>Ga0209138_1000982_pt1 | contig 25722 bp, 44 predicted proteins | sample SaaInl3SG_22_DNA_FD_184645 | JGI IMG/M metagenome (GOLD analysis project Ga0209138, IMG submission 184645) | Marine microbial communities from expanding oxygen minimum zones in the Saanich Inlet - ESP_153SG_22_DNA (SPAdes) (version 2) | ecosystem: Environmental > Aquatic > Marine > Intertidal...
GGATCCATTGCAAATAGTTTGTGTTGTAGTGCATTAAAGTCCATTAACCGTCGCCTTTTACTTTATGACAACTATCACCTTTACCTCTGCGATAGCCCTTCCAGCACACTTTACCGTGGCTGCCTTTTTTCTTGGTTGATTTCTTTTTCTTTTTACCTTCATCGAGATCATCTGACTCAAGTGTTTTCCAGCTAGGATTTCCACACTCTGCACACAGATCTGCTGATTCAAATAGCTCACGTATTCTCATGATTATCTCCCTGTTATGGTTGAAAGTTTTTCAGATAAACTGCCTTTGTAAGATTTAACTTGAGAATCAGATAAAGTACGTTTTATTGTTTTTGGTTTGGCATCTTCTGCTACATTTACACTTTCAAACTTTGTGTCATAATCTAATGCATGATACACACTTGAAATATAGTCTGCTGCTTTGGTAATCTTAGCTTGCTGCCATCCTTCAATACCTTCTGCTTCACTTACGTTTTTCAACATCTCGTGTAGTTTGATAGAATATTTTGCAAGTTTGTACAAATCGCTACGTGCCATTTGTACTTCGTGGTCGCGCTCAGCTACATCAGCTAAGTCTGCAAGACCTTCATTTGTTTTTTTAGTCATTGATTGGCTCCATACTAGTAGTTTAAGTATTTATGCCTTTTTACTCTTAGTCTTCTTTTTCTTTCCAGCCATTAATGTGTCGCTGTCCAATGCATTTCTTGCAGTGCCGTCTGGATTTTTAGGCTGACGAGATTGCATGCCACCTATTGGTGCTGCTACTGCTGCTACACTGCCTGCACTTGTAGTTTCAGAAACTGGTGCACCGCGACCGGGATTTTTAACAATGAAATCAGATACCATAGCCAATATCTCTGAAGGAGTCTTGCCACTACTTCTGCCTGCACGATTGTAAAAACTGATTATTTCATTAACTCCTTTTACATCAACACCCCAAGGCCTGCTTTGCATCCATGCATTAATTATACGTTCAAATTCAGCTTGTTCTTGAGAAGAAAGTCCATTTATACTTTGATTAATTTCATCCATTGAATAATTTTCAGATAATAGTTCACTTATTTTCATTGTATTCTCTCCAATATGCATTACGTTCGTTAGTACTAGCTCTACGTGCTTCGTGTTCTTTATATTTAGTTATGTAGTGTGCTAGTTCTTCTTTTGTCATTTCTTCTTTCCGCTTTTCATATTAGCACACCAGTGATACATTTTAGCTTTCTCGCCACTTGCTTTTTTAGCACGTTTGCGTAAATCTGTGACACTACCATTACAACTAGCACCAGACTTCTTTACTCTGCCTGGTCTGCTTTTGCCTTTTTTCTTACCGTCAGCAAAGTTTTCTATAAACTTTAGTTTGTCATAATAATAAGGATCTTCGCCTAAGTGATCCATTGCTATTTGTTTAGCAACTTCAAAATCACTAGTGTGTTCGTATTCTGCTTCAATGCCTTGTGTAAGTTGATCTAGTATAACTTTAACAGGAACTCCATGCATTTTTACTAGTTCTGCAATCGTAGGAGTAGGCTTGTCCAAATCATTTAAATCGTGGCCGCCTTCTATAATAGCTTGTTCCATAGCTGTAAAACGTTTTTCTTCAGTCTGCAATACGTCTCGTGCTGTGCGTATTGCTCTTGTGCCTTGTGGATGATTAGGATTAATACTTACAACTTCACCGTTCATAAGTTCGCTAATGTTAGCAGCTTTGCCTACACGATCTAATACTTGATGTAGTTTATCTTGTGCATCATAGTTGCCACTTTCGTAGCCTTTTTTGCCACGCACTTCAATGCGTTGCTTGTCTTTAGTGTCCATGATGTGTAGTACATCTATGTCTTTGTCACGTTCTAAACGCAACTTAATGCCTTCAGTAAGTCCTAAGTTGAATAATACGTTTGTACTCTTGCCTTTTACAGCACTGCTAAGTGTGGGAGGTCTTCCGTCTTTGTCTACTTTGTTGCCAAACTTTGCTGCTTCTATACGTGTTTGATCCACTCCGACATCTGGCGTTGTGTTTACACCTTTTATAATGCGCCCTACGCCTTCGTCTAAATGTTCAATCCTCAACTGGTTTTTCTCCTGTTAAGTGTGGTTGACTAAACCATAGTTTGAACCATTCTTCAGTGCCTGGTTGTATTTTTTTCTTGCGTTGTATGCGAGACTTCTCAGTACCAGTGATACTCATGTTTTCAGGAACATACGGAGTAAACCCTGTAAACTTGTTGCGTATACCTGCTAGGTGCTGTAAGTCTTTGATATCCATATTAGCCTCCGTTAGCGTGGATAGCTGCCATATGTTGCTTGTACTTTTTAGTACCTTTTTTATAAGGTGAACGTCCTTCTTCCAAATCTTCCATTTCGTCCTGGATAATCTGCTGTGTAAGAGCTTTTATGTCACCTTCGCCCATAAGTTCGTCGGCTGGATTGAGAATATTAAACTTTTGACAATACTGTCCTAATCCGCCTTTGATCATATTTTCAATAGGCGAAGTATCTTTGTCGTTTTCTTTGTATGTTTCTACTGCTGGAAAAAAGTTTTTTCTATAAAACATAGGATCATTACGCATGAAGATCAGCAAGTCACTGGCTACATCATAGTCAGGCTTTGGAACTATCTCGTCCGGCATATCCATATCGTGAAATTCATTTATTTTCATATTACTTCTCTTTAGGTGTTTCTACTTTAACATAAAAGGGTCTTGCAGGAGAGTTGTCTGTTTGTGTTTCTTCAACAGGATTGATTTTTGATAGTCTGTCTCCTAGTTCTCTTATTAGTTGTGCTTCTGATTTTACCATTTTCTGCAACTCCAATATCTTGCTTTATGTCTCGGTCCAGGATTATCACAGTTGTGTCTTGCACGGAAACTGCGTCTACGTTCTGGATTATTCTTTTTAATCTTGGCGCCTTTTTGTCCAAAGTTAACTTTTACAACATTACCCTTTGGATTCTTTACATACACTTTAAACTTCTTAACATCACCTGCCATCGGCTTGCCTAGTTTGACTTTGCGGCCTTGGTACTCTGCTTCGTCTATTGTTTCGTCTTCATTGAACCACATCACTCCGTATGCTTCAAAGAACTTGTCATCATCATCAAATGTAACTTCTTGCATTTTGCTTTCAGTAATAAATGTACGTGGACGAGGCTTTCCGTTTGTGTAGTGTGTGCTTTCATACAGCGAACGCCATATAGCACGATCCTCAACCATAAACACGCCTTTTGGCATCGGTTCGACACTTTCGTTATTTGTTGTTTTTAGTGTTCCGTCTGGATTATGAGTTTCACCGTATCTTGTATCCCAATCATTTCTTGCATAGTCGCCTTGTACGCCGCTTTCTGTAGGACGAGGATCGACTCTTTGTGTGTTTGTTTCTGTGCCTTCAAAATCTTCTGGTGAAAAATATACAGCATCAGCATTAACTCTGCTAGGCGCTTGAGGATTGCTAGGATCATGTTCATATCCTGGTAACGAACTACCACGATATTTTGCTGATCCATTAAAGTTTCTTGTTCTACTAACATCAACGTCAAAGTATCTTTCGCCACGTCTTACTATTACTTTACCTTGATCCATACCATAGCCTCTAGGTTGATTATCTAGTATCTCAAGTTCTGTAGCAGGACCTTGAATAGTACCATCTGCTACACCTTTGTTGAGTGCATCTGCATCTTCTTGATTCATAGGTTCGCCACCCATTCCAGGATCAATACCAAGTGTTTCTAACTTAGCAGCAATATCGTCTGTTATTTCATCGCCTTCTTTGTAAGGACCTTCGGTTGACTGTGCTGCTTGTTGTTCGTCATCAGCAGATGATGCTGCCTGTTGACCATCTGCAATCTCTCTTACTGCTGCTATTGCTTCTCGCTGACTAGCATATTCTGTGTCAGCAGGTTCGCCGCCAGCTTTACCGTAAGTAAACGCAGGTGGATTTTGTCTTTTAATAAACAATGTGTACCCTTCAGGTGCTGCGTTTGGATTAAGTTCTTCCCAATCTACTCCTGTTTCTGGTTGTGCTGCTGTTTGTTGTTCGTCATCAGCGCCTGCGTCTGTTCCAGTTTGTGCTTGATCTGTTGCACTAAGTTCGCCTTGAGGCGCTGGGATTCTATCTACTGTGTCTACTGCGTCTTGTGCAAAATCAGAACTGTCATCTGCTGCTTTTGCTGTAAGCCAATCATACATAGTTCCTTCGCCTCCGGTTGCAGGATTTGGTCTGGCGTTAAATCTATCATAAAGGTATTGATATTGATCAACTAGTCTTAGCATTGCAATATAATCTTTTGTTTGGTTGTATTGGGTGTATTGGTCAATGATGTCTTGAGGTAAAGCACCTTGAATACGTTCATTGCTAGGACTGTCATTGCTAGGACTGTCATCTTGGTTATTGTCAACGTCTATTTGATCTGCTCCGCTTAATCGTCCGCCACTAGCAGCTTGATCTTGCGGCTCATCTAATGGTGTCATTGTGATGTTAGGGTCTTCACGCTGCATTAACTTTTGAATAGTTCGTGGTCCTGCATCACCGTCAACATATAAATCATTTTGTTTTTGGAATTCTGTTACTGCTGCTCTTGTTTGCGGACCATACTTGCCATCAACTTCGCCAGCATATATTTCTCTACGTTTTAGTTCAGCTTGTAGTTCTTTTATTGCATCTACCTGTGAAGGGTTGTTAGCAATGCCACCTCTTCTACTAGTAGCAAATCCACTTAGTGCAGCAAACTGAGAGTTAGGATCAGATTTTTCAATCTCTGGATTATCACCTGTGTCTATTGCTGCTGATTGTTGTATAGCTGTATTAGTCTTTGGTCCTACAATACCATCTGCTGCTTCACCTGGCATCATACGTTGTTGAAAATCTTTAACGGCTGCTTCGGTTGCTGGCCCAAACACGCCATCTGCAGGTTGTACGCCTAAATCAAGTTGTAGTTTTCTAACTGCTTCGCCTCTGCTACCTTTACGTAACGTACCATTACCTGCTGCTGGTGCATTACCTGCTGCTGGTGCATTACCTGCTGCTGGTGCATTACCTGCTGCTGGTGTAGTTGTTGGTGCTATAGCAGCTTGTTGAGCAGCTACTCTTGGATCATTTGGACGAACTCTTACAAGTGCATTAGTATTGCCTACAATCCATACTAATCCATCACCAGCATCTGTGCCTATTCTACTACGTCCTCTATCATCTGTTCTAGCTACTGCTGCTACAGCTTCTGGATCTGCTTCATTAAGTGTTGACTCATTAATACTAAACTCAATATCAAAGTTATTATAACCTTTGTCGAATAGTTTGTTGGCAAGTTTTTTTGCAAGGTATGCTTGTTGTTTTTCGTTTAGTTCACGTGCGATAGGAATACTCAATACTTGTGTATTATTTTCACTTTCGTATATTTCATATTCCATTGTATTTTCTAATAATCCAATGTTAGCTGTATTTAAGACAGTGTCTAAAACAAAATCTCTGCTTTCGTTTATTCCATCGTTGTCTATTACTATACTAATAAAATGTTTCATGTGTTTACCTTAATGATTTAATAATATGTTTGATATCGTTCCGTCAGTCCAGTTACTGATGTATGCACGTACCCACACATAGTTTCCTGTGAAGTTGTATAAAAATCCGCCATCTGCGTTACTACTACTGTCATTTGCACTAGCATGTGTTGTTTCGGTTAATGTAAACCAATCACTACTAGTTGGTTCTACTGCTAGTGTTGCTTGTATAACCATTGTACCAATAAAGCCGTCAAGACTATATTGAACAGTATGAAACCCATCACTACGTCCGTAGTAACCGTCGCCTTTGAAGTCGTCACCGGTAACAGTTTCAGTAGTACTGTCTCCTGGATGAACTTGATTTGATAAAATTATTTCACTTGAACTTGCCATATTGTATTTATCTATTGTTTGATATAAACAAATTTATCTATGCGTTGTATGTTATCACCAGCCATCATTTGTATTATTAGCAAGGTTTTAAGATCTCTAACATGGAAATAATATCCATATACATAATCTTCATTTTTACAACTTTCACGGGCTCTTGCACCCATTGATGCAAGTTTTGGATTGTGTTCTATCCATTTAGCAAGTGCTGCAACACCCTTTTTATTTCCAAGAGTAACTTTGTATTCATACTGAGGAGGTTTGTTTACTATGATAGCATTTTTTTCAGAACTCAGTGTATGTATAGTTTCAGGATTTGGCTCCCAAAACTCTGTGTATTTTTGTCTAAGTTTGTTTCCTAAGTCTACCAACATTTTTCGATTGTTACTGTATATTAATAACTGATTAAATTCGCATCTTACTTTATAATCAGTGTGCTTGAGCAAATGTCTGTAAATATCAATAGCATCCCAAAAATGCTCAACAGGAATAACATCGTTGTAGGTTGTTGTTAATGGTATTTCAACCTTCCAATCGTGATTTGAAGGAACATAATGTTTGTTAACTTCATCTAGTTTGCGTCTAGCATATTTCAAACTTCCGTCAGGTTGAAACTCTGTTCTAAAGAAATACGAACAACTGTTCACTATGGCAAGTTTATAAAAGTACTTGCCATAGTGTAGTTTTTTAGTTTCATACAGTCTCATATTCTATTTCACAATCGAGTTTAATCTCTTTCTCTCGATAATCAATAGTAACACTGCCACCAGCTTTTAGATCACCAAACAACATCTGACGACTAAGTGGACGTTTGATTTCGTTATCAATAACACGTTGTAATGGTCTTGCACCCATTTTAGGATCAAAGCCTTTGTCCACAAGATAATCAAGAGCATCATCAGTAATATTAATAGCGATGTCTTTTTTCTGTACTTGTGTCTTGAGTTCTACAAGAAACTTACCAACAATCTTTAGCATAACTTCTTTGCTAAGTTTACCAAATGTAATAACACCATCTAGTCTGTTTCTAAACTCTGGAGTAAAGAACTTTTTAAGATCAACATCGTCATAATCTTTATCCATAGTGTCATTAAATCCAATAGTATTTTTCTCAGCTTCGGCAGCACCCAAGTTTGTTGTAAGAATAAGTGTACAGTTACGTGCATCTGCTTCTTTGCCATTTGATCCTGTAATCTTGCCGTTATCCATAATCTGTAGTAGTACACTACTTACATCTGGATGAGCCTTTTCAATCTCATCTAATAGCAATACACAGTTAGGATTTTCTTGAATCTTATCAATCAACAATCCACCAGCATTGTCTTCGTATCCAACATATCCTGGAGGTGATCCGATTAGTTTACTAATACTATGCTTTTCTTGGTATTCACTCATATCGAACCGTACAAGTTTTACACCTAGTTGATTGCTAAGTTGTTTAGCAAGTTCAGTTTTACCTACACCTGTTGGACCCATAAACACAAAACTTCCTACTGGTTTGTTGTCACTTTTAAGTCCTGCTTGACTTACAAGTATTTTGTCAACAATGTCGTCGATTGCTTTATCTTGTCCGTATACAACTTTCTTCAAGTTATCTTCTAAATGTGCTAGATTTTCACTTTCACGCTCTTTAACTTGATCCTCTGGAAGTTTGATCATTTTAGCAAGTTCAAACTGAATACTGTCTTTGGTTACAACTTTGTCTTCAGTAATATCACGTACTTTAAAACGACTACATGCTACGTCAATCAAGTCAATAGCTTTGTCAGGAAGTTTTTTATCGTTTTGATATTTCATGCTCAAATCAACTGCTGCTTCAAGTGCCTCCTGTTGTATATCAACATTATGAAACTCCTCGTAATATACTTTAATACCTTCAAGGATTTTTAGTGTGGTTTCTCTATCTGGTTCATCAACACTTACTCTTTGGAATCGACGCATAAGGGCACGATCCTTTTCAAAGAACTTGCGATATTCTTCCCAAGTAGTACTTGCAACAACATTGATGTTTCCTTTTGCAAGTGCAGGTTTTAACATATTAGCCAAATCATTTGATCCACCACTGCCGCCTGCACCTGCACCACTAATCATGTGTGCTTCGTCAATAAACATAATGGTTTTGCCTTTGCCTTTTAATCCTGCTAGTACAAGTTTAAAACGTTCTTCAAAATCGCCACGGTATTTTGATCCGGCTAACATAGCACCAATATCTAGACTATATACTTTATACTCTTTTAAGAACTCTGGAACATTTCCATTAACAATCTGATAAGCAAGCCCTTCTGCAATAGCAGTTTTACCCACTCCAGGATCGCCTACAATCAATACATTTGATTTTGTACGTCGACCTAATGCAAGAGCAACTTGTTCAATCTCTTCATCTCTGCCAATCACAGGATCAATTTTGTTTATACTAACTTGCTGATTTAGGTCTGTAGTAAAATCTCTTAATGCTTTGTTAGCAATACCTTTGTTTTCGTTTTCGTCTTGGTTATCATATATTTCAGTTTCAGCACTAATATAGTTTTGAAACTTTTCCTTGTCGATTCCAACTTTTTGTGTAATAAAGTAAGCCCAGCTTTTCTTTTCAGTTAAAATACTAATAAACACATCAGCAATAGTAATATCGTTTCTGCCTTGGAAAAGTACTTGTGTAAATGCCCGATTTAACACACGTTCTACTGTAGTAGTTTTCTTTGGTTTATATTTCTTTTCTTCGATCTTAATGTCATTGAGATTTGTTTTCAAATAGTTTTGTAACTCTTTTCTCATAAGATCAGTATCTGCGCCATACCCTGTTATCAAGGTTCCGAATGTTTCTTCACAGAGCATAGCAAATAGTAAATGTTCTAATGTAATATATTCGTGCTGAAGTTTTTTAGCATCGGTAACTGCTTTATCAAACACTGCTTGTAACTCTTTTGATGGTTCAACCATTAACTTTTTTTCCTTTTTTGCGGCGCTTTTTTTCTGCCATGTCTAGTTTTAGTTTGCTAACTCTATCAATAAACTGAATACCATACAAGTGATCGTACTCATGTAAAAATATTCTTGCATCGATGTCGTCATACTTTGCTTCTATATGTATAACATCCTTCATGTCAGATGTCAAGGTATCAAATTCAACCATTACACTTACAGGGCGCCTTACTTTTAATATTAAATCTGGATGACTCAAACATCCTTCTACACCAGCTTCGATTTCTTCACTTAATCCTTTGATAATAGGATTCATTACAATAACAGGATCGCCATGCTTTTTGTTTAGTAATGCTTTCATTACAAATATTTGCATAGGAAATCCAACTTGATTTGCACTTAGTCCAAGCCCACTATGTTTTTGCATTAGCTCAATCATATCTACTGCAACTGGTGCAGGATGCATTAGTTCAAAATCAAATCTTTCGAGTTTTGTTTCTAGCCTACCATCAGGTGCCAGTACTAGTTCCATCATTTATCTTCCTTATTATGTTTAGTGTTTCCCAATCTTGTATGTTGGGAGTAGTTCCTTTTATTTCTAAATATAAATTTCCGTTTCTGCGGCCATTTATGTCAGGTAAACCGTGTCCTGCAATACTTAATATAGTTCCTGGATTTGTACCAGGCGGTATTTTTACATTTATATCTTTTCCTGCTAAATCTTTTATAATAACACTTGTACCTAATATTAGTTGTAATACATTTATACTACACTTTGTTCGAATATGCGACCTATCTCTTATAAAATCTGGATGATTTTCTACAATTATTTGTACGTTTAAATCGCCTCTTGGAAGTTGTCGTACTGCATCGTCACCTAGGCCTTGATAACGCATTATTATTCCACTTTCAACACCAGCCGGCAACCTTATAGTTGCAATCTCTTCTCTGCCAGTACTAAGTCTATATCTACCAACTATATCTTTACCTGTCATTACATCATTTAATGTAATTCTTACATTTATTGTAACATCTTGATTTCTACGTGGACGTTGTGCTTGTCTAAAGAACTGACCAAATATGTCATTCATATTTTGTGAGTTCATATTAACATCGGCTTGCGGTTTTGGATTATCGTATGTTTGTCTTTTACTAGGATCTTTTAGTGTTTCATATGCTTCGTTGATGCGTTTAAATTGTGTATCGTCACCACCTGTACGATCAGGATGATTTGCCATAGCCGACTTGCGGTATGCTTTTTTAATCTCATCTTGGCTTGCTTGTTTGCTAACGCCTAATATACTATAATAGTCCATGCAAATACTTATCGCACAGACTATTAATATTAGTTAGTAATGATTACCTGTTCTTAGTGTATGCCTGCGCACCAAAGAACGCTGCAACAATACCAGCAACAGCAACAAAATATGTTGGTGCCATTGACCCTAATGTTTTTTGTGCTTCGTCTAATCCTACAAAACTTGCAGTTACTACCGCAAATGGATATAGTAATAGTCCAAACAATGCAAACCAAGTCATGTTACGCTGTGCATCACGCATAGCATCTTGATCTTCAAGTGCTTTACGTCTAAACTCAAGTTCCATTCGTTTTTCTTCTTCGTCTACTTTTCCGTCACCGTTTAAATCGGCTGGATGATAACCTGACATAGGTTGTGAAGCAACTGCTGGAGCTACTGGTGCTGGAGTTGCAGCTACTGGTGCTGGAGTTGCAGCTACTGGTGCCGGTGTAGAAACAACTGTTTCTGTTTTTGTTTCTACTGGTGATTTACTTTTTAGTTGTTCTGGTTTTTTTCTTGGCATTGTTACCCTCCAATTTTTGTAATCTGCCCTCTAGATCGTCTATTTTTGCTGTTATTTTTGGATACTTTTTACGCCATGCATCCTCAGGTTGTTCGAGCCATGTAAGACCCCAACGCTCAACAAGGTAGTCTACTGCTAAGTCAAACTTAGCGTATCCCCATAATCCTATTCTTGTTGTGCTTAAATATGCTAGTGTAACGGCACCTAAAATACTGCCTGCTATACTAGTATAAATCCATGTGCGATCGCCCGCCATGTTTTGAATCATTTCCCACATATGTTGCCCTCTTAGTTATATGTGTATTTATTCGTTTACAACAGCATTATCCATTGCTTGTTCTGCTTGTGCATAGTAGCCTTCATATGCTGCAATAATAGCTTGCTGTTGTTGTACTAATGCACGTATGTCACTAAAGTTTAGCCCTAAGTCTCCGTAGCCGTCACCGCTTAATCCGTATATAGCAAAAGGCTTTCCACTTGCTGCAAGTCTTGCTATTACAGCATCAACGTTATCTTCATTGATAACAATCCACTCCAGTTTGCGCATGTTTAGTTCGTCAACAGGAGGCAGAGTTAGTGTAGGTTTGTCAATCGGTTTTGCACTTATTTCAATTACCTGTGGTTTCGTTGAGCAAGCCGCGAGACTTATAAGTATCGTAAAGCCAAGGACACTCTTTGTTAAAAGCGATGTCATTTTCTGCGTTCCTTTCTTTGTCTGTTAGTTCTGCCCCCGATAGTAGTTCAAAGCATCTACCTGCATTTTCAGTGCCTCTGTTTACTGCACGTTCAATGCCTTCGGCATTTGCTATTGCTGCTGCTGTTAAATCAATACGTTCTAGTTTTTCTGCTAGTGCTTGATTCTGTCTGCGTATACTTGTGTATGCTGCATTTAATCTGGTGTTTTCTTGTTGAGCACTTGCATAACTTGTTTGCAAACTTTCTAGTGCTGCTTCGTTTGTTTCTACAGCTATTTCTAATTTAGCATTATTTTCTTGTAGTATGGCCATGCGTTCCTGTGTGTCATTGTAATACCAGTAGCCTATGCCACCCATAATACACATCACTAAAAACATTACTCCTGCAAGTTTCATGCCCATACCTAAACCACCTACCCTAATAACTTTCCCAGCGTGTTTGGTCCTACAATACCATCTGCTACTAATCCGTTTGCACTTTGCCATTCTTTGACAAGTCTAGCAGTGCCTGGACCAAAGATACCATCTGCTGGCGAAATATTTAATATTTCTTGTACTTCCTGTACTAATGGACCACGTGAGCCTTGACGAATAGTTTGATTTGTATTCAACTCTTTTTCTTCTTCGACTTCCATTTCCATATCGCCGCCTAGCACATCTAAAGCGTGTGCCCAATGTTTTTTGCGATCTTCTAATCCAATAGTACCACCGTTAATGCGTTTGGTCATTTTAAGAATGTCCATTGCATCACAATGTTTATTGATGTTGTTTTCATCCCAGAACCAGCAAGCACTATCTAGCGCACCTTTCTTGGTACGCACATAGTCTACTGCTTCTTCTGGTGTCATTTCGACGTCTTCGGCAAACTCGGTATAGTTGTATCTGCCTGTAAGTTGCAGAATGCCGCCGCCCCTAAATCTCCAGCCATCACCACTGTCGGTATCGCCGTTGTCCATTCTGTTTGCGTAAATAACGTTTGCAATTTTTTCAGGTTGTCTGTGATATTCATTTGCATCTCTTCCTGCTCTTTTAAAATATTTTGGAAAGATTGTATTGAGTGCTTTAGCACTATAGTTTAAGTTTTCACTTAGTACTTTAAATCCACCTGATTCGTGTCCGCATTGTGCAATAAAGCCTGCTACTCTTGGTATTGTGTTTACATCCCATAGTGGAAGTATTTCAAGCATAGCTTCATACCATTCTTCCCAGTCGCTTCTGTGGATTAGTTCTTCAGCCATCCACGGTTCAAAATTGAAATCAAAATCTTCTTTAGCCATTATTTATTATCCTCTATATTAGTACAGCGTCCGCATCTACAATGGTCACATATTTTAGTTGTGACTGGCGGCTGATTATAGTCTTGTAAGTCTTGATAGTATGGAACGCCACAATGTGATGGACGTCCGCAGTTATTGCAGTGGTTTTTATTAAAGTCTTTCAACGACAAGCGTGTGTCCTTCGTTTTCAAACGTTAGTGTTTTAGTGCCAAATTTAGTAACATTATAATCTCCGAGATATTTAGTTAAAAATAATATTTCTGCATAATCATTCATGTTTATTTTTTCATCTAAGTTTTCGTTTATATAATGAGTTGTGTTAAAATCTTTTATAGTAAGACCAATAGCATCGCCAAACGGTCTTTTAAGAATTAAATCATCTCCAAATATTTCAATATTTTCCATAAAGCTCTTGCTAAAAAAGTCTTTAAAGTGATTCATATTATTTTCTTGTACAATAGTATCGTTGTAGATAAATTGATCCGCCGGTATCATTTCTGATAGATTTGTTACATTTGCTTCGTAACTTGTAAAACTTTTATGATAGCGAAATCTAAAGTTTTCAATTTCTGCTAGTTTTCCAACTCCGTCTAGCAAGTTTGAAATATTTGCAGGAACTTTGGCATTTCTTTCCATTTCTACAAATACTTTATAAACATTATTTTCAATTTCGCCAGGTGTTGCATCTGCATCTAATACAAATCCATAACCCTTTTCAATAAAATCTACAAGATCTTTTGCAGCTTGTTCATCTAATACACTAAAACTTACTACTACAATATCCTCATCTGTTCCCATTTTACTTTGAAAACTATCTACTTCAAAAACTGGTTTTACTAAGTCGTGTAAATCGTTGGCTCTTAATCCCATTATACTGCTCCTGGTGCTGGTGCTGCGCCGCCTGCTGGTGCTGCTCCGTCTGCTGGTGCTGGTGCTGCCATTGGCATCGGTGCTGGCATTGCTCCACCTGCTGGTGCCGGCGCACCTGCTGCATTTTTACTTTCAGTATCTGGTAGATCAATAGTTTCAACATCCCCGCCATATATACTAATGATAAGTTTTTTAGGCATAGTTATATGCACTAACCATACTGGAACTTTATCAAGTTTACCTTTTTTAGTTCCAGGACGAATATCTCCTGGTTTTTTTATTTGACGCGGTTTAATGATACTCGATTTTTCATATTGTATTTTACAATCATAATCGAGCAGACGCTTGCCACCTTGCGGGTCAGGCATACGTTTTCTTGGCCACATAAAACTACATTTCACCCAATGACGATCAATTTCTGGACCAGCTGCTAGTTCGCCTTCTTCCCAGTTGTCATATACATACAACCCTAATTCATCAATGACTCTTTCAAAGTCTTTAAGTACTGCAAACGCACGATCGTTTTCATAGATCGAACTAAGATTTTCTATCACATCAAGAGTGTCTAATATATTAGGCATTGTTATCCTCGCTTTATTATAACTATTTATCACCTATAGTAATGTTAATAAAATAATTCACTACGTATATAATACAATCACAAAAAGAGTAAATACGAGTGCAGGGAAGGTTTCCTGCAAAGGAAACATCCCCTGTTCTAACTCATAGGAGGACTACATGGGTAAAGCTAGAGCCGCTAAAAGGCAAGCACATATTAAATCGAATAATAACACTAATAATGTTGTTAAACTAAACACTTTCCTTCCAAAAAAACAACGAAATGTTGATATACTTCCAAGAAATCGCAGCCAAGAAGAATACGTCCTAGAACTACTGGATACGGATAAAAACATAGTTTTTGGTATTGGTCCAGCTGGTACAGGTAAAACACTTCTGGCATGTCAAAGTGCTGTTAAAGCATTTTTAAATGGCGAAGTAGAACGTATAGTTGTTACAAGACCAGCAGTAAGTGCTGATGAAGATTTGGGATTCTTACCAGGAACGCTAGAAGAAAAGATGGCGCCTTGGACAAGACCTATATTTGATGTGTTTAGAGAACATTTTTATGCAAATGAAATTGAAAGTATGATTAAAGAAGGTGTTATTGAAATATCACCACTTGCATATATGCGAGGCAGAACCTTTAAAGATGCTTATATTATTGCAGACGAAATGCAAAACGCAACACCAAATCAAATGAAGATGCTACTAACACGTATTGGTACAAATTCAAAAATGGTTGTTACAGGAGATTTAGCCCAAGCAGATAGATTAAAAGACAACGGATTACTTGACTTTGTAAAACATTTAGAAAAAAGTTCATCTAGTCGTATTAGCACTGTTACATTCCACAAAGGCGACATTGAAAGACATGAAGCAGTTAAGGAAGTATTAGAAATCTACGGAGACGTTTAATAAGAACGTATTGAAACAGGATGATTATATTTTTCATCCTGTTTTAATAACATCATAAGATACTCATTTTCTGTGTAAGTAAGTTTCCAACTGCTTTCTTTAATAGGAGGCCGGCCCATGGCGTCATAGAATATTTCGCCTTGCCAGTATGTCTTTAACCAAATACGCTTTTTACTCCAACTACTACGTGTTGGCCACCATGCGTAATGTTGGTTCCATTCAACTTCTATTTCAACTGTTGGAGGCATTACACAGCCATTGGCGCTTTGATACTAAGCATTGGATCGTAGTTCAACAACTGATAATCGCTTGTATTAGTAGCAATCAGATCATCTAATGTGTTAAACTTAGGCATCAATAGTGTTGGACCTTTGCGTGGCTGTCTAGTAAGTTGTTCTTTGACTTGCTCAAAGTGATTTTGATAGATGTGACAGTCTCCGCCAGTCCATACAAAGTCACCTACTTTTAGTTCTAGTAGTTGTGCAAACATATGCACAAGCAGACTGTAACTTGCAATATTAAAAGGCACACCTAGGAACATATCAGCACTACGCTGATAAAGTTGACAACTTAGTTCTCCGTCTTGAACGTAAAACTGGAACATAGTATGACAAGGTGGCAATGCCATTACAGGTACACGATCAGCGTTCCAAGCACTTACAATGTGCCTTCTACTGTCAGGATCGTGTTTAAGACCTTCTAACACTTGTGCAATTTGATCTACATGTCCAAGTTGTGCATCCCAGGTGCGCCATTGGTGTCCATACACTGGACCCAAATCTTTTGTAGTATCGTTGTTGATGTAACCCAAGTCTTTTGCTTGCTTGTCTGCATTCGCAGTCCAGATAGTAGTTTTACCTACTAGTTCTTCACGTGGCTTACCGTAGTGTATTTCAGCAAGCCTGCGCTCGTCACTACTTCCTTCCAAGAACCATAACAGTTCACTTACTACACTTTTCCATGCAAGTTTCTTTGTAGTAACAGCAGGAAACTCATTGCGTAAATCAAAACGCATTTGATAACCAAATACACCTCGTGTGCCTACGCCTGTTCTGTCGTTACGATCTTTACCGTTTTCTAAAATATATTCTAATGCTTCTAAATACTGTTTCAATATGCTTTCCACTTGTCGATATATACATCGCCTTGTTGCTCGCTACTTATAAGACTAAAAGTAGTTTCAATCAAGTCTCTAGGAAGGAATGTATCGCAGTCGTATGTGCCTTTGATACGACTCAGCCAAATCTCATCAATGATGTCAAGACTGTCTGCAATCAAACGTGCTCCGCCAATAATCCAAACATCGTCGGTCATATTTATAGTAACACATCTTGACTTGTAAATATCAGGCCGCACTACTTCAATACGTTCGTGACTGTTTTCTCGCATGGTGCTTGATACAATAACGTTGTGTCTACGAGGCATAGGCTTGGGCATGTCAGGATCATCCCATGTTGCTCTACCCATAACCACTGTGCTGTTTAATGTACACTCTTTAAACCACTGCTGGTCAGCTGCATTGTGTGGCCAAGGTAATGTGCCGGCTTTACCAATACCCCAGTCGTCGTCACATGCTAATATACCTCTAATCATTGATTATCCGTTTCATTGTATCAGTTGCAGTAGTTTTAAAAAATCTTGGTGCAATACTATGTATGATTATAATAGGTACTAGAAGTTGCATTTTAAATGCAATACCAAGAGCATGTTTCATATGCTGCCATCCTGTCATTTCTACTTCTTGTAAATGTAGTTTACATTGTTTACTAAACATCTAATCTCCTTTGCCCGGAGCTTCACTAAAGTACTCCATTTTATTTTCTACACCGTGCCATTCTTCTGCATCAGCTGGTACGTCTTTGGGTCGCATTTCTGTAATCACAGGCCACATGTCTGCATACTTTTGATTAAAGTCAACCCATTCTGCTGCTCCAGGTGCTGTATCAGGAAGAATAGCGTCTGCTGGACATTCAGGTTCGCATACACCGCAGTCGATGCATTCTACTGGATTAATAACCAACATGTTTTCACCTTCGTAAAAACAGTCTACTGGACATACTTCTACACAGTCCATGTGTTTGCATTTGATACATGCATCGTTTACAATATATGTCATAGTGCTCCTAGTCTAATAAGTGTTGCTGCCAAGTTAATCTCTGGATCTACAACCAATGTATGATCAACTAGCCCTTGTTTAATAGTTAGCACTGCTTGGTCTTGTTGTGCTTCATCTCCGAACAATTCAATGTTGTCATACAGCCAGCGATAGATTTCTTCCATCTCCTCTGCTCGCACAGTACCACACAACAACTTACGTGCTTCTGCAATCTTGCCTGCTTTGAACAATTCTACCATGTCCAGTTTCCAGTCAGCTTCGCCGCTGTCGCCTTCGTTGGGTTTTGTAAGCACACCGTCTGCACTGTTCATTTGTACTGTGTTGATACATTTACGCAAGTCTGGATATGTACCCTTTACATATGTATCAAGCGTATCCAAGTCCGGAGTTACACCTTCTGTGATAAGAATCTCTGCAACTCTTGCTGTAAACTCTGTTTGGTCAATCTTAGCAATATGGAAGCCTTGACATCTACTATGAATAGCAGGAATAATTCTATTGGGATAGTTACACGTTAGAATAAAACGTGCTGTTGTATGATACTCCTCCATAACACCACGTAGTGCTGCTTGTGCGTTTGGCGACAAGTAATCAGCCTCATCTAGCAACACAACCTTAAAGTCACCAAATGGAATCATTTGTACAAAAGAAACAATCTTATCACGTACATCATCTACGCTGTTTGTACGACTTGCGTTGATTTCAAGAATGTCTAGTGGATTAACATCTAGTTCATTAAACAATAGTTTAGCAAGCGTTGTCTTGCCAATACCTGCATTGCCACTAAACAGCAAATGCGGAATAGTCTTATCTTTAATCCAAGTGTTTACTTGGTTGCGTTGTGCGTCATCACGAAACACATATCCGTTTACAGTTTTAGGTCTGTATTTTTCTACCCATAATTCTTTCATTATTCATTTACCTTTGTAATACTGTTTAGATGAGTTTTCAAAGCACTAATGACTTGTTGTTGTTCACTGTAAAGTCTTTGAGAAACACGCAAGACATCTAAAGTTTTAAAACGACCTTTACCGTCTTTTGGACATTCACGATTTATTGCTTCCATATAAGGAGATTTTTTTTTCATACTAACCACCATCCTAGTTTTGCTCCATTGTGTATAATAATCATAAAGCATGTTGCCATATGTGTCAACCACCAAATAGTCCTGATCATAGCAACACCATCTGCTTGTGAGTCAGTCTCTCCTACTTTTTCTCCAAGGCTTTTAGCCCATATTCTCCAAAGTGTTTTCATTTTCTAATCCCACAAATTTTCGTAATATTTTCCAAACAGTCTAAACCCGTTTGACATACGTGCTTGGTGTGCTTTCTGTCCTTCATGGTCAACCCATTCAAAACTACCAGCCATCGACCCATTCTTTTGATCTTCAACATAGTCGCCGTAATAATCATCTTCCCAGTAATCACGACACTTTTGTTCAAACGCCCAGATCATTTCATCTAAAACCCAGTCCCAACGCTTAAAATGAAAGTCGTCTGTGTCATACTCGTTTTCTTTTGGAGGTGCGCTAGTACTACGAAGTTCTTCTGGAACATCTTCATCATCAACCCATGGTGCACCGTGCTTGGTTGCTTTGAGTTGCACAAGCATAGGTAGGACAATATGTGCAAGGGTGTGATCCATACTCCAGGTGTCCCACTTATCAATACGCACTTTAATCTTTTGTGTGCGTCTATCAAACCAAATCCAGTTGAACACATTGTATACACTTTGTATACCGTCGTCAATCGCTTCTAGTACATGATCTTCGTATGATTGTTCTTTTGGCCGATCTACATAACCATACTTTTTATTCATATGGTTGCTGTATATGTTGCAGATCAATCTACTAGGATATTTGTTTATTTTAATCTTCATAATAATCTACCACCATTACATTTTCTGGTTTATCAGGGAGTTGGAATGTTTTTGCAAACTCCATTGCTTCATGTGCGTCTTCAAACAGTTCAGGCTGTAAGTCCCAGCAATGCTCTGTTTGTTTAGTAATATAAATCCAATCGTCTTTGCCATCAAGACAAACCATTACAGCGTACATTAAAAGTTAAATCCTTCGTAATATTTTCCAAATAATCTAAACCCATTTGCTCGCCTGTCTCGTTCATTAAGCAAGTATGTTCCGCCAGATATATAGTTATTACATATCTCGTCTTCAAAGTTTTTTTTACTAAATGCATAAATCATTTCGTCTAGCACCCAATACCAACGTTGTTCATGAGTATTGTCTTTTTTATCTTTAGTGCGTTCGATTGTAGGTTTAAGATTATCTGGTACATCTTCTGGATCTACATAAAAATAATTTAATGCCTGATGTTTGTATAACTGTAACATAGGAAGTATACATTTTGCAAGTTCGAAATCCATATCTTCTGTATTACTAATATCAACCGTTATCAATTAATGTACTCCACTGTTTAAGTTTTTCTTTTTTATAACTGCTTCTAGCATAGATATGTTTCCAGTCTAATACACCGTGCTCGGTTAGTAAATCTAACATAGCATATACATCGCCTGCTTCTTCAACTAGCATTTCAATATGTTTGTCATTTGCCGCAATATCAAGACTATCATACTTGCGAAGTAACTTCATACATACTTGTGTAAGTTCGCCGCACTCTTCTGCTGTAATAGCCATCAACTGTTGAAAGTTGTTGATAGGTGTTTCTAGTTTTGTATTACTTACCATATTCTTGACTATACCTCCATTGACAGTATGCTTCCCAGCCATATTCGTACATTGCATATGCAACAACAAAGCCAATCCAAGGAATATTAAACGCTGTTGTCATCATAAAGTCTGCCATTAAAAATGCTGCTGGATAATCGTACCAACGTATCAACACTTAACTCCTATGTTTCGCAACATTTGTTTTGCCTCAGTTATATTTTTTGTTTGATTTTCTTCACACTCTTGAATAAGTATTTCTTGTAGTGTTACAGCCATTTGATATTTTTTTGGTGTAAGAGTTTGAAAATAGTTGTATAGTTCTTCAGCTGTATCTAATGCCCACATAGCATCAAGAATATTGCATTGTTCTTGTGTAAGCCCGTCAATCCTCACAACCCTAGTTCCTTGTATACCATTTGCACGCCTTTTGCTTGAAAGTAAGCATCTGCTAGTGCGTTGTGCAAATCACTTTGCATTGCTTTGCGTGGATCTACTTTTGCCATGCTAAACAATGTACGGCTATCACGTACTTGCCAAAACTGCCACGGAATAGGTTTGCCACGCTGCCGCAGCATATCTTCGATGATGGTAATATCAAAACCGTATCCGTGTCCCCATAACACATCAACGCCTACCATCCACTTGGGCAAACTGTCTAAAAACACATCAACGTGCTCACGTCCTTCAGTGCCAAATGCTTCGTCTTGTACTTTTTGATCTTGCTGACCCCACCAAGCAATAGTACTATCATTAACACTACGATCTTGTGAGTCTAAATCTAGTTTGTAGTAAAACTCGCTGTGCGGTTCAGCATCACTGTTAGGATTAAACTTTACACCGCCAACTGTAAGCACAGTTGCTTGCGGAGTTACATCCAGTGTTTCTAAATCGATCATTGCGTGAATCATAATATGCCTCATTGTTGTTTTGTATATTTTATATTACGGCATAACTTTCTTTTTGTCAAGAGAAATCTTTTCTACATTGCCAGAGTTAATAGGACACAAAACACATTGTGGTACACTTTTTGAAAGTGCAGATACTTGATCTTCTAATGTATTTGAAAATGCATCAATAGGTTTATAACTTTCGTAAAGATCTTTATCCTGTTGTCTTACAGGATATTTCTTAACAAACGCTTGTGCTCCTACAACAGTACCGCATTTATACATTTTACCTTTGTATATGTACGGGCAATCGTTGTGCCAACATGCAGTGTGTGCTTGTTCTCTATCGCTTTCATAAAAGTTATAAACACCGTTGTCGACACTCTTTACACCCCATGGCATAAACTTGTCTTTATAGTTTATTATAAATGCTGGATGATCATCTACAAGAATAGCTTCTTCATAATAACAACCAGCATGGCGTGCTTGATCTTTAATAAAGTTATTTTTTGTTACTTTATACTTTTCATATTTGCCATCCAATACCTTGTCAATGATTGCAAATGCTTTTGGAACATGATCTCGAGAATGAAAACTAAGTTCAATAGTAACTCCTCTGTCAAACCATGCTTTCATATTATCTGCATGTTTGGCCAACAATGTTCCGTTTGTTACAACTCTAAAATCCTTACAAGTAAATATATCACGTAATCCATGAACCCAGTTATCTAAATCATTATTTGTAAAAGGTTCGCCGCCAATAATACCAAAATCATTTACATGAAGTTTTTCACTCCATCTCTGTGCTTCTCTTGCAAAGTCATCAAACTTTTCTTGGCCACTAATAGCAAAGTTATTGAAGTTACTACAGTTTGTACAAGTTAGGTTACAACTATGACCGATATACCATTGTAATGCATGAACTAGTATTTTTCCATTTTTAAGTATTTTACCGTTTAGCATTTATCCACTTGTATATTTTGTTTCTTCTTGGTAGGAAAAACAAAATCCTCTGCGTGATGTTCACGTCTTGGACGAGTTTCGTCTTTGAATCCTATACCCATCAACAAATGTACATGTGTATCAATATCTAATATTTCTGCAACTTGGGCAGGATCAAAACATGCACAACACCCTGTGCTATAACCTAGCATACTTGCTGTAATATTTGCATATCCTGCTGCAATACCCACAGCCATGTGTTTGTCTTTGAGTAAGTCTTCAGGTTTTTCTAAATCCTTGCTTGGAACAAATACATCTCCAAAAATATTTTCTTTTGGTTCTTCGTTTGATTCAGCAAATACTACTAACAAGTTTGCTAACACCTGACTGTTTGTAACTGTCTCATTTGTTTGAAAGTTAGAAACAAATCCGTTTGTTGTTTTATATATACGTTCGATCTTATCTCTATCTGTAACAAATATAACTTTGTAATACGCTACATTTTGTTTACTAGGACAGTTGGTAACTGCCGTTTCAATCATTTTGATATCTTCACTAGGTATCTTTTTAGTTAAATCCCAGTTGCGTTGGCAATGTTGACTTCTAATAATTGCTTTCTTAATATCTGACTTTTCCACGGCAGTCTCCTTCATTTGTATTTATGATACAAACTGTGCCAGTTCGGGTGCTTTCCAGCCTTCGGGCTTTAACACCTTGCCGTCTTCACGTTTGCGTACTTTGCCTGTTTCTGGATCAACCTTAGCAAAGTTTGTGTCCATTACTTCTTTCCAGGCTGCTTCGCCGTCCCAACCTGCCGCACGGATTGCACCCATAGTAACAACAAGAATATCAACTAGTGCATCAAGTTGTTCTACACGATCCTGTGCTACCACAGCATCTAACAATTCGTCGTATTCTTCGTCAATAAGACTAAGATACATTTTGTAGTTGGCTTCGCTAGGAGGCTGGTCACACGCTGTTGCAAACGTGTCTATATCTTTAAATGGATTTGTCATTATGCACCTGCTCCAAATGATTCTGGACTAATCGTTGCATGATCGCCATCATTGTATTCGTTACCAAACTGTACATCATTAGGTTTTTCGTTGCTAAACGCTAATATACAGTCTGCATCTACCATACGTAGTTCTAGTTCACCGGCGCCTTCGTCGATTTTTACACTTCGAGTCCAACGACCGTGTTCAATCAATACCCAATCTCCGACTTGATATGCTGAATCGTTTTTAGGACCTTTTGCATGTACTTGACCCCAGCGTGGATAGATACCGCGTGTCTTGCCATCATCGTCACTGATAATAAGTCCACTTTTTAGTTTTTGTTCTCCAAAGTACATATTGCTTACAATTACTCTATCATTAATAGGAGTTAGAGTGCCTTGTATTGTATTCATGTTTAATGCCATTAATCACCTTTTTTTATAAAATTGCCGTCTTCGTCTTCAACCCAATCATCTTGAGACTGGGCAACGAGAGGTTTAGGAGTTACATTTGGTTTAGGAGTTGCAGTTGGCTTAGGAGTTAATGCCTTTGGTTTTTCTGGAATAACTTCTTCATCAAATGCCATCAGCTCTTCTTGTTCTGCTTGTGTTAGCTCTTTTGGTTGAGCTACATTCTTTTCGTGTTGTACTGGTTCACTTCCTGTACTATAGTAATCCTTTACAACTTCTTCTCGTTTTCGGATAATTTTTCCACCTGGTCCTAGTTCGTCGCCTCTAGCATTTACTCTAGCATTGCCGACAGCAGGAGTAAGTTCATTTCTTTTAATCAACATATCTAAGTCTACAACTCTACCTTGCATACTTCTATATGTTTTACGACCTTTTTGTCTAGTTGCCATATTTATGTATCTCCAATTATTATATTACAATTACTTATGATATCTGTCAAGTGGTTTTTTATCTTTTGATGCAGTACACTTCCAGTATCCGTTTTTTCTATTCCAATGATATGCTTTATTATACCATTTATTATCAACTACATCTTTGTCTGCATGATTTATTATAATAGTGTCACTATCAATATCTAGCATATCCTGTGCTACACTATTTATAGTTTTGACTTTTATTGGATATTCTAAATCGCGAGAACGACACATTAACAAGCCAAGTTTTACAACACTTTTAATTTTCCAGTCAGTAATATTAGTTTTTTCTAGCATAAATTTTATAAGTTCATCTTCTAACTTTTGAATATTGTTGTGTAAAACAATACTACTTGCGCCTTTGTATTCCCAGAATATATCATTATTGCTTAATACTTGTCTTCCCCATAATGCTTTTTTATTATACACATCATAGAATGATTGTTTTGTTTTGCTATATTCTTTGTACAGTAATGACTGTTTGTTTTCTTTAATCCACTCCATCAAATCAATAAACAAATCTGTTTCAAGTACACCATGTTTGCGCATATATTTTGCAATATAATGTCCCCAACCATAATAATACATTAGTATAGTAAGCCAAGCATACATATGTCCTTCAATTACAGTTTCATGATCTGCTGTTGCAGTAGCATATACAACATCTGTGTATTCTGTAATATATTTTTCGTCGGCACCTAAATACACTGTGTCTAATGCTATCTTACGCACATCTAATCCGTGTTTCTTTTGATACGCTTTATTACCCATTGGCGAGTTGTCTGTAATAACTAATGGGTGTATCATTAAATAGTTTTCTTGCCCAGCATCTATTAGTTGTTGTACACCAGATTTTAAACTCTCAAATGTTTCTCCAGGCAATGGCCAAATCAGTTCGCTATATGTAGGAATATTGTCTGCTTTGTATTTGTCAAAATAAGTTTTAAGTGTATCAAAGTCTAGGTTAAAACGTTCTACTATATCCAATGTGTTTTTATTAAAACTTTGTAGGGCAACTGTAATACCTTTGAATATATTTTCGCCGCTATCATATGCTGCTTTTGCAATAGCATAGTTTTTATCTAAGTTATTTTTGCTCCACGTTGCATCCCACCACATAGGATATCCATATTTTTTCTTTGTTGCAATAACATGTTCAGTTAGTTCATAATCTCTGTCTAGCATACCCCAGTTGCTATCACATACACTAACGTACTCAATACGGTTTTTGCCCATCCATTCTATTTCAGCACGACACCGTTCCATATCAAACAGTGTAAGTTTGTTCCAATAGTCTTCGCCTATGTCACAGAAACTGCAATGATACGGGCACCCACGCAAACTTTCCCAAGTGACTTGAAACATTGTATCTGCAGGATACTTTCACGCAAACTTTCCCAAGTGACTTGAAACATTGTATCTGCAGGATACTTTGCCATAATAGGTTCGTAGAATCCTTCCAGTATAGGCGAAGGTATATTGTTTATATTTTTCCTACGCACTGCCGGCTCAGGCATATGATACAGTGTTTGTACGTTAGGAATAGTTGTCCAGTCGTCACCTGCTAATATGCTTTTAAACGCTTCTTCGCCTTCGCCGTGTATAAACGCATCAAACATAGGATGCTTGTCAAAAAAGTCTGGGTCGTATTTGTTTATCTGTGGGCCGCCTGTAATAATCTTACATTGTCTAAACTTGCGTTTGATTTGTTTAGCTAGTTCTCTATTGTATTCCCAGTTCCATACATAGCTGCTCATAGCAACTAGTTCAGGTTGCTGCATGGTTGCTACATAATCTTTGGGCTCTATTTTTTCTATCAATACGTCTTTGAGCGTCCAGTTGTCATTTTTGCCATAACACCATTGATACCCTATTGCAAGTGGTAAAAACTTATTTGGTCCATGATTATCACTTGCTTGAACCAAGTAAATATTCATCGCAGGAATTCACGCCAATCTAAATCGTATTTAATACTATCGATTCTATGTACGCCTATTAAGTACAGCACATAACTTGCTACACTACTACCTCTACCTACTCCCCAAACAATATTATTCTCACGCATAAAATCTACAAGATAGATCATATACTGCAATAACGGAAACATACCACGTACTTGATATGCTCTAAGTTCTTCCCATATACGATCTTGTACATGCTGTGGACAGGGTGTTTCTGCTTTGCCTAATACGTATTCATATACGTTAATGTCTTTGTATTCGTCAGGCATAAACCATTCACTCTGTAACGCACCGTCAAAG
>Ga0209138_1000987_pt1 | contig 25641 bp, 20 predicted proteins | sample SaaInl3SG_22_DNA_FD_184645 | JGI IMG/M metagenome (GOLD analysis project Ga0209138, IMG submission 184645) | Marine microbial communities from expanding oxygen minimum zones in the Saanich Inlet - ESP_153SG_22_DNA (SPAdes) (version 2) | ecosystem: Environmental > Aquatic > Marine > Intertidal...
GTTTTCCTTCAAATACTTCCTCATCAACCTATATAAATAATTTTTCAACCACTGGCGCTAGCGTAAATGTCGACAATACGTCCACAGGCTATACAAATTCTGGATATGGCGATTATTCTCAAGAAACTGCCATTGAAACATTTCCAGGTGGAAGTTTTGATTTCTCAGCTTCAATAGTTGGAGGTACAGCCGGTTTTGCTTTATGGATTGATCTAAATAACGATTTAGTTTTTGATACTACCTCTGAAGTTTTATTTAATACAACAAGCTATGGAAGTGGACCTTTTACAGGCACAATAGAAATTCCATCAGATCTAGCAGAAGGCAATTATAGACTCCGAATGATGACTGATTATAGTGATTCTAACCCCTCAGCGGCAACTGGGGATAGTGCATGTAGTTTTAATAGCACTCGAGGTGAAGTTGAGGATTACACGGTTACCTTGGTTGCTCCACCAACAGACGCTATGGATTGGAATAATATTCAATGGTTGGCTCCAGCCGTTGGAGACGGTTCAAGAACTTCTTTAAATATTGATGCAGGGACGTCAATAACAGCATATGCTCAGGGCTATGAAGGTGGTGTAACCGATACTACTGTTGGATCTGCTGGCGCAGGTATTGAGTGTTGGATTGGAATTCATAATGAAAATACAGACCCTGCCACTTGGCCTGCTTCAGCTTGGAGCGTAGCCACTTTTGATTCTGAACAAGGAAATAATGATGAATATAAACTCACAACGGCTGATGCACCAGTTGGAACAAATTATGTAGCCTCACGTTGGCGATTAAATAATGCTGGGTTTACTTATGGTGGTACTAACCCTTCAGATCCTGGACAAACACCAGGTGGTCCATGGGATGGAACTACGAATGTGAGTATACAACTGGTCGTAAATCCAATTGCTAATGATGACTGTTCTGGCGCTATTTCTTTAGCTGTTAATTCAGATTTAGAATGTGGAACAGTAACTTCTGGCTCTGTTGAATTTGCTACTGACTCATCAGTTTCAAACAGTACATGTTCTGGAACAGAGGACGATGATGTCTGGTATAACTTTGTTGCGACATCTGAAACTCATGTGGTATCATTGTCAAATGTATCAGGGTCTACTGATATGTATCACGTCTTATACGCAGGTGATTGTAATACCTTGGGAGACGCCATTAAATGTTCTGATGCCAACACTAGTGAGACTAGTGGACTTACGATTGGAAATACGTACTATGTACAAGTTTACACTTACACATCAACACCAGGTCAAAATACAAGCTTTGATATTTGTGTAGGTACACCACCACCGCCACCTGCAAATGACAATTGTTCGGGAGTAATTGATTTAGCATCTTTGACAAGTCCTGTCTCAGGTTCAACAACCTATGCTAGCAATGATTTTATTTTAGGTTGTTTGTCAAGTTCTTCTGCAAAGGATGTTATTTATTCTATTCAAGTACCAGATGGCGCAACTTTAAGTATAGGTCAAACATCTAATGCTTATGACTCTAAGCACTCATTGAGATATGGGAATACATGTCCTGGAGATCAGCTGATTGTTTGTACAGATGATTCGGATATACAAACTGAAACTTGGGTAAATAATACTGGTGCAGATCAAACTGTCTATTGGATTCAGTCAGCTTATTCTACAGGAAGTGGAGATTATACATTGGCATGGACCATGACGCCTTTGAGTATTGATGATCAAACTTTGAAACAATTTACTTATTTTCCTAATCCGGTGAATGATATGCTAACTATCAGAGCTCAAAAAGATGTAGACGACATTACTGTCTACAACATGCTTGGGCAAGTGGTGAAGCGTCAATCACCAAACACTAGAGATTGTACTGTAGATTTATCTGCAATGCAAACTGGTGCTTATTTTGTACAAGTTTCTATAGATAACACTGTTGAAACCGTACGCGTTCTTAAAAATTAATTTTTTTGATTAATACATTTAAAAACCTCGCTTCGGCGGGGTTTTTTTATACCCTATTTTAAAACGAATAATTCAAAAGCATTGTGTAAATTTGTGTACATGATTGCAAGTGATTTTTCTTTTATCATTCCTGTCTATAACCGCCCCGAGGAGGTCCGTGAGCTGTTAGAAAGTTTTTGTGCGCTAGATGCGCCAAAGACTTTCGAAATTGTTATTGTAGAAGACGGCTCAAGTTTGGAGTCGAGATTGATTACAGAACATTTTTCTAGTCAGCTCAATATCAGTTATTTTTATAAAAACAACACAGGGCCAGGCCATTCCAGAAATTATGGTATGGAACGCGCCAAAGGCAATTATTTTATCATTTTGGACTCCGATTGTATCTTACCAAAACAGTATTTAAAAGAAGTTTTATTCTTTTTAAATTCAAATTATGTGGATTGTTTTGGTGGACCTGATGCCGCACAAGATAATTTTACAGAACTTCAGAAAGCCATTAATTTTTCGATGACTTCTGTATGGACAACTGGCGGGATAAGAGGTGGAGAAAAAGAAATAGAAGGCTATGAACCACGAAGTTTTAATATGGGGATTTCAAAAGAGGCCTTTTGTGCATCTGGTGGTTTTGGCAATATCCATCCCGGAGAGGACCCAGATTTGTCTATTCGATTAAAAGCGATGGGTTATAAGTTGTCTCTTATTCCACAAGCCTTTGTATATCACAAGCGCCGCATATCATTTGAACGGTTTTTTGTTCAAGTCTACAAGTTTGGTCAAGTTCGCCCAATTCTTAATAAATGGCACCCTCATACCAAAAAAATCACGTATTGGTTCCCAACAATTTTTATGTTTGGATTATTTTTAAGTTTAATTTTATTTATAATGGGGATAGAATTTGGACTGTTTATTTATGCCTTTTATTTTGTAATAGCATTAGTTTTAGCATTCAAATCAACTCTCGATATAATAGCCGCTATTTTGACCATTCCAGCTATTTTAACTCAATTTTCTGGATATGGTTGGGGGTTTTTAAAAGCGAAAATTAAATTAATCTGTTCGCGAAAATCTGAAATGGAATTATTTCCAAATTTATTTTTTAAAATATTTTGATGAGGAAATTTATTGAATATTTAAGACAAAAGATTCGTGCAAAACGGCTCAATGTGTTTTTGTTGTTTTTGGTTTTGGCTTTTATGATTTCTTTGTTGTCCAAACTATCAAGTACTACCACGCATACCTTAAAGTTTGAATTTCAAGTCAATAGCTTACCAACACAAGAATTACTTGTTGAGGACCAACTTCCATTAATTGACGTTACTGTTACCACTAACGGATTCAATTTATTAAAAGTTGCACTTCAAAAACTTAGCTTAAAATTAGATTTTTCCGTACTAGAGAAAGATAATAACTCGTACTACTGGAAAGCAGGAATACATCGTTCAGAGCTATCACAATTTTTTGACACTAATTCTACAATAATAGAAAATATTCGCCCGGCAACTTTGAAATTTAATTATGTAACCCAGTTTGTAAAGAAAGTTCCTGTTAAAGTTCGTTTAAAGCCTAATTTTATAGTTGGATACGATTTGGTAACAACTTTAGTAGCTCAGCCTGACTCTGTGTCTATTGTTGGGCCAAAACAACTTCTAGATAATATCAATCAAATAGCAACTCAAAATACAGATATTGATGCGGTGCAACAAGATATAGAATCGACCATAGATTTGGATACTTCTAGTTTTCCATCCAATGTAAAATTTTCAGCTAAAAGCGTAGTGGTTTCAGGTCAGGTAGATAAATTTACAGAAGGTAAGATAGCTGTCCCAGTACAAATTATAAATCTTCCGAAAAATCTAACTCTTTCTGTTTTTCCTAAAGAAATTCCTGTTGTTTTTTATACAAGCCTCAATGCATATAACAGCATTAATGTAAGTGATTTTAGAATCCAATGTGATTTTGAAACTTTGGATTTATCATCAAATGTTATAAACCCAATATTGGTGTCTTATCCAAAAGCTGTTAAAACTGCAAAGCTTCAAATCAATAATCTAGAATATATAATAACAAAGAAAAATGACTAAAATTCTAGGACTTACGGGTGGTATTGGAAGCGGTAAAACTACTGTTGCAAAAATGTTTAACTCACTTGGAGTACCTGTTTATAATGCTGATGTTGAAGCCAAGAAGTTGATGCAAAATTCTGACACTATTAAATCAGAACTTTTAAAATTATTTGGGCAAATGGCGTATAATACAAATGGTTTGAATCGTTCCTACATAGCGAATGTGGTTTTTAAAGACAAAAAAAAGCTTACAGCACTCAATGCAATTGTTCATCCAGAAGTAGCCTTGCATTTTTCTAATTGGTTATCAAATCAATCTTACCCTTATGTAATAAAAGAGGTTGCGATTTTGTTTGAAATTGGCATACAAAATCAATTTGATTTTATACTTACTGTCACAGCCCCAAAGTCAATGCGTATAGATCGTGTGATGTGTCGTGATAATAAAACTCTAAATGAGATTCTTTCCATTGTACACAATCAATGGAATGATGCAAGAAAGACAGAAAAATCAACCTTTGTTATTCATAACATAGAATTAAAAAAAACCAAAATAGAGGTAGAAAATATCAATAAAGAAATTCTTAAAAATCTCACTTAATTCATTTAATTTAACATTTAGGTTAATAATTCGTTAAAAGTAACTTAAAGCGTTCTTAAAAATGTAATTTTACTTGATGAATAAAAAGCTATTCTCCATATTAGTTATACTGATGAGTCTTTCGCTCATAGGGATTATTTTTGTTCAAGCCTATTATATTAACTATTCGCTAGAAACAAAGGAAGAACAGTTTGCTTTTAATGTAAAAAAAGTTCTTAATTATACCTCCAAAAAAGTTACAGAAATAGAGTATAACAAATATGTAACGGCACTCAATGCTATGATTGCTCGAGGACAGGAACCAGATACAAGTGCTATACGAAGCATTAGGGTCTACAGAGAAAACAAAGATGCCAATCAAATAGTTATTTATGACACTGGGGTAAAAGAAGAAAATTATACGATTACCTCTGACCGAGAAAAGGGTTTAGATAGTGTTAGTTTTAAAAAGATTAAAGGAAAAACAGTTCAAGAAACATACACTACTGGAGTTGATGGACAAAGTATGCCCTTTTTAGAATATTCACTAACCAAGGTTTTGAATATGGATCGGCTTCAAAAAGCAACTTTTGAAGCACAGTACAAGGCAGAAATTCAAAACACACCCATTAACAGACGTGTTTCCAATAAAATGATTAAACGTCTTTTAAACAACAAATTGAAAGATAATAATATAGATATTGCATATGAGTATGCAATTTTAAAAAATAAAAAACTCACAAGCATTCACTCCAAAGGTTTTGAAGCTTCACTTATTCCCACCATAAGTGTCCCTGTATTTCTTGATGACAATGGCGAAAGTGAGTATGGACTGTATATGAATTTTCCTAAACGAAAACGCTTTATATTGTCTTCCATTATTGGGATGACCTCTTTATCCATTCTTTTTACAATTATTATAATTATTGCCTATACAAGTGCATTATATCAATTGATTCAACAGCGAAAAATATCGCAAATGAAATCTGACTTTATCAATAATATGACGCATGAATTTAAAACCCCTATAGCAACAATTAATCTTGCTTTAGATGCCATAAAAAATCCAAAAATATTTCATCATGCCGATAAGGTCAAAAATTACCTGTCCATGATAAAAGAAGAAAATAAAAGGATGAACGCACAAGTAGAGAACGTATTACGTATTTCTCAGCTCCAAAAGAAACAATTGATCATAAGTAAAGATCGATTGAAACTTCACGATCTCATTCTTGATGCCATAACTCACGTAGAACTTATTGTAGAAGATAGAAAAGGGTATATAAAGACTCATTTTAAGGCTACAAAATCATCAATTTTAGCCAATAGTACATATTTTACAAACGTTATTGTCAATGTTTTGGATAATGCCATAAAATATTCCAATGATTCTCCAAAAATTGATATCATAACAGAAAATGTTGGTAATAATATTGTGATGCTTGTTAAGGATCAAGGCATTGGGATGAACAAAGCAGTTCAGAAGCGTGTTTTTGAAGAATTTTACAGAGAACACACAGGCGATGTACACAATGTAAAAGGTCATGGTCTTGGACTCTCAAATGTCAAGAGAATAGTTGAAAATCATCAAGGAACTGTCACTGTTGAAAGTGAAAAAGGAAAAGGTAGTACCTTTATTATAAAACTACCACTAATAGCATAAAATTATGGAAGAAACCACAAAACGCATTTTAATAGTTGAAGACGATCCAAATTTTGGAGCAGTCCTCAAGGAGTACTTAACCATAAACAATTATGATGTTGTCCTTGCCAAAAACGGTATGGAAGGTTATGAGAAATTTAAAAAATCTGATTTTCATCTTTGTATTTTAGATGTTATGATGCCTTACAAAGACGGCTTTACACTAGCCCAAGAAATCAGAGAAAAAGACAAAGAAGTACCAATTATTTTCTTGACGGCAAAAGCCATGAAAGAGGATGTGCTCAAAGGCTATAAAGTTGGTGCAGATGATTATTTGAATAAACCGTTTGATAGCGAAGTATTACTACTTAAAATCCAAGCCATCATCCAAAGAAAAACTGTCGAAAGCGTTGCAGATAGTAATCAATTTGAGTTTGAAATTGGAAGCTTTAAGCTCAACTCAAAACTTAGGTTTTTAACACACAACGAAGTTACTCAAATTAAGCTCTCACCAAAAGAAAATCAGTTGTTACGACTTTTGGCACTTCATATCAATGATCTTATGCCAAGAGAAATAGCATTGACTAAAATTTGGAGAGACGATAATTATTTTACTTCAAGGAGCATGGACGTTTACATTGCTAAGTTAAGAAAGTATTTGAAACATGATCCCAAAGTAGAAATTCTTAACATTCATGGAGAAGGTTTTCGTTTAGTAATTAACGAGTAGTTAGCGTTGAGACTCTATGTAGTCAATAATTCTTAAATTTGATTCTTTGTAATCAAACCATTTTGTTTGTCCTTGCCTTTTGAACCAAGTTTGTTGTCTTTTAGCAAATCGCCTTGTGTTTTTTTTAATTTCTGATACTGCAAAATCAAGAGTCCAAAAACCATCTAAATACTTGAAAAGTTCTTTGTAACCTACAGTGTTGAGTGCGTTTAATTTTTTGTGTTCATATACAGATTTCACCTCTTCCAAAAGTCCTTGTTGTAGCATTATTTCAACACGTCGATTTATTCTATCATATACCACTGATCGTTCCGTGGTTAGTCCAATATTAATTGTTTTGAAATTTCGTTTGACTTTGTTTTTATTTAAAAAACTACTAAAAGGCTGCCCCGTTCCTTTACAAATTTCCAAAGCGCGAATCACTCTGTGTGAATTATTCAAGTCAATACTTTTATAAGATTTTAGGTCTAAATTTTTCAATTCTTCTTGAAGTTTCCCCAAACCATTATTTGATAGCTCGTCATTCAAATTTTCTCTAATTTTTGAATCAACTTTTGGAAATTTATCCAAACCATTAAGAATAGCATTCACATAAAGACCAGAGCCTCCAACCATTACAACAATAGGTTGTTTTTTGTGAATTGAAGCGATGCAATCAATGGCCTCTTTTTCAAAATCACCAACGCTATAAGATTCTGTAATTGATTTATTATGAACAAAATGATGTTTTATTAATTGTAGTTCTTCTGGCGTTGGTGCTGCTGTTCCTATAGGAATTTCTTTAAAAAATTGACGAGAATCTGCAGAAATGATTTCGGTTTGAAAATGTTTCGCAATTTTCAAACTTAATGCTGTTTTGCCTATACCAGTAGGCCCTACAATGGTAATTAATGTATTACTCATGATTTAATCGCTCTCCACATTTATGACAAAAATGAGCATTATCTGTGTGGTAAGACTCCATGCAATTGGTACACGATTGTGTGTTTTCTGGAATATTTTTGCGTTGAGATCTTGTCATTTCAGAAGTCACGATTCCAGTAGGTATTGCAATAATTCCATAACCTAATATCATGATTAATGAAGCAATGAACTGCCCAAGTGAACTGATGGGTGCAATATCACCATAACCCACTGTAGTGAGCGTAACAATAGCCCAATATACACTTCGTGGAATACTTGTAAACCCGCTGCCTTTGTCTCCTTCAATCAAATACATAATAGTCCCTAAAATCACACACAATACTAGAACGAAAGAAAGGAAAACAGCAATTTTTACTCGGCTGCGTTTGAGAGCTCTGCCAAAATTTGTACTTTCTCCAATATATCTTGTTAGTTTTAGTATGCGAAATACACGCAACAAACGCAGTGCACGAATGATGACCAAAGAATGTGTCCCTACAATAAATAATGAAAGGTATTTTGGAACTGTTGAGAGAAAATCGATGATGCCATAAAAGCTAAAAATATAGGCCTTTGGATTTTTTACACAAACTATTCTTGCGATATATTCCAATGTGAACAGTATGGTAATAATCCACTCAAGACTGTCCAAAATACTAAAGTATGTCGTACCTATATAGTCAACACTTTCAAGCATCACTAGAACAATACTCAAAAGAATAACGAAAAGTAAAACAACATCAAATAATTTTCCAGCCGGAGTGTCTGCTTCATATATAATTTCATGAAGTTTGTTTTTCCACGCTGCTTTTGGCTTTTGTTTAGACATAGATCAAAAATACTAAAAAAGTTTAGTCCTAAAGAGAAATGGTTTTTATTCTTTTATTTCTTCTCAGATAACTTTGTATGATGTGCTGTGCGTCCTTGTTATGTTCCAATGTAGTAATTAGCGTAGATAATATATCAATATTTGTGATTTGAAAATTTAAGTGAAAATAGGTAAAACCCCTTAAAATCCCATCTTCCACCCAAATTGCACTACGCTCATCAATTGTTCTGCCTTGATCAACAATAATCATGCTTTTAGATTTGAAACTGTGCTTTTCTATAAGTTGTTGCACTTTAGAATTATAATTTTCAGTTTTTTCTTCGCCAACACATGCGCCCTCACATTCCTTTATATTATAGTTAAAACACCCATTTTTTGATTTATATAATCCACACAATTTTTGACACAAATTATATTTTTCAACAACTTTACCCATAAAACTCTTTCCACTTTGAATATTTGAAAACGTGGTAATAGGTTTTACATTTCCCTTGATTTTTTCAATTTTTAGGTTGATATAACCTTTCTCATCCGTAAAACTGAACAAGCCATGGGTAAAAATTGTACGGCGCAACGCACGATTGTATTTTGGTTTATGATGTTTAATTTCTGCACTTTCTTTTAGCAAGGCAAGCAATTCACTGCCTGTTTTTTCATAGGTTACGCTAGCAACTTCGAGTTGTATTTTTTTTGATTTTGGGGCCTGGCTCACAAAATGTTGATTGATTCTATTTTTGATATTTTTACTTTTTCCAATATAGATAATATCATCATCATTGTTGTACATATAGTAAATTCCAGTTACAGAGGGTAAAGACTGAATTATTTCTGTCAATTTTGGTTCTATTTGACGTTTTGGTTCTAAACGGATATACGTTTTTACTATGGTTTTGTCAATGTCTTTATTCAGTAATAATTCAAATAGTTTTGTAGTAGCAAGAGCATCGCCAGAAGCACGATGTCGGTCGCTAATTGGAATCCCCAATGAACGCACCAACTTTCCTAAACTATAGGAGGGAAGGTCGGGTATCAACTGTTTTGAAAGTTCAACAGTACAGAGGTTTTTGCACTCAAAAGTGTAACCAAGTCGGCTAAACTCAAGTTTTAAAATCCTATAATCAAATTTTGCATTGTGGGCCACAATGATACAGCCCTCTGTTATTTCAATAATACGTTTTGCAACTTCATAAAATTTTGGTGCATTTCGAAGCATCTTACTCGAAATTCCTGTTAGACTTACAACATACGGTTGAATAGGACGTTCTGGGTTTACAAGACTAATGAATTGATCTGTAATCTTATGACCATCATATTTATAGATGGCAATTTCGGTAATCCCTTCTTCGTTGTATTTACCTCCAGTGGTTTCTATGTCTACAATTGCGTAAATCTTATTTTTTAGGTATAATGTCTTGCGCCAAAAATATGACTTCCAACACGAATCATGGTGCTACCACAACTTATGGCAAGTTGATAATCACCACTCATCCCCATCGAGATGATTTCCATTCCTGGTTGATTTTTTTTCAGTGTATCGAATATGTTCTTCAAATTTTCGAACTCCGTTTTTACTTGTTTTGTTTCATTTGTAAAACTTGCCATACCCATAACACCAGAAATATGAATGTGCTTTAAATCCTGAAATTCATCCGAATTGATTAATGCAAGTGCATCTTCTCTGTTAAAACCAAATTTTGTGTCTTCTGATGCAATTTTAATTTGTAAAAGACAGTTGATAACTCGGTCGTGTTTTTTGGCTTGTTTATTAATTTCAGTTAATAACTTTAAACTATCCACACCATGGATCAAATCTACAAATTCAGCCATATATTTGACTTTATTGCGCTGTAAGTGTCCAATCATATGCCATTGAACATCTTTGGGCATTTGTTGATGTTTTTCGACCATTTCTTGAACTTTATTTTCTCCAAAAATACGTTGTCCTGCATCATATGCCTGCATCAAATCGGTAACAGGCTTTGTTTTTGAAACCGCCACTAGAGTTACCCCTTTTGGTAACAAAGATTTTAATTTTAATAAGCGTTCTTTTATCCCCATTATTAAAGTTCGTAAATCGTTATTCCACTTCTAACTTTCGGAAAAATATAGGTGCTTTTTGGAGGCATTACGAGTTGTGCGTCTGCAATAGATTTTAGCTGTTCAATCTTTATTGGTTGTAATCCAAAACCTACAGCATAATTATTATTGTCTATGTTTTTTTTAATCACCTCCATATCATCATTTTCATAAAAATAGTTTAGTCGTGTATTAGTTCTTACATCTGTAATGCCCAAAATTGGCTTTAAAATTAATTCTTGTAAGATGTACGTATCGAGCTGATAGAGTGGAGAATTTTCAAAAGTGAAACTGTTTTGCAAAGATACACAATAAAATTGGCCCTTTAAGTACATTGTAAAGGAATGCTTTTTTTTAGTAATTTTTCCATTTTCCTGGTGGCTGATATTAAAATGAGGTTCTAGTGCTTTTAAAAAATCTTTTTTAGAGTACCCATTTAAATCTGTAATAACTCTATTATATTTTTGAATTTTAAGTTCATTTTCTGGTATTAAAAATACCATAAAGTAATTTGAAGCTTCAGAGTTGTGTTTTAAATTCTTACTTTCTTCTGATAGTAGTACAGAAGACGCAGACCTGTGATGCCCGTCTGCAATATAGAGTGAAGGAATTTTTTTAAATACATTTTGAATTTGGATTAATTTCTCCTTGTTTTCAATTTTCCAAAGACGATGTTTTTCATTTAAATCAATTGAGAATTCAATTGTTGGTTTAACGTTCTTTAGTTCATCAAGAATATTCGAAATTGTATCTGAATTTTCGTAAGTCAAAAGTACAGGTTCAGCATTGAATCGTGTCTTTTTTAAGTAATTTGTAAAGATTTTTTCGCGTGTCTCAATTGTGTTTTCATGTTTTTTAATGATATTGTTTTTATAATCTTCCACACTTGCTGCAGCAATTATTCCACAATAAGTGTTTGCGGCATCATCAATTTCATAAATATAAAATGCGGGGTATGAGTCTTGAACTAAATATCCATTATTTTTAAAATATTGATAGTTTTTTTTTACACTTTCATAGCGTTCATTTAGAGATTTACCTTCAAGCTTAATTAAACTTGATTTAAGAATTTGAACAAACGAATAGGGGTTGTTTTTAAGAAGGTCATTCAATTCTTCTTTTGAGTAAGATTGAACAGACAGACTACTAAACTCAGATGCAATATTTGCATTTGGGCGAACTGCACAAAATGGTTTGATGTGTGCCATAGGGATCTAGATTTTTTGGGGTGTACAATATTAAAGAAACTGAGCTGAAGGAACTATCGCTTTTCTCTCTGTGGAATAGTTATAAAATCCTTCGCCGGTTTTTTTACCAAGTTTTCCTGCTCTTACCATATTAACAAGCAATGGATTAGGAGCATATTTTGGATTTTTAAATCCGTCATACATCACTTCAAGAATAGACAAGCAAACGTCTAGCCCAATAAAATCTGCAAGTTCTAAGGGTCCCATTGGATGCGCCATACCTAATTTCATGATGGTATCGATTTCAACAACACCACTCACGCCACACTGCAGCGTTTCAATGGCTTCATTTATCATTGGCATCAAAATTCGATTGGCTACAAATCCTGGAAAGTCGTTGGTGATTACAGGAGTTTTTCCAATTTTTTTGGTCAGCTCCACAATAAAATTAGTAACTTCTTTACCTGTATTATAACCATTTATGATTTCTACTAAGGGCATAATTGGCACTGGATTCATAAAGTGCATTCCAATGACTTGATTTGGTCGTGAAGTTACTGAGGCAATTTTGGTAATTGATATGGATGAAGTATTGGTTGCCAAAATGGTATCTTCTGGACAGGCTTCATCTAAAGTTTTAAAAATACTTAGCTTAAGGGCTTCATTTTCAGTTGCTGCTTCAACAACAAGGCTAGCATATTCAACGCCTTCAATGATATTAGAAAATGTGGTGATGTTATCTAGAGTTTGGGTTTTTTTGTCTTCAGTAATTACTTCTTTTTGGATCATTCTATCCAAATTCTTAGATATGGTTTTTATGGCATTGGATAATGCAGTCTCATTGACATCAATTAATTGTACGTTATATCCATTTTGAGCAAAAGTGTGTGCTATGCCATTTCCCATGGTCCCTGCTCCAATAACTGCTATATTTTTCATAGTTTAATCTTTAAAACAATCTATAATTTGATAAGCTACTTTTAGGGCATTTGTACCATCTCGTAATGTTACTATTGGTGTTGTATTTGTTATAATTGCTTCTGCAAAAGTTTCAAGTTCATCCAAAATAGCGTTGTTTGGAGCTATTTCTGGGTTTTCAAAATAAATCTGTTTTTTAATGCCCTCAGCATTTTGTAAAACCATATCAAAGTCACCAGGGTGTTTTGGGGCATCTTTCATTTTTACAACTTCAACTTTTTTCTCTAAAAAATCAACACTGATATAGGCGTCTTTTTGAAAAAATCGACTTTTACGCATATTTTTAAGAGAAATTCTGCTTGCGGTCAAATTAGCCACACAACCATTTTCAAATTCGATACGTGCATTGGCAATATCTGGAGTTTCACTGATGACTGAAACACCACTCGCATTGATGTTTCGCACAGGAGAGTTTACAACACTCAAAATAATATCGATGTCATGAATCATAAGATCCAAAACTACAGGAACATCTGTTCCACGAGGGTTAAATTCTGCCAAACGATGTGTTTCAATAAACATTGGAGATTTAATTTCTGATTTTATGGCCTTGAAAGCTGGATTGAATCGTTCTACATGACCAACCTGCCCACGCAAATTATTTTCAGACACCAATAGTCGTATTTGTTCGGCTTCTTCAACACTATTAGTAATTGGTTTTTCAATAAAAATATGCTTTCCTTTTGTAATGGCTTTTATGGCGCAATTGTAGTGGGAAAGGGTAGGCGTTACAATATCTACAACGTCTACGGCATCAATTAAGTCATCTAAATTTTCAAAATAGTGGTAATTAAATTCTTCTGCGACTCTTTGTCCGTTGGCGATATCAGCGTCAAAAAAACCAACTAAGTCGTATTTTTTAGATTGTTGAAGAAGTTTTAAATGAATTTTTCCTAAATGACCAGCACCTAGCACACCTACTTTTAGCATCTTAATTAATTTTCAACAAAATTAAATATTTTAATGGTATAACTCTCAAATTTGAGTTAAAACCTTAATTTTTGAAATTCTTTTCTTGTTTTGATTTTAATCTCAATTATCTTTACTTAAATTAGTAATTATAAATTTCTACGCTTTGATTGATTCATATAAACACAAAGGTCTTCGTCAAAAATTAGTTGATACATTAATTAAAAAAGGTATCAAAAATGAACTGGTTTTGGAAGCTATTGGTAAAGTCCCTCGACATTTGTTTATGGATTCTAGTTTTTTAGACCATGCCTATCAGGACAAAGCATTTCCAATTGCAGCAGGACAAACCATTTCTCAGCCGTATACCGTTGCTTTTCAAACCGAGTTATTGGAAGTTGAGGCGCAACATAAAGTCTTGGAGATTGGCACTGGAAGTGGCTATCAAACTGCGGTTTTGTGTCTTTTAGGCGCAGAGGTTTTTAGCATTGAAAGACAATTGGAGTTATTCAAAAAAACCAGTTTATTTTTACCTAAAATTGGTTATGTTGCCAAACGTTTAATTTTTGGTGACGGCTATCAAGGCCTAAATGAAGAAGCCCCTTTTGATCGTATTATTGTTACTGCTGGAGCTCCTTTCGTGCCAAAGCCTTTATTGGCACAGTTGAAAGTGGGAGGGCGATTGGTTATTCCAGTTGGTGAACAAGAACAAGTGATGACTCTTTTTGTAAGAACAAGTCCAAAAAACTTTGAAAAACATGAATTAGGGCATTTCAAATTTGTCCCTATGCTAGAGAACAAATCTTAGAAGCTAAGTCCAAACATTAGGGCTTCATCTACCGCACCATTTACATACGAACGTACATAATCAACTCGTAAGAAACGATATTTTTTCCATCCTATATTACCCAGCCCAATATTGAATTCTTTATAAGGACTTTCATTTTTGATTCCTATGCCGTGAGCTCCAATAACTAAATTTAAGTTTAAAGTATTAACCCAAGGAATTTTACCTAAAATATACCCTTTAAAATCATGTTCAAGATGGTACTCAAAATAATTATTTGAAGTACTAAAATCATAATACCCCATGTTTTTGAAACTTGAAAGGTAATTTCCTTTAGTGTTTACATGAGTTAGGTTGCCATTAAAATGTTTATAATCTGTAAAAGCTAAATCCTTGTTTTCAAAAAATGTTCCTGTAGAAAGATTATATTTTAGAATACCAGTAGTTTTTAAATTTATATTTTGTCTAAGGCGTACATTAAAATGATCGAAATTGTAATCTGATACACTAGCACTGAAGCCTTTTGAATAGTTGAAATACAGTTGTGGGTAATCCGAATTACTTATATTAAATTTCAGGTCTGGATAGCTCATGTATTTTTCTCCAAAACGTATTCCGATTCCTAAATCCAATAGAATTAAATCATGATTTGTAAATGGTGCAGAGCCAAAATCATTTGGCGCTAAAGGATTATTACTCGAATATTTTATATTATCTTGAGGGTTAATCACTTCATCGGAAGTGTTAAACAATACTTTTCGATTTTCATAAGCAATTTGACTTGAAAATCGTAAACCATTAAAAATTTCTTGAGCATATCCAATTTCGGCAAATTGTTTGTCATAAATTTTCATGAAATTATTTTCAAAAAACAAACTGCTAATATCGTTATGAAGATTTGATATGGGATTTGACCGATTAAATTGCTGTGTTTTTACACCAAAATTTGCCCATGCCGTAGCATTGTTTATGGCATTAAATTTATAGCGTCCGCCCAAAGTACCACGTAAGCGTTTCGTTTCTACACTATAATTTAGATCTCCATCAATAGAAACAAAATTTTTATAGTTGTTATAACGTTTTGTAAAATTTGCATCTAAAGAAACATTATAGCCTTGCACCGTATTGAAATGCACACCCTCCAAAGGTCCTGAAATCCTAAAGCTTCTTTTTTTAAACGAATTTTTAAAAGAATAACCTGTCAGTAAATTAATTATTTTAAACTTATTATTTTCTGTATCAATAGAGTCTAGATAGGTTTTTGAACTTCTTAAAGTTTCTAAACTATCGCGACGGATGTAGTCTTTTAATTCTTCAGTGGTAAGTGGGACTGGTCGTTTATTGTTCCAAAATTCAACTTCTTTTTTATTGGCATCTTTTTCAAAAACTAAAATTTCATTTTTATTGTTTCGATCTGTAGATTCAGGATCAAGAATATAATTTGTATAGTTCGCTACAAAACTTCCATCGCCCTTAAATCCAAGAAAACTGTAATCAAAATCGATGGTTTGTGCGCGAACCAACCATTGGTCTTCGCTTTTGTCATATGTTAAGTTTTGACGAATCCGAATCGTATCTGCAGCTAGAACTTGAATCTGACTACCTTTGACTTGTATGTCAAAACCATAAAGTGCCCAAGTATCTTCTACAATATAAATACTTCCCGAAAAAACACGATCATTTTCTCGTTTTGGTATGATGTTTATTTTATGCATTAAGTGGCCTTCATCATCATAAAACTCTCCTTCTAATTTGTATTTGTAATAATTAAAGGCATAATCGGCAATAGGAGAAATAATATCATTATTTATATTGACAGTATTGTTATATAAATTAAAATCAACATCCATTGCAGAATTAAAGCTGATGCCAGTAGAATTGCCACTAACTTTCGAAGCTGTAACACTTTCAAAAAGTTCTGGTTTTAAATATTTTATTTTGGACATGGTTTCGGAGAGATACAAAATACCCGTTCGAGTTGAGTCCAGAGCACCATCAAAATCACCAACATCTTGCCCCATAAAATTTTCAGGCGCATCTACAATTCGAATAATTCCTTTTGAATAAAAATCTGCAGTATATGCATTGAGTTTTTCTAAGTGCAGTTGTCGTTTTGCAATTGCAGCTTTTATGATTTGGTTTGCAGGATTTTCTTTGGCATCAATAACAACTTCGTTGAGGTTGATATTTTCTTCTTCTAAAACCACATCAATGGCGTGGGGGAATTGACTAATTTCTAATTTTTTTTGTAGTGTCTTATAGCCTAAAAATTGAAAAACAACTGTGTAATTTCCTGTTTTTGAGGCATTTAATTCAAAATCCCCATCTTCATTAGAAGTTGTTCCATTATAAGTATTTTCAATAAAAATATTCACATAGGGGAGTGGTTCTCCGCTAGTGTCCTTGACAGTTCCAGTAATTTGACTTTGTGCAACCGTTGTAATTAAAAGGCATAAAATTTGAAAAAACTTATTCATGGTGTTTATGATGTTTTAGGATTTAAAATTTTTTTTGATGCGGTCCAAGTTTCTTTTGTTTTCTCGGTCCTTGATGGTGTCTCGTTTGTCAAAAAGTTTCTTTCCTTTGGCTAAAGCAATTTGAAGTTTGGCAAAACCTTTGTCATTAATAAAAAGTTTCAAAGGGACAATGGTCAAACCTGTGTTTTTGACTTCTTTTTGGAGTTTTCTTAATTCTTTTTTATGGAGTAAAAGTTTGCGTTCTGCTTTTGGTCTATGATTAAAATGATTGCCATAGTCATATTCTTGAACGGTCATATTGATCACAAACAACTCTCCAAGTTCGTTAAACTCACAAAAACTCTCTGCAATAGAGGCTTTGCTTGCCCTGATAGATTTTATTTCTGTTCCGGTAAGGACAATACCAGCCGTATATGTATCTAATATTTCATAAGAAAAACGTGCTTTTCTATTGAGTATGTTTACAGATTTTTTCATTTCAGTTCAAAACTAATCAAATATTTAGTGTGTATCTCAATGCTTTTTCAACTTTTTTTTAAATAGAAAAAAGCAGTACTAGTATATTTTTATACAAAGCACCGCTTTTCTAACTAATCAACAACTTTTAAACGTTTAAAATCGTAATTTGTTACAGTTCTTTTGGAATTTTTTCATTTTGATTTCTAAATACCAAACCATTGTCAAAAGCATCCATCAAAATAATACTGTTTGAATTAATTGTGCCAGAAAGAAGTTCTTTACTCAAAGCATTTAGTACTTCTTTTTGGATGACTCTTTTTACTGGTCTTGCACCGTATTCGGGTTGATACCCTTTTTTTGCTAGATAACTTATCGCTTCTGGGCTTGAATCAAAAATAACATTCTGTTCTTTCAAGGTTTTTGCTAAATGTTTCAATTGTAGCTCAACAATGGATTCTATGTGTTCTTCGCTTAATGGGCTAAATAATATGGTATCATCAATTCGATTTAAAAACTCTGGGCGTACCATTTTTTTCAGCAGTGCAATAACCTCTGTTTTTGCAGATTCCATTGCTGAATAATCATTGCCATATTCCTCAAATTTATTCTGAATAATGTCACTTCCAATATTTGAAGTCATTATTATAATTGTGTTTTTGAAATCAGCCACGCGGCCTTTATTATCTGTCAGTCGCCCTTCATCTAGCACCTGCAATAATATATTAAATGTATCGGGGTGTGCTTTTTCAATTTCATCTAATAAAACTACAGAATAGGGTTTTCTTCTTACGGCTTCAGTAAGCTGTCCACCTTCATCGTAGCCCACATATCCTGGAGGCGCACCAATAAGTCTACTAACAGCGTGTCGTTCTTGATATTCACTCATATCTATTCTTGTAAGCGCATTTTCATCATCAAATAAATAGGCGGCTAAAGTTTTTGCTAACTCTGTTTTTCCAACTCCTGTACTTCCCAAAAATAAAAATGTTCCTGTTGGTTTTTTTGGATTTTGTAGACCAGCTCTACTACGTCTTACAGCGTCACTAACTGCAGCAACAGCTTCATCTTGACCAACGACTCTCTTATGAAGTTCTTGTTCTAGTTTTAAAAGTTTTTCTCGTTCAGTCTCAATCATTTTAGTGACTGGAATTCCTGTCCATTTTGCTATCACTTCTGCAATATCTTCGTAGGTCACTTCCTCTTTAATAAGTGCAGATTTTTGATTTTCAATTAGTTTTTGTTGTAAGTCCTCAAGATGAGCTTGTGCATCTTTGATTTTTCCATAGCGCAATTCTGCAACTTTTCCATAATCGCCATCACGCTCTGCACGTTCGGCTTCTATTTTCAAGATTTCAATATCAGATTTTGCTGCTTGAATTGAATCTACCATTTCTTTTTCGCTGCGCCATTGTGCTTCTAAAGTATTTCTTTCTTCTTTGATGTTGGCTAAATCTGCACTTAGTGCTTTGAGTTTAACATCATCTTTTTCGCGTTTAATGGCTTCAATTTCAATTTCTAATTGCATAACTTTTCGATCCAACACATCCAATTCTTCAGGCTTAGAATTGATTTCCATTCGTAATTTTGAAGCGGCCTCGTCCATCAAGTCAATGGCTTTGTCTGGTAAAAAACGATTGCTAATATATCTTGTGGATAGCTTTACAGCTCCAATAATTGCTTCATCTTTGATACGAACTTTGTGGTGGGTTTCATATTTTTCTTTGATGCCTCTCAAAATTGAAATTGCACTTTCTTCGTCGGGTTCATCAACCATAACTTTTTGAAAACGGCGTTCTAAGGCTTTGTCTTTTTCAAAATACTTTTGATATTCGTCTAGCGTAGTCGCACCAATAGCTCGAAGTTCGCCACGCGCCAACGCTGGTTTTAAAATGTTTGCTGCATCCATAGCACCTTCGCCACCACCAGCTCCAACTAGTGTATGGATTTCATCTATAAATAGCACCACATCACCAGAGTCTTGCGTCACTTCTTTGATTACAGATTTAAGACGTTCTTCAAATTCACCTTTGTATTTTGCACCTGCAATAAGTGCTCCCATATCCAAAGCGAATACTTGTTTGTCTTTTAAATTTTCAGGAACATCGCCTGTTATTATTCGGTGTGCAAGTCCTTCTGCAATTGCTGTTTTTCCAGTGCCAGGTTCACCAACCAATATGGGATTATTTTTTGTTCTTCTCGATAATATTTGGAGTATTCTTCGAATTTCTTCATCACGACCAATTACAGGATCCAAACGATTGTCGCGTGCCATTTGGTTGAGGTTTTTGGCATATTTATTTAATGCATTGTAGGTATCCTCTTGACTTTTTGAGGTTACAGTTTGTCCTTTTCTTAGCTCTGTTATGCAAGCTTTCAAGTCTTTTTCAGTTACACCTTGATCTTTTAGAATTTGGGAGATTTTACTTTTAGATTTAAATAAAGCAAGGAAAACATCTTCAATAGAAACGTATTCTCCTCCTGTTTTTTTTGAAATAGTAACCGCATCTCCCAATGTTTTAATTAATGTTCTCGATAACATTTGATCCGAGCCGCTTACTTTTGGAAAACGTTCTATTTCTTTATCAATAATTTGATCTACAAGTGTTGAGTTGACATCAAGTTTTTTTAGTAAATATGGAATTACATTTTGATCAACTGCCTGCATTCCTTTGTAAAGGTGCTCATTTTCAATTTGTTGATGTTCAAATTCTTGTGCAATTTGTTGCGCTTGTTGTAGCGCTTGTTGTGTTTTTATTGTATAATTGTCAAAGTTCATAATGGGTTATTTTTGTTAGTATTGTTCAATTATCTTACCATTTTAACCCATACGACAAATTGACACTATTTTAACAAAAAAAATGACGTTTAGTCATAATTTTAAAAATTTAAAGAAAAATTATGGGATTATTTGATTCCTTTTTAAGCAATAATTCAAGCGATTGGCCTGGACCAAAACTTGAAAACATTGATCAACTCAATACTATAGTCGAAACCTCTTTTTTGAAGCCACAACTTATTTTTAAACATTCCACACGTTGTAGTGTGAGTCGTTTTGTACTAAACGAATTTAAATCAGGTTATAGTTTTTCTGAAGTTGATTTTACGACTTATTTTTTGGACTTACTCAGTTATCGTGAAATTTCAAATGCCGTTGCACACCAGTTTAATGTTGTTCATCAGTCGCCACAGCTTTTGGTCATCAAAAATGGTAAAGCCATGGCTCATGCGTCGCACGACAACATTAATAAGGTTGAACTGACGAATTATTTATTTTAGATTTTTAGTTTGTCCATAACTTCAGCAAGCCATGGGCTTGAGGGTTTTGGTGCATCAGCATTAATCACAACCCCATTAGGATCAATGAGTATAAACCTAGGGATCGATTCAATATTATAAGCTTTGATAAATTCTGAATTCCAGCCTTTGTCAGAAAAAAGCTGTATTCCAGTCATGTTCATTTCTGAGACCATTGCTTTCCATTTTTCATATGCTTTTTCAATTGTTTTACTTGTGTTAGCATCATCTATTGAAATACTTACAAAAGCAATATTTTTGCCATGATATTCCTTTTCTAGTTTTTTTAGCGCGGGAATTTCCTCTTTACATGGAGCACACCATGTTGCCCAAACATCAATATATACATATTTACCTTTAAAATCTTCCAGAGAAGAAGTTCCCCCATTATAATTCTTGTAATTTAAAAACTTCGCAGAGGTTTTACCATTTAACTTAGAATTTTCTCTTTTTTCAAGTTGAGTTTTTTTAAAATAGTTTGCATATAATTTTTTCAAATTTTCTAAATTAATATTTGATTCAAAAAAGCCAGGTTCAACAGTGCTGTATCTTAATTTTAGTGTCTCAAATTCTAAGTCCAAACTATCTGTCAAAATTTCAAACTTCTCTGGAGTTGCTCCAAACAAGTCTTTTGTTGTGGTATATTTGTGTGTAAGTCTGTAAAAGCTAATAAGAAGGTTGTTTTTGTCGGCGCCATCTCCCTCAAATTTTAATGTTTGGTTAAATGCCTTAGCGTCTAAAGTAAAGGAACTTTTATTTCCGTTTTTCAGATAAATTGTGCCAATTTCTTTTTCATCAAAAAATCGATAACACCCCTCTTTGACTTTGAGAGTATCCAGAAAAGTGCCATCATCATTGATACTAATTTCTTTCACATAACCATCTTGGTTACTAATAGTGATTTTATTTGAATTTTTATGGGTTATTTTTCCAGTGAGTACGACATGGTCTTTTGGTTTTTGACAACTAGCGAACAAAACGATAATAAAAATTGTGCTAAATAAGTTTTTTTTCATAACAATAGATTTTGGGTTTAAATACTTGTTTAAAAGTACATTTTTTTACTTTTTGAACACTCCTTTTGAAGTATATTTTTTTTTTGGTCCGCTCACAACATGAGTGATCTCAAAATGTTTATTATTCAAAAACTTATATGACGATGAATACACGTCTTTTGAACAATAATGGGTGGCTTTAGCACCAAGACTTCCGTTTTTTTCTTTTGTCAAAGTAATTTTTTGAAATAATTTTTTGGGGTTTTCAAAAAAATAAACCTCAAAACCAGCCAGACTTGGTTTGTAAATATATTTTCTAGTACACATCATTTTTTTTCCATCGGCTAAAATCATTACACCTGTTTCAGAATATTCAAACTCATTAGCTTTGATTTTTTTAAAATTTGCTGTGCCTAGGACTTTGGCACCATTGTCATAAAAACGTTCCAAATTCCAATCACCAATTAAATCTTCCAAAATAGAAGAATTTTTAGTTTTTTTATTGGTCGTTTTAAGCATATTTTTCTCTAGATTGAAACTGAAATTATAGTCTTTTCAAAATTAGAAATAATAAATTAATTGTATAAATTATTTGGAAGTTTTCATTGAAAAACGCACTTTTGAAAGACTTGATCTAAGATAATATGTACAAGATAACATCACGTCCTTTAAGTTTGACTATCATTAATGATCTAATTATTAATCAGTCTTCCATAGAATTATCATTAGAAGTTAAGGATAAAATTAAAAAATGTAGGGCTTATTTAGATCAAAAAATGGAAAACTCTAATGCACCAATTTATGGCATCAATACTGGTTTTGGTGCTTTGTGCGATGTTTCGATTAGTTCTGATCAATTGGTTCAGCTTCAAGAAAATCTGGTGCGTTCTCATGCTTGTGGCACCGGAAAATTGGTACCTCAACACATCGTTAAATTGATGCTTTTGCTAAAAATAAAATCTTTGTCAAATGGGAACAGTGGCGTACAACTAGCTACTGTTCAGCGCCTTGTTGATTTTTATAACCTAAATCTTTTACCAGTAGTTTATACTCAAGGATCTTTGGGTGCTTCAGGAGATTTGGCACCTTTGGCTCATGTCGCTTTATGTGTAATTGGTGAAGGAGAAGTTTGGCACAACGGCGTCCAAAAACCTACTCAAGATGTATTGAAGGCGCATAGTTTAAATCTGATAAAGTTGCAATCAAAAGAAGGTTTAGCATTGCTAAATGGGACACAATTTATGTCTGCTTATGCCATACATTGTTTAATAAAATCGTATAAACTTTCCTATTTTTCAGATTTAATAGGGGCTTTATCTTTAGATGCTTTTGATGGCCGAATTGAACCTTTTGACCCATTAGTTCAGTTGGTACGCCCCCATAATGGACAAGTTTTAACGGCTCAACGCATACGCCTGTTTTTAGACGACAGTCCTTTGATGAAACAAGAAAAAACCCATGTTCAAGACCCATATTCTTTTAGGTGTATGCCTCAAGTTCATGGCGCTACAAAAGACGTATTGGAATATGTCTCATCTGTAGTTTTGACTGAGATAAATTCTGTTTCTGATAATCCAAATATATTTATTGAGGCAGATAAAATTATTTCTGGAGGAAATTTTCACGGTCAACCCTTAGCTTTGAGTCTAGATTTTTTAAAAATAGCCATGTCTGAACTTGGAAGTATTTCAGAACGCAGGATATATCAATTGATTTCAGGTGAACGAGGGCTGCCTTCCTTTTTGGTTAATTCACCTGGTTTAAATTCAGGTTATATGATTCCTCAGTATACCGCAGCAAGTATCGCAAGTGCCAACAAACAATTAGCCACACCAGCTAGTGTAGATTCTATAGTGTCTTCCAATGGTCAAGAAGATCATGTTAGTATGGGGGCCAATGCTGCGACCCAAGCATTTGATTTGGTTGAGAATGTCGAGCGAATTCTTGCAATTGAATTGATGAATGCATCTCAGGCCTTACAAATGAGAACATTAAAAACTTCACCTTTTTTAGAGCATTTTTTGATGCCTTTTAGAAAAGAAGTTTCGTTTACAGAAAACGACAGAGCCCTTTACTTAGATATAAAAAAAACAATACATTTTATGCAGTCATTAAACATTGATAATGAAGTACTTTTTGAGACAATCATAGCGTAAAAAAAACCCTGCAATGTGCTAGGGTTTTATTCAAAAAAAAATTTGTTTTATTGTTCTTCTGATTTTTTTGAACTTGTAATTTTAATGTTTAGTTCAGTATCATTTTTACCAATATCCATCGTGATGCTGTCGCCTTCCTGAATGTTTGATTTTATGATTTCTTCAGCAATAGCATCCTCTACATATTTTTGAATAGCACGCTTTAGCGGTCGTGCACCGTATTGCTTGTCAAAGCCTTTTTCAGCAATAAAATTTCTTGCTTTTTTGCTTAACTTTAATTTGTATCCAAGTTCTAAAATTCGTTCAAGAAGTTTTTCCAGCTCTAAGTCAATGATTTTATCAATATCTTCTTTTTCAAGAGTGTTGAAAACTACCACATCGTCAATTCTGTTTAAAAATTCAGGTGCGAAAGCTTTTTTCAATGCACTTTCAATAACGCCACGTGCATTTGCGCTTTCTTGTTGTTTTTGTGCAGCAGTTCCAAAACCAACACCTGTTCCAAAATCCTTTAGTTTTCGTGCTCCAATGTTGGAAGTCATAATAATAATGGTATTGCTAAAGTCAATTTTTCGTCCTAAACTATCAGTCAAAAATCCATCGTCTAGAACTTGTAAAAGCATATTAAACACATCAGGATGTGCTTTTTCAATTTCATCTAAAAGAATTACAGCATAAGGCTTTCGTCTTACTTTTTCTGTAAGTTGGCCACCTTCCTCATATCCAACGTAACCTGGAGGTGCTCCAACAAGACGCGAAATGGCAAATTTTTCCATGTATTCGCTCATGTCTATTCTGATTAAAGCATCGGTACTGTCGAACAACTCGCCAGCCAAAACTTTGGCTAATTGTGTTTTACCAACCCCTGTTTGCCCCAAAAATATAAATGAACCAATCGGCTTATTTGGATCTTTAAGTCCAGCACGATTCCTTTGAATAGCTTTTACAACTTTAGAAACAGCCTCATCTTGACCAATAACTTTCCCATTAATTAGTTTTGGCAATAAAGAAAGCTTGTTACCTTCTGTCTGTGCAATTCGATTCACAGGAATACCTGTCATCATCGAAACAACCTCGGCGACGTTTTCTTCTGTAACAATTTCTCTATTGAGTTTAGATTCTTCTTCCCATTTTTCTTGAGCTTCAGCCAGACTTTTTTCTAGTCTTTTTTCATCGTCTCTGAGTTTTGCAGCTTCTTCGTATTTTTGTTTTTTTACGACAGAATTTTTTGTCGTACGAACCGCTTCAAGCTCTGTTTCCAATTCTACAATTTGATCAGGAACATCAATATTTGTGATGTGTACGCGTGACCCTGCTTCATCCAAAGCATCTATGGCTTTATCTGGTAAAAATCTATCAGACATGTAGCGACTTGTGAGTTTAACACAAGCTTCTATGGCTTCGTCTGTATAATCTACGTTGTGATGATCTTCATATTTATTTTTAATATTATTGAGAATCTCAATCGTTTCTTCCACTGATGTTGGCTCAATGATCACTTTTTGAAAGCGACGCTCTAGTGCACCATCTTTTTCAATATGCTGACGGTATTCGTCTAGCGTAGTTGCGCCAACACATTGAATTTCCCCTCGTGCCAATGCAGGTTTAAACATGTTTGATGCATCAAGACTTCCTGTTG
>Ga0209138_1000993_pt1 | contig 25533 bp, 17 predicted proteins | sample SaaInl3SG_22_DNA_FD_184645 | JGI IMG/M metagenome (GOLD analysis project Ga0209138, IMG submission 184645) | Marine microbial communities from expanding oxygen minimum zones in the Saanich Inlet - ESP_153SG_22_DNA (SPAdes) (version 2) | ecosystem: Environmental > Aquatic > Marine > Intertidal...
CACGTTTTACTAAAGCAAAGAAATCATTTTCGAGAGGTAAATACCCTTGGTCATAAACAAAATAATAGGTCGTCCCTGCTTTTGTTTTATAAATACTTGTAAAATAATTAAAATCAAAACCCAATGCTATAAGTTGTGCTCGGGATTTCTTTGTTTTTTGATCGGGGTTTAGTTGTTCTAAAATTCGCCAGTTTTTTCGCAATCGATTATTGATGTTACGCATCAAATTTTTTTGGTCTTTGTTCATGCGGTTATTGTAGGTATTGCGGCAACCATCACTGCAAAACTTTTTGTCGGTGCGGCCTACAATTTTTTCACCACATTCTGGGCATTGTTTGGAACTCATGATGTTTTTAGTTTTTGTAAAACTACAAAATATTCAATTACAAACGACAACAAACGATTACAAATGAAAGTAAACAACAAACTACCGATTAAAATAAAAGTCCCAATGTATGTTTGCGGCGTCGAATCGTTCGATAGTATAACTGTTAAACCATTAAAAATAAACATTATGAACACACTTAGAAACAAAGTACAGTTAATTGGGAACTTGGGCAACAACCCAGAAATCATCACTTTAGAAAGTGGTAAAAAACTAGCAAAATTTTCATTAGCAACAAACAAGTATTACAAAGACAAAGACGGTCAAAAACAAACCAAAACAGAATGGCATAATGTTGTGGCATGGAACAAAACAATAGATATCATAGAGCAATATGTTTCAAAAGGCAAAGAAATTGCTATTGAAGGTAAGCTCAGTACCCGAAGTTATGAAGATAAAGAAGGTCAAAAACGCTATACCACAGAAGTCATAGTTAATGAACTATTATTACTGTAAAATACACACATCTATACAACTAAAAAAACCCACTTTATGTGGGTTTTTTTATCACAATCTTATCATCTTAAGAAGAATCTCGTTCAGAAAGCGTTGAATCAATCACCACAGAATGGTCCTTATTGGATTTATTTTCAAGCTGCTCCAACAGTAGGGTTGCTGCTGTTTTTCCCATCGTGTAGCTATGCTGGTTAATGGTTGTGAGTTCTGGTGCTAAGTAAGGCGCCATACGTTCACTTACATACCCAATGACTGCCATATCATCTGGAATTTTCTTGTTGAGCTCTCGGGCCACCTTATACGATGCAAAAGACGCATCGGTATCAAGGGCAATGACTGCATCTACAGGATTACTTTTGATATGATCTTTAAGAACTTGTGCAATACCATTGCGATCGGACTCTAAAATAACAGGGGCTAACCCTGCTTCTTGAATGGCTTTTTTATAGCCCTCTGTTCGTTTTTTACCAACATTCAAGTTATTAATCGCAGATAATAAAACAATATTTTTCCTATTTGATTTAATCAAACCTTGTGTGGCTTCAGAAATGGCTGTATAGTCGTTGGTTGTTACCTTTGTACATGGGATAGAATCAATGACACGATCGAACATCACCAAAGATTTTTCATCACTAATGGCATCTTGAAAGTGACTAAAATCTTCTAACATTTGAGTTTCTTCAGAAACGGCAACAATAAATCCATCAACTACACCATTACTAAGCATATCAAAATTATCCACTTCTTTGTCGTGGGATTCTTTGGTTAAACACACGATGGTGCTATATTTTGTTTGAGAAATTACACTTTCTATACCGTACAAAGCGCGTGCAAAAAAGCTGTTTTGTACCGATGGAATCACCACAGCTATGGTGTTGGTACGTCCAGATTTTAGCCCTAAAGCGATTTTATTTGGACGGTAGTTATGCAATTTTGCTAGTTCGACAATACGCTGTTTTGTAGCATCACTAATTTCATGACTGTCATTGAGTGCTTTTGAAATTGTTGAAATTGATACGCCTAGGATTGAAGCTAATTCTTTTAGTGTTATTTTGCTACGCGCCATAAGTTATTTGATTAAAAAAAGATCCTCAACTTATTAGAAAAGCTGAGGATCAAAAATACGAATTAATTAATTAATATCATTACTCTGAATAGGCACTCATGCCATGTTCGTGAATATCTAGTCCTTGAATTTCTTCTTTTTCACTAACGCGAATTCCCATAATTTTCTTCAAACCGCCAATAATGATTAAAGAAGCCAAAATACATACTCCAGCATAAGATCCAACACCAATCAATTGGCTTACAAATTGTTCTGTAGAAGCAAGTGCGCCAAAAACCCCTACGGCAAGTGTTCCCCAGATACCACAGACCAAATGTACCGCAATAGCACCAACAGGATCATCGAGTTTTAATCGGTCAATAAATGATACCGCAGTGACGATAAGGAGACCAGCAATTGCTCCAATCCAAACTGCATCGGCAGGACTCATTTGATCGGCACCAGCAGTAATTCCTACAAGGCCGCCTAAAATACCATTAAGAAACATGGTGAGGTCTAAATTTTTGAACACAATCGTAGATGCAATTGCAGCAAAAACACCTCCAGCAGCAGCAGCAATACATGTTGTGACTAGTGTTAATGATGTCAATTCTGGATCTGCAGAAAGTACCGACCCCCCATTAAATCCAAACCATCCTAACCAAAGGATAAGTACCCCAGCAGTGGCCAAAGGAATGTTGTGACCAGGGATAGCTTGTACTTTTCCGTCTTTAATTTTTCCAATTCTTGCCCCTAACAAAATAACAGCAACAAGAGCAGCCCAACCCCCCACAGAATGAACTAGTGTTGACCCTGCAAAATCATAAAATGGTGTTTCAAGTTGTTGCAAGAAGCCACCACCCCATTTCCATGAGCCTAAAATTGGATAAACAAATCCTACATAAAGAACTGTAAAAATCATAAAAGGTCCGATTTTCATACGCTCAGCAACAGCTCCTGAAACAATGGTTGCTGCCGTTGCGGCAAACATGCCTTGAAACAAAAAGTCAGTCCAGTAGGTGTACCCTTTGTTGTAGGCCAAATCCAAAGCGCCATTTACAATCGGAGCTTCCAATCCAAAGCCTGCAAATCCAAAAACACCCAAAGTACCCTCTGCAAATCCTGGATACATCAAGTTAAATCCAACAATACCATAAAGCAATAGGCCTGATGTTATGATAAAAATATTTTTAAATAATATATTGATTGCATTTTTTTTGCGTGTAAGGCCAATTTCTAAAAAGGCAAATCCTGTATGCATAAAAAATACAAGAGCTGTACAGATCATCATCCATACATTGTTTGCTAATAATTCCATAATTTATTGTCTTATAAGTTGTTTTGGTTTGATTTAATTTAAGGTTTCGCCTCCTTTTTCACCGGTGCGTATACGATATGCTTCATTGATGTCACTTACAAATATTTTTCCATCCCCCACTTCACCAGTTGCTCCAGCATTGAGAATGGCTTGAATGGTAACATCCAAAAAGTCATCATTGACAACTATTGATAAATAACGGCGTTGAATATCGCTTGTACTGTAGGCTACTCCACGGTATACGTGACCTTCTTTTTCGTTGCCCAATCCGGTAACATCCCAGTACGAAAAGAAATTTACTCCGACTTCGTGTAGGGCTTTTTTGACCACAGAAAATTTTGATTTTCTAATGATCGCTTCAACTTTTTTCATAATTAATTTTTGTTTTGATTATTCAAAAGTATTTAAAATTGAAATAACCCCTATAAAAAAATACCTTTAAATATTAATATTTATCAAATAAGTAATTAATACCCCATTTTTTATAGGGATAAATAAAAATAATGCATAATAAATAAAAAAACCTTAGATGACTCTAAGGCTTTTCTATCAAACAAACAAAACAAAAATTTATATGCTGTTCTATGGATTATTCCACAAAAACAACAACATAAATTAAATTATTCTCTAGTTCTTTTTCCTGGATAAGCTAGTGAGCCATGCTCAGAAACATCTAGTCCAGCAATTTCTTCTTCTTCGGTTACACGCAAACCAATCGTTGCTTTAAGAATACCAAATACAATAAATGACAATACAACTGCCCAAACCATATATGATAGAGCACCTACCAATTGTGCAACAAATTGTGCAGAACCACCCCCGTTGAACAATCCGATAGCTTCTTCTCCATTTACACCCCAAAGACCAATAACGATTGTCCCCCAGAACCCAGCTACCCCATGCACAGAAGCTGCACCGATAGCATCGTCAATTTTAAGCTTTTTCTCAATAAACTCGATAGAGAATACTACAATTACACCACCTATAAGACCTGCCAAAACAGCACCACCTTCAGTCATATTTCCGCAGCCCGCAGTAATACTAACCAATCCTGCCAAAGCACCATTTAGAGTTTGTGCCAAGTTTGGCTTTCCATACCAAATCCAAGTCGTAATCAATGCACCAAGAGCACCAGCAGCAGCAGCCAAGTTAGTCACCACAACTACAGCAGAAGCAGCAACAGCATCATCACCACCCCAAGCCAATTGAGATCCACCATTAAAACCGAACCATCCTAACCAAAGGATAAACACCCCTAGCGTTGATAAAATTTGGTTGTGCCCTGGAATTGGAACAACTTTACCATCAATATATTTTCCAATACGTGGCCCCACCATAAAAGCAGCTACAAGAGCAGCAAAACCACCAACACCATGAACAATAGAAGATCCAGCAAAATCAATAAATTCAGCGTCAAAAGTGGTGTTTAGCCATCCGTCATTCCATTCCCATCCCCCAGCAATAGGGTACACAAAAGCCGTCATAACTACTGTAAAAATGGCATAAGTAGAATATTTTGTGCGCCCCGCAATAGCTCCAGATACGATAGTTGCAGCAGTAGCAGCAAACATGGTTTGGAAGAACAAATCAGCGCCATCTCCTTGAAGTATACCACTCCAGAAAAACCATCCGTTAGAAGAATCACCATACATTAAAGAGTACCCTATAAACCAGTACGTTAGCGACCCAACACAAATGTCAAGTAAATTTTTCATTGCGATATTTACCGCATTTTTTGATCGTGTCATTCCAGACTCTACTAACGTAAAACCAGCCTGCATGAAGAATACTAATATCCCAGATAATAGCATCCATAACATCCCCATGTCGCCTTCTACAGAAGCTGTATCTTGTAAAACCATTGGGATGTGTGTAAATAATGAATGTAACATAATTAATTTTTTTAATAATTGTAATAAAACTATAGCAACTATAGTTAAATTGGTTAATTTTTTACAATTATATTGTTTTTTACAATTAAACCCCTAAAAAATTATAGTAAATATTTTATTTTTATTATTATTACATTTTATACCCCCTAATTTTAGGGGGTTAATAAAATTATTTATGTTTTATTTTATAATTAGAAAATTAAAAATATTCAATTTCCTCAAAGAACCTTTATATGCTTTGGATTCTATTTTTCGTTACAGATCGTACTAAACACTTCAAAACAATAATAAAAATAGCCTACCAAAAGGGTAGGCTATGAGTACAGTCAAACACTTCAAAAAAAACTGTAAATGACTAACTTAAATAATTATGAAAACTAAAGTGTTGTATTATCTTTTTGGGTATTTTTTAAACAGAAAAAAAGACAAAAAAGTACAAAAAACGCTGAAATATGGTAATTAAAGGCCTAAGAATTCTTTTTTTTAATTTAAAAACGTTGATTGTTTGGAGCCCAAAAAATAGAATGCGAACCTACTTAATAACCATCCCACTTTGAGTTCTATGGGTAGCATCAGGCTGTACAAACACAAGCTGGCCATTGTTGGCCTTAGCCATCAAAACCATACCTTGACTTTTTACACCACGCAAAGTACGTGGTTTAAGATTACACACTACGGAGACTTTTTGTCCTACCAAAGAATCAGGTTTGTAAAACTCAGCAATTCCGGAAACAATCGTACGCACTTCAGAACCAATATCGATCTGCAAAATCAATAATTTTTTTGTTTTTGGCATTTTTTGAGCAGAAGTAATTGTCCCTATTCGCAGATCCATTTTTGAAAAATCATCAAAAGAAATGTTGGTCTTTTGTGTTTCGACCATAGTACTTTCTGTTTTAGCAACTTTACTAGCCTGTAGTTTTTCTAGTTGTGCTTCAATTTGAGAATCATCAATTTTGGTAAATAACAATGATACTTGTCCTATGGTGTGTCCTGGTGGAAGTAGTGCTGATTTCATTACAGTCATATTCCATTTTGACTCGGTGTGAGAACCTGAATCTAGTTCAGTACAAGCCTCTTTGAGTCGTAGCATCTTTTTTAACTTATTGGAAGTAAAGGGTAAAAAAGGTTCAGAAAGCAATGCTAATCCAGCCACAATTTGCAAAGCAGTATTCATAATGGTTTGCACACGTTCAGGATCGGTTTTAACAATTTTCCAAGGCTCTTCATCTGCCAAATATTTATTTCCTGTTCGTGCTAAGTTCATTAAAACCTGACTCGCTTCTCTAAAACGAAAACGCTCCAATGAATTTTCTAATGCGTTATGAGTTTTTTTTAATGATTTTAGTGCTTCTACGTCTTTTTCAGTTAGAAACTTCACTTCGGGCAATACACCGTTGTAATATTTATGTGTAAGCACCAAAACTCTATTAATGAAATTTCCATAAATAGCTACCAACTCGTTGTTGTTCCTTGCTTGAAAATCTTTCCATGTAAAATCATTATCCTTGGTTTCTGGTGCATTAGCCGTGAGCACATAGCGAAGAACATCTTGCTGATTAGGGAATTCTTTTAAATAATCGGGCAACCAAACAGCCCAATTTTTAGAGGTTGATAGTTTTTTTCCTTCTAAATTTAAAAATTCATTAGCGGGTACATTTTGTGGTAAAATATAGCTACCCTCAGCCTTTAGCATGGCTGGAAATATGATACAATGAAACACAATATTGTCTTTTCCAATAAAGTGCAATAACGTTGTGTCTTTGTCTTTCCAATAGGGTTCCCAGTCTTTCCCTTGTGTTTTAGCCCATTCTTTTGTTGATGAAATATACCCTATTGGTGCATCAAACCAAACATATAAGACTTTGTCATTTGCACCCTCAACAGGGACTGGAATTCCCCAATCGAGATCACGAGTAACAGCACGAGGACGCAGCCCATCATTGATCCATGACATGCATTGCCCATAGACATTAGACTTCCAGTCAGATTTATGGTCTTGTCCTATCCATTGTCTTAAAAAGTCTTCGTGTTTGTCCAGGGGTAAATACCAGTGCTTTGTAGATTTCAATTTTGGAACATTTCCTGTTATTGTGGATTTAGGCTGAATCAAATCTGTTGCATTATGACTAGTACCACAGGCTTCACACTGATCGCCATAACTTTCAGTATTGCCACATTTTGGACAAGTACCTACCACAAAACGATCAGCCAAAAACAACTGAGCTTGACTGTCATATAGCTGATCTGTAGTTTCTTCTAAAAACTCTCCTTTTTGGTGTAGGTTTTTAAAAAATTCCGATGCAGTATCGTGATGTATTTCTGCCGAAGTACGCGAATAGTTGTCAAATGAAATCCCAAACTCGTTAAACGAATCTTTTATGTTTTTATGGAAACGATCGACTATATCTTGTGGGCTAACGCCTTCTTTTTTGGCTTTGATGGTAATGGGTACACCATGTTCATCACTACCGCAAATAAAAGCGACATCATGACCCTTTAGGCGAAGGTATCGAGCATAGATATCTGCTGGTACATAGACCCCCGCCAAATGGCCAATATGTATTGGTCCGTTGGTATATGGTAAAGCTGCGGTTAGCGTAAATCGTTTTGCCATTTTTTTAGATTGTATTGACAAAAATACATAAATAAAGCAGCAATATAAACAGAACAAAGAAGATTTTTATATCTTTACAGAAAGCCCTTAAAAATGTATTTTAAAACACTAATTTGGCTTGTGTTATTATATGGTTGCACACAAAGTAAAACCTCTACTATGAATGCTCTTAGAACAAAGCCTTCAACATTAGAATCGTATCAAACTCCAGACTATTTAACAGCAGGAGATACAGTGATTATTGTTGCGCCAGCAGGTATTTTAAAAGGCAGAAAACAAGCTATTGAAAATGCTCAAAAACTGCTCAAAAATTGGGGTTTAGCACCTGTTTTGGGAGCGCACGTTTTTTCTCATTATCATCATTTTGCTGGAGATGATACACAACGTAAATCGGATATGCAGTGGGCATTAGATCATCCTACAGCTAAAGCTATTTGGTGTGCACGTGGTGGGTATGGTAGTGTTCGAATTTTAGATTATTTGAATTTTGAAAACTTTAAAAAAAATCCAAAATGGCTTATTGGATATTCAGATATTACAGCACTACACAACAAGTTACAAGGAATAGGTTTTGAGAGCATTCATGGTATGATGGCGGTGAATATGAAAGAAGACCGTAAGTCAATTTCTAATTCACTTAAAACATTAAAATTAAGTCTTTTTGGACAATTAAAATCGTATCAAATTAATGCGCATAAAAGCAACCGAAAAGGCACCGCTGAAGGGGTTTTAATTGGCGGAAACTTGACATTACTAGCCAGTCAACTTGGAAGTGCTTCGCAATTGAACACACATGGAAAAGTATTATTTATAGAGGAAATTGGTGAGTACAAATACCATATTGACCGAATGTTACAAAGCCTGAAACGTGCTGGCTATTTTGAACAATGTGCTGCTGTTATTATTGGCGATATGACAAAAATAAAACCTAATACCACTGACTGGGGCAGCAGTATAGAACAGCTCATTCTTGACGTTCTTGAGCCCTACGACTTCCCTATTGCTTTTGGTATACCTGCTGGTCATGAATTGGAAAACCATTCCCTAATTTTTGGACGAAAAATTTCTTTAAATATCACAACTAATGGCACCCAAATCTGTTTCTAAATTAATCTACACCAATGAGTATATCTTATCAACTTGGTCGTAAAGGTGAGTCTGAAGCGGCTGCCTTTTTAACCAAAAAAAAATATGTTATATTGGAAAAAAAATTTCGCTTCAGAAAGGCTGAAGTGGATTTAATTGTTAAAAAAAACAACATTCTTATAGCTGTTGAAATTAAAACACGGTCTTCTGCTTTTTTTGGCAGTCCAGCACTTTTTTTAAAACCAAAACAACAACGGCGTATAGTTGAAGCTGTTGATTATTATGTTCAACAAAATAATTTAAATATGGAAGTTCGTTTTGACGTGATTAGTATTGTAAGAAATAAAGGTTCCTTTGATATACAGCACATCAAAAACGCTTTTTATCACTTTTGAATAAAAGGTAGTAAATCTTCTAAACTTTCGGGCTTAGCAGTAATATTTTTTTCCTTGTCCAATACCATATAAAAAGGAGTTGTAGTGATATTGTAGAGCTGTACAAGAGGGTGTTCCCACTTGCCTAGCGCTAGAACATGAGTGAATGCAGTCATTTCATATTTCATATTGTTCCATTTGTATGGGTTTTCTTCAAGTCCAATAGCAATGATGGACTTGTCATTGGTTTGATGATCAGACACTATTTTGTGAATTTGAGGTAACTCATCAATACAATGACCACAACTGCTACTCCAAAAAACAAGAATGTATGAAGCCTTCCCCTCCAAATCATGAAGCGTTTTGGCTTTTGTTGTAGAGTTTTTTTCTTCTATCTCAAAGTTAGGTGCTAGCGAACCTATAGCGGTGCGTTCAAAATCATGCATAGCTTGAATCCCTTCATAATCATTCAAAGTTATTGCCAATGGCATTAGAATTTGTTTTGAGATATCTAGTGCCAAAGGTTCATAATTGACCTCAAGCATTTGCTGATGTATAACCTTAAAAATATCGTAACGTATTTGGGGTGTTGCAGCACTCTTGAGTTTTTGATTTAGTGTCATTACATTTTCCTCAACTAGTTCTGGTGTCAGTAAAGATGTGTCTGTTAATCCAAAAACATATTCGACGGCATGATCAATTAAAAAAGTAGATGACAATAATATAGGATTATTGAAATCTACCACATCAAAATGATGTTTTTTAATATTACTTTCATATTTTTTTAGGGGCTCATAACTTGATGGAATATAGCGCCTGTTGGCTCTTATAAATTCGTGTACAACTAGATACTTAGATTGGATTTCATATTCAGATTGTTTGGTGTTTTGAGTTTCGAAGAGTTGCCTTAATAAGGTAGAATCTAAAGGCTGTTTTCTGTACGCAGCCGCAATTTTGTAATCAATGGCGGCCATAGTTTTACGATACTGCTCTATTAGTCTATTTTCTTGAGAATTAGTAAATTCTAAACCTTTTTCTTGATTGAACTTAAACTCGATATCTTCATTAGTATTGTAAATCAAATCGAAATTATATTCTTCATGTGGCATAGCATATACTAGACGGTACATTCCCTTGGTTAGGGTACTGTCCAAACTCATGCTTAATTGGCCTTTCTCATTGAATTTTGCGTAAGTGACATAGGAAAGGTTTTGGGTGCTTATTTTGTAAAGAATTGCTATTTCAAAGTTTTCAGCAGGTGTAAATACTGCACTAATCTTGTGTTGCGCCCAAATAAATGGCATGCAAAACATAAAAACAAATAGAAAAGATTTTGACATGGGTTTCATTTTTTGAAATGGATCAAAAATCAAGCCATTATTTGTTGCAAAAACTTCAAACCATCCTGAATAGATTTTAAATTGTAGAAGCTCAGCAAAAGGCGTAATCCACTTCGGGTTTGTTTTTCTTTTAGAGTACAAATTTTTGGATGATCTTGAACAAAAATTAAAATTTTCGAAAATTGTTTAGAATCAAAAAATCCACTATTTTGGTCAGGAATAAAATATCCTACCATATGATTTTGTTTCATCATTATTTTCTCAAGTCCCAATTGCATTCCAATCCATTTCATTTTGACACTATCCAATAAGTCAATTACTTCTGTTGGCATTGGACCAAAACGATCTGTAATTTCAGCTTCAAATGCAGTGAGTTCCTCATCATTTTTTAAAGCATTTAAAGCCGAATATAGTCTAAGTCTTTCTGAAATATTATTAACATAATCATCCGGAAAGAGTAGAGAAAAATCGGTATCAATCGTCAACTCTTTGACATAGGTCTTAGCAGTATCATCAGAACTGAAAAGGTATTCAAATTCATTTTCCTTAAGTTCATCAATAGCCTCATTTAGGATTTTTTGATAGGTCTCAAAGCCAATATCATTAATAAATCCACTTTGCTCGCCACCCAATAAATCTCCTGCACCACGAATTTCAAGGTCTTTCATGGCAATATTGAATCCACTCCCTAAGGCTGTATATTGCTCCAACGCAGAAATACGCTTGCGTGCATCATTTGTCATAGCATGGTAGTCGGGTGTAATAAAATAACAAAACGCTTTTTTGTTACTACGCCCTACACGACCCCGCATCTGATGTAGATCACTTAAACCAAAATTATTGGCATTGTTGATAAAAATTGTATTAGCATTTGGCACATCTAATCCACTCTCTACAATAGTTGTACTCACCAAAACATCAAATGCACCATCCATAAAATCAAGCATCAATTGCTCAAGCTTTTTTCCTTCTAATTGACCATGACCAATGGCAATTTTCGCATCGGGAACAAGGCGTTGAATCATACCCGCTACTTCTTTAATGTTTTCAATACGGTTATGAATAAAAAACACCTGTCCAGCTCTTTGAATTTCACAGCTTATAGCATCTCTAATAACGCGTTCATTTAATCGAATAACCTGACTCTCAATTGGAAAACGGTTTGGAGGCGGTGTCGTAATTACTGAAAGATCACGTGCTGCCATCAAACTGAACTGGAGTGTTCTTGGAATTGGAGTTGCAGTCAATGTGAGTACATCTACATTTTCTTTTAATGTTTTTAATTTCTCTTTTACAGCAACACCAAATTTTTGTTCTTCATCTACAATCAAAAGTCCTAAATCCTTGAACTGCATAGCTTTATTAACCAACTGATGCGTTCCAATAATAATATCGAGATGACCATTATTCAATTGCTCTAAGGTTTGTCGCTTTTGTTTAGGGGTTTTAAATCGATTTAAATAATCGACTGTTACAGGAAATTCTTTAAGGCGTTTTTTAAATGTTTTAGCGTGCTGAAAAGCCAGGATTGTAGTAGGCACCAAAACCGCAACTTGTTTGCCATTGTCCACCGCTTTAAACGCCGCACGAATAGCAACCTCTGTTTTACCAAAACCAACATCTCCACACACCAAGCGATCCATTGGGCGTTCGCTTTCCATATCTCTTTTGATGTCTGCGGTAGCCGTAATTTGATCAGGAGTATCTTCATACACAAAAGAAGATTCCAACTCAAGTTGCATTGCGCTATCGCAGCGATATTGATAACCTTTTTCCAACTTTCGCTTTGCGTATAGTTGAATAAGATTGAACGCTATTTCTCTAACACTCGATTTTGTTTTTTGTTTCAATGTTTTCCAAGCCTTGCTTCCTAGCTTATAAATTTTTGGAGGTTTACCATCTTTACCATTGAATTTTGTGATTTTATGCAACGAATGAATACTGAGATATAATATATCGCGTTCGCCATAAAGCAATTTTATGGCCTCTTGAAGTTTTCCTTCGACATCAATTTTTTTTAAGCCTCCAAAACGACCAATACCATGATCGATATGGGTCACAAAATCTCCAACCTCCAAACTATTCAACTCCCGTAAGGTTATGGATTGTTTTTTTGAAAATCCATTTTTGAGATGAAATTTATGGTAACGATCAAAGAGTTGATGGTCTGTATAGCAGACAATTTTGTTATCATGATCAATAAACCCTTTATGTAGGGACAAAACAAGTGTTTTGTAATGAACGACCGCTTCGTGTTCTTCAAAAATATCATGAAACCGCTGTGCTTGCTGCACATTTGCACAACAAATTACCGTTTGGTATCCATCATTGTGATGTTGATTTAAATCTTGAATTAATAGACCAAATTGTTTATTAAATGAGGGTTGTGGACTAGTGTTAAATTGTAAAATATTAGAATTGCTTTCTTTAAACATCAAGTCAAATCCAAATTCGATTACCGAAAAATGAGGCAATTGTGTTTTAAAAACGTTCGAGGTGCAGAATAAATCTAAGGGCTCACTTTGTATTGTTGAACTGTCCAGGGCAGCAAAGGCCTTAGTTGCCTTTTTAAACAAAAGATCAATAGATTCCAAAAGTGCTGGTAAATTAGAAGAAAACACAATGGTGTCTTTTGATATGTACTCTAAAAACCCAACACGATTTTCGCTGTGATGCTTGTATTCGATATTTGGAATAATCTGAATAGAGTTGTGAGATTGAATAGAAAGTTGAGAGGCGATATCAAAAGTACGAATACTTTCGACCTCATCGCCAAAAAATTCAATTCGATAGGGTGTATCGTGCGCAAACGAAAATACATCAACAATTCCACCGCGAACAGAAAACTCACCCGGTTCAGTTACAAAATCTACACGCTTAAAATGATATTCAAATAAGAGGTTATTAATAAATTCAATACTTAATTCATCTCCGGGTTTAATTTTGAATGTATTGCGATTGAGCTCTTTTTTTGAAAGGACCTTTTCAAAGAGGGCTTCATGATAGGTCACTAATAAGACTGACTTTTTGTTGCTATTAATTTTATTAAGAACCTCTGCACGAAGTAAAACGTTAGCATTGTCAGTTTCTTCAATTTCGTAGGGTCTGCGGTAACTTCCTGGAAAAAAAAGTACGTCCTCATTAGGTAAAATAAATTCTAAGTCGTTCAAATGAAATGCTGCCTCTTCTTTAGAATCGAAAATAAGTAAAAAAGGATTTTCTTGCTGTTGAAAAGCTGCAGCAACCGAAAATGAAAAAGATGATCCTGAGAGTCCCTTAAGCTGTGTTTTTTGATGAGCAATGGATATACGTTCTCTCAGTTTTTGAAGCTTCAAAGACTGTGCAAATTTTTGAGAAAGCTCACTTTTGCTCAACTAAAAATAATTTTTTTACAAATATAGAACAAACAAAGAATCTGACCACATAAAATATAATTGAATGAAAAATTATACTGTTGTTTATTAAAAAAAATATGTAGGTTTGTAACTCATTATAAAAAAAACAAATATGCCTTTTTCTAAATTATTTGACAGTGGATTCAAACAGCGAAATAAAGATCATTTTGCCGCTATTGTTCGCATCGCTTTAGATGACAATATTGTAACAGATAATGAAAAATCATTTTTGGATCGTTTGGCGCAAAAGTTAGAAATTTCAGAAGCTTCGTATCAGCACATATTGAAAGATTATAAAACACACCCTATAAATCCGCCAGTTTCTTCTGATCGCCGTCTAGAACGTCTTTTTGATTTAGCAAGAATGGTATATGCGGATAGCATCAAAGACGAGCATGAAGTCCAAATTTTGACAAAAATTGCAGTAGGCTTAGGCTACACAAAAGACCCTAAAAGCGTAGTGAATAAAGCACTAAACCTCGTGGCTGACTCTTCCATTGATATCGAAGAGTTTAAGAAAAAAATGATTATTTGATTTTAGTTTATAATTTGTGCTCTCCTAATACACGCATCAAACCTTCTTGAGCCACAGAAGCAACCAATATACCGTTTTTATCAAATACACTACCCCTAGAGAACCCTCTTGAATTAGATGCGCTGGGACTGTCGATAGAATACAACAACCAATTGCTTAAATCAAAATCACGGTGAAACCAAATGGAATGATCTAGGCTCGTATAGAATACTTCTTTCGTATTGAGCAATTCCCGATGAGGCATAGATGCAGGACGAAGAATATTGTAATCCGAGGCATAAGCCAAAAGTTGATGCTGAAGAGGTTTGTCATCTCCTATTTCCTCTAAGGTTTTAAACCAAATATTATCATACGGAGGACTGTTTTTCACCAATTTAGATACCATATCGTCTACAGGCTTAAACTGAAATATTTTAGGCAAAGATGCCTTATATCTGTTGTATGTTGTTGGTAATATGGTTTTAAATTTTTCTATTTGATCTTCACTTTTTATGAGGTTTTGTGGGGGCAATACATTGGGCATTGCAATTTGATGATCAACACCTTCTTGAACTTTTTGAAAAGATGCAGACATATTGAAAATTGCTTTTTCATTTTGAAAAGCAACCACACGACGCGTCGTAAAACTACCACCGTCTCTAATGACATCAACTTCATATTTTATAGGAATATTGAGATCTCCACCTAAAATAAAATAGGCATGCATAGAATGCACAAAACGGTCTTTGGGGGTAGTTTGATAGGCGGCATAAAGCGATTGAGCCAAAACCTGACCTCCAAAAACCCTACCCCAAGGAGCATTGTAATTGTTTCCAATAAAGGTATGATTGTTGATTTTTTTTAGGGTAATCAATTCGATAAGTTCTGAAAGGGACTCCATTGGTATTCATTTTTTTGCAAAAGTAGTATATTTATGATTTTAAGATTGTAAAATTTAATCTAATAAAGTGTTAATTTTGTGTAACAATTTTGGCGTTTTTTCGTCAAATAGCAAACTAATTTTATGGAACTATTTCTAATTGCTGCTGCTGCTGTTTTAATGTTACTAGGCGTAATCGGTAGTTTTTTACCTGTGTTACCTGGTCCAATAACCAGTTGGTTTGGATTTCTTTTGCTTTACTTTTCACCTCTTATTGAGGTGAGTAAAAAAATTTTAATCATCACTATAATCATTGCTATTATCATATGGGTGCTCGACTACTTTATCCCTGCCATGGGCACAAAAAAGTTTGGAGGCTCTAGAGCAGGAATGATTGGCACAACAATTGGTTTAATTGTTGGTTTATTTTCTCCAATTCCTGGTGGAATTATTATTGGGCCTTTTTTAGGTGCTCTTTTTGGTGAAATGCTCAACAAAGCCGATTCAAAGACTGCCTTGAAAGCAGCATTCGGATCGTTTCTTGGTTTTTTGACCTCAACTTTTATTAAATTTTTAGTCGCCATTATCTATCTTGGAATTTTTATTTCCATTCTTTGGGAACACAAATCTAATTTTTATAATGGTTAAATCATTTTAACAAAAAGTTTTATATGCCTAACAATTAATTAAACTATATTCACACGCAATACTATAACAAAATAAAACAACTATGAACAAGTATTTTTATCTACTGACATGCAGCATTATGTTGTTGTCAACATCAATTTTTGCTCAAGAAAAATCTGCATCTGTTTATGACTACAATGCCGCTTTTGGGCATGGTTTTTACACCAAAAATGGAACTGCTACACGCTCCGCGAGTGGTAAACCAGGACATGCCTACTGGCAAAACAGTGCCGATTACAAAATTAATATCAGACTAGATGAAGAGTCTAAATTTTTCTCTGGCTCTGAAACCATTACGTACACCAATAACAGCCCAGATGAATTGGATTTTTTATGGGTTCAAGTCGATCAAAATTTATTTAAAAAAGACTCTAGAGGAAATGCAATTATTCCCTTGAGTGGAAGTCGAAATGGCGCTAAAGGTCAGGAATTTGATGGCGGATATGATATCAGTAAAATTTCATTAGGTTACGAGAACAAAAAACAAAAAGGATCTTCTAAAAATAAACGAAAACATTCTAAAAAAAGAATCTCAGAGGTCAATGCTAATTTTGAAATTCATGACACTCGCATGAAAATCCTATTACCAAAACCTTTAGCTGCTAATGGCGGCAAAATTCAAATCAACATTGATTTTTCTTTTACTTCCCCAGATTATGGATCAGATAGAATGGGTGTTTTGGAAACGAAAAATGGGCGCATTTTTAATTTGGCACAATGGTACCCAAGAATGTGTGTCTATGATGACGTTTCAGGCTGGAATACATTACCTTACCTAGGCGCTGGAGAATTTTATTTGGAATATGGAACATTTGATGTTCATATCAACTCACCAGCCGATCATCTTGTCGTTTGTTCGGGGGAATTGCTTAATCCAGAAGACGTATACACTAATACTCAACTCAAACGATTGGAACAAGCAGCATCGAGTGACGAAACTGTTATTATCCGCTCCGCAGAAGAAATCAATGATCCAAACTCAAGACCACAAGGTAAAGACCGGTTGACATGGAAATTTAGAATTGAAAATTCAAGAGATGTCGCATGGTCTTCATCAAAAGCATTTATCATGGATGCGGCACGCATCAACTTGCCCAGCGGTAAAACATCTATGGCCATGTCTGTTTACCCTGTAGAAAGTAACACTATGGATTCATGGGCACGCTCAACAGAATATACAAAAGCATCCGTTGAACACTATTCAGAAAAATGGTTTGAATACCCTTATCCTGCAGCCATTAATGTTGCTGGAAATCAAGGTGGGATGGAATACCCCGGAATTGTATTCTGTAGCTGGAAAAGTAAAAATGAAAGTCTTTGGGGAGTGACCGATCACGAGTTTGGTCACATTTGGTTTCCTATGATTGTAGGCTCCAATGAACGCCTTCATGCATGGATGGATGAAGGGTTTAATACCTTTATAAATTCGTTAAGTACAAATGCTTTTAACAATGGAGAATACAAAGAACGTAAGCGTAACATGCATCGTTTTTCTGGAATGCTAGTTAATGATAGAATGGAACCAATCTATACAGCTCCAGACAATTTAAAAGAACGAAATTTAGGACTGTTGGCTTACTACAAACCAGGTACCGGACTAGAAATGCTTCGCGAACATATTCTTGGAGAAGAACGTTTTGATGAGGCCTTTACAGAATACATTAACCGATGGGCTTATAAACACCCTACTCCAGATGATTTTTACAGAACAATGGAAAACGTAAGTGGTGAAGAACTCAGTTGGTTCTGGCGTGGATGGTTTATCCACAATTGGAAATTAGACCAGGCTATCAACAAAGTTAAATATGAAGATGGCGACCCCTCTAAAGGAGCCATTGTAACCATTGAAAATCTTGAGCAAATGCCCATGCCTGTAACTTTGGAATTTACAACAGAAAGCGGTACTAAAAAAAGACACACACTCCCTGTAGAAATTTGGAAACGCAACAAAAAATGGACCTTCAAATACTATTCTACAGAGCCATTGAAAAGTGTTGTCATAGACCCTGATTATGTACTACCAGACGTGAACTCTGGCAATAACCGCTGGACACCAGAAATTGCTGCAGAAAATGCAGAAGATTTATCTGGATATTTTGGAGATTATAGCTCTGCAGCATTTCCAATGATCATCAATATTTCTGAAAAAAATGGAGAGCTTGTGGTTACCGCTGAAGATCAGCCAGCATTACCACTTGTAAATGACGGCAGTGGAAAATTCATTTCTGACGAAGCTGGTCTTGAAATGCAATTCAATTCTGATAAAACTGGCTTCGAATTGAATATTGGAGGGCAAGTTTTTGAGTTCAACAAAAAATAAAAACAAATACCACAATACAAAAGCGGCCATGGGCCGCTTTTTTTTATAAAACTATCTTAAAATTAAAACCATAAACTACTGTTTTTGTTACTTTTACGTGTTTAATGGATATGTAGATTGAAAAGAGCTAAAACAAACATCGTCTGGTTGAAACGTGATTTACGCACCCAAGATCACGAGCCCCTATATCTTGCAGAAAAAGCAAAAATTCCCTACATCATCATCTACATTTTTGATACAAACTTGTTACAACACCCTGATTCTGGAGTGCGCCACTTGCAATTTATTTACCATTCCATAAACGCCCTCAATGAGACCTTAGCATCTTCAAATACTTCTGTTTCTGTTTTTTATGGAAATTCATTAGATATTTTTGAGTTTCTGTACACAAAATTCGATATTCAAACCATTTTTAGCCATAACGAAAGTGGTACAAAACGTTCTTGGTTACGTGACAAAAGCATTTCAATATTTTGTAAGCAACACAATATTTTATGGCAAGAATCACAACAAAATGGAGTGGTTCGAGGATTAAAAAATAGAGCCCACTGGGCAAAACTTTGGAACAGTTATATGAGTAGACCTCTCATAAATAACAGTATCACAGCAGCCGAAAAATTAGAGTTTTCACATTCTTTTACACTTCCAAAAAAGCTTCAAAAACAACTGAATTACTACCCAAAATCATACCAACCGGCTGGAGAATATAATGCTTGGCGGTATTTAAACTCATTTTTAAAGGAAAGGGGGTTTAATTATCAAAAACACATTTCTAAACCTACCGAAAGCAGAATCAGTTGCAGCAGAGTATCACCGTTTTTGAGTTGGGGAAATTTAAGCATTCGACAAGTGTTTCAATATATTAATATGCACCCCAATGCTCAAAAAAGAAAGCGTGTGTTTTCGGCAATGTTAACGCGATTGCACTGGCACTGTCACTTTGTACAAAAATTTGAAATGGAGTGCAGCTACGAAACGCAATGCATCAACGCTGGTTATGAATTATTGGAACGAAACACGAACGCCACCTATTTAAAAGCATGGAAACTAGGCAAAACAGGCTATCCGCTGATTGATGCCTGCATGCGAGCTTTGGAGCAGACAGGTTGGATTAATTTTAGAATGCGTGCGCTGTTAGTATCTTTTTTAACGCTAAATTTAGATCAAGATTGGCGCGATGGTGTGTATCACCTTGCACGTCTATTTCTGGATTATGATCCTGGAATTCATTATCCCCAATTTCAAATGCAGGCCGGTACAACTGGCATCAATACCATTCGACTATACAATCCTGTAAAAAACTCGATGGAGCAAGATCCAGAAGGTGTTTTTATAAAAAAATGGGTTCCAGAACTTAATAATGTTCCAAAAGAATACATTCATGAGCCTTGGAAAATGAGTGCTTTGGAACAGGAATTTTGTGGGGTTATTATAGGTGAAAACTACCCTCTTCCCATTATAAATTTAGAAGAAAGTGCACGAGCAGCTCGTAAAAAAGTATGGGGGCATAGAAACCATCCTTTAGTTCAAAAAGAAAATAAAAGAATTTTGAAAAAGCACGTTAAAAGACGATAACAAAAAGACATAAAAAAAGCCCTCCGTTTTACAGGAAAGCTTCTCACTGGTTTTGTCAAACCACGGGTAACCCTCTTGGATTACCTCAACACAACTTGTTTTAATACTTTTTTTGTTTTCCTAAAAGTATTTTGCGGTCTGGACGGGACTCGAACCCGCGACCCCCTGCGTGACAGGCAGGTATTCTAACCAACTGAACTACCAAACCGTTGCATAAAGCGATTGCAAATATACATTGCATTTTTAATACGACAAATGTTTTTTATTTATTTTTTATAAAAATTTATGGCGTTTTTCAAAGAACGTCATAAGGATTTTATCGAACCCTTCCCTCACATCGGCAGGTACATAACTTATTTTGTATTGCTCGCATTTCAATTTCAATTCTCCGAAATATTTAGTAAGTTCAATTTTATAGTTCTCTTGTACAGATTGTGGAAATACATCAATAGAAACACCTGTTTCAACATCTACAAAATGCTTTGGAGTATTGCTAAAGTCAAAGTCATATTCTGTTTTTTTATCAAATACATGAAAAAGAATAAATTCATGTTTGTTGTGTTTCAAATGACGAAGTGCTTCAAACAACTGACTTGATTGTACGTCCGACTGAAACATATCAGTAAAAAGAATAATCATAGAACGCCTATTTAATTGTTCTGCAATTTGGTGTAACGCCTCATAGGTTTTGGTGGTCGATTGATTTGGAACAGACTTTGTTGCATCATGTAATGTATTAAGCAACATCTGAAAATGGCGTTCATTGCCTTTTTCTGGAGCATAAAATTGATAGTCCTCTGCGTACAAACTCAAACCAGCAGCATCACGTTGTTTTTTTAGAATCTGGAGCAACACTGCCGATGCCAATACAGAAAATTCAACTTTATTATAGTCCAAATCTGAATGTTCTTTTCGATTTGGATAATACATAGAAGAACTAAGATCTACAATTATATGACAGCGCATGTTGGTTTCTTCATCAAACCGCTTGGTATATAATTTATCTGTTTTAGCAAAAAGTTTCCAATCGATATGGCGGGTACTTTCGCCATTGTTATAAATTTTATGTTCGGCAAATTCAGCTGAAAACCCATGAAAAGGGCTTTTATGAATTCCTGATATAAACCCCTCTACAATAGATTGTGCGAGGAGTTGAAAATTAGAAAATCGTGTATTATTTTGGTATTCGTTTTGAAAGCTCATTGTCATCTAAACTAAAAAAGGTTTGCCACATGGACAAACCTTTTCAAATTTATTATCAATTGAAAATTACAACAAGGCGTCAATCGCATCGGTGTAACTTGCTTTTGGTGCAACACCTACTTGCCGTCCAACAACTTCTCCGTTTTGAAATACTAATACTGTAGGAATGTTTCGTACACCATATTTTGCTGCAAATTCTTGATTTGCATCAACATCAACTTTACCAACAACAGCCTTTTCGGCATATTCAGTACTGATTTCGTCAATGATTGGGCCTACCATGCGGCAAGGACCACACCAAGCTGCCCAAAAATCAACCAATACTGGTTTACTGCTTTTTAGTACTGTTTCTTCAAAGTTTGCATCTGTTATTTCTAGTGCCATAAGATTTAGTTTTAATGAATATACAAATTTAGTCAAAAAAACGAGTTCTCAAGAGAATGTTCAATTTGTTTTTCTTATGGTGAAATTGACAACGCTGATACATCTAATTGAGTTTATAGAAAATATTTTGATTTTGAAGTTCGTTTAACAATTCTTGAGAAATTTGTACTTTTTGTTTTCTACTTTTTAGTTCTACTTTTAGTTCTTCATCATCACCGTATACTACAAAGTTAAGATTATGTTTTCCTTTGTGCATTCTCAACAAATCTTGAAGTTCTAGAATCATTTGTTCGTCTAGTGTTTTTATATTGAGCTGTATAGAAAGTTTTTTTGCATAAGCATCCATCACATCATGAAGCAATTGAAAATTGTTGAATTGTAGACGGGGTTCACCTTTTTTCCCTGTTTCTCTGTTGGTCCAGCCTTCCCGAACAAATGCACGAACATATACAAAGTTGTTAATCATTAGAAAATGTCTGAACTTGAGGTATTCCTCGCCAAAAATCCTAAACTCATGGCTGTTGGTGTAATCTTCAATAGTAAAACTCGCCCAGCCTTTGCCTTGTCTACTCACACGGTGTTGAACATCGGTAACCACACCTCCAAAGGTAATTTCTTTGTTGATCAGCGGAGTCATATTTTGAAAATAGACTACTGTTCCATTACAAAAATTTTGCATTTCTATTCGGAAATCGTCCAAAGGATGTCCTGAAATATAAATACCAACAACTTCTTTTTCTCGAGCTAATTTTTCCATGGTTCCCCAATTTTCGCAAGCTGGAAGCTCGGGTTCTGGAAATTGAACTTCACTTGCTTCTCCAAACAAACTGACTTGCGCTGAGTTTTTATTTTCTTGATATTTATTGGCAAATTTTATGGTTTTTTCTAGAAACGTTACCCCATCGCCTTCATCATAAAAGTATTGTGCTCTGTGCGTATTTGTAAAACAGTCGAAACCACCAGCATTAGCCAAATTCTCAAATGCTTTTTTATTGGCCGCACGTAAATCAATTCGTTTAGCTAAATCAAAAATAGAGCGGTATCCCCCTTCTTTTTTACGTTCGTTAACAATTGTTTTTACAGCACCATGCCCTACTCCTTTAATAGCGCCCATTCCAAATCGAATGGCGTTGTCTTTATTTACAGAAAACTTGTAATAACTTTCGTTGACATCAGGACCCAAAACATTGAGTTTCATACGCTTCGCTTCTTCCATAAAAAAGGTTACTTGCTTGATATCGTTCATATTATTGGACAGCACCGCTGCCATATATTCGGCTGGGTAGTGCGCCTTGAGATAGGCCGTTTGATAGGCTATCCAAGCATAACACGTAGAATGCGACTTATTAAAAGCATAACTTGCAAATTTTTCCCAATCGGTCCAAATTTTCTCTAATTTTTCTGGATTTAAGCCTTTTGAACTCGCTTGGTTAATGAATTTTGGTTTCATTTTGTCAAGCACTGCCTTTTGTTTTTTACCCATAGCTTTTCTCAAAACATCGGCTTCACCTTTGGTAAAATCAGCGAGTTTTTGAGACAGTAGCATTACTTGCTCCTGATAGACTGTAATTCCATAAGTTTCTTTTAAATATTCTTCCATTTCTGGAAGGTCATATGAGATTTCCTCTTCGCCATGTTTTCGTCTAATAAAACTTGGAATATATTCTAGTGGCCCAGGACGATATAGCGCATTCATGGCAATTAAATCAGCGAAGACTGTTGGCTTCAAATCACGCATATGTTTTTGCATTCCTGGTGATTCATATTGAAATATACCAACCGTTTCTCCTCGTTGAAACAGCTCATATGTTGCGACATCATTTAAAGGAAAATTTTCGGGATCTAAAGTGATGCCATGTTTGGCTTTGACAATTTTTACGGTATCTTTTATAAGGGTTAATGTTTTGAGTCCTAAAAAATCCATTTTTAGCAGCCCTGCATCTTCAACCACCGAGTTATCAAATTGAGTCACATACAAATCTGAATCTTTTGCCGTAGCAATAGGGACATAATTGGTAATATCACCAGGCGTAATAATGACGCCACAAGCATGAATTCCAGTGTTTCTCAGCGAGCCCTCCAAGACTTTTGCTTGATTGACAGTTTCTGCCTCTAAATCATCACCTTCAGAAATATTAAGCAATTGATTGATAAGTTCCATGTCTTCGGCACGAAATTTTTGTTTGAGGATTTTTTCGTCTACCCCAAATATTTTATTGAGTTTAGACATATTAGGCACCAACTTTGCAATACGATCTGCATCGCCCAATGGTAAATCCAAAACACGTGCAGTGTCTCTAATGGAGGATTTGGCAGCCATTGTACCATAAGTAATAATTTGCGCCACTTGATTTGAGCCATATTTATTGATGACATAATCCATCACACGACCTCGTCCTTCATCATCAAAATCGATATCAATATCTGGCATACTAACACGATCTGGATTTAGAAAACGCTCAAAAAGTAAATCATACTTAATAGGGTCAATATTGGTTATCCAAAGACAATAGGCTACAACAGACCCTGCTGCAGAACCACGGCCTGGCCCCACAGAGACGTCCATTTTTCGCGCTTGGCGAATAAAATCTTCAACAATTAAAAAATAGCCTGGATACCCTGTTTTTTCGATGGTTTGAAGCTCAAAATCAATACGTTCCTTGATTTCATGTGTAAGTGTTTCATACCGTTTTTTAGCACCTTCATAAGTCAAATGACGTAAATATGCATTTTCCCCATGATTTGTACCCTCTAAAGCATCGTTTTCATTGACAAATTCTTCGGGTATTTCAAATTTCGGAAGTAGCACATCTCTTGCCAATTCAAAGGGTTCAATTTTATCAACCACCTCTTGAAGGTTTAGAATGGCTTCTGGTATATCATTAAACAATTTTTTCATCTCGTTTGAAGATTTGAAAAAATATTCTTGGTTTGGAAGTCCATACCTATAACCGCGCCCCCGACCTATGGGTGTTGCTTGTTTTTCCCCATCTTTTACGCACAACAATATATCATGTGCATTGGCTTCGGTTTGATCCACATAATAGGTATTGTTGGTGGCCACTAATTTGACATTATGGCGTTGTGCAAATTGAATCAAAACAGGATTAACACGATCTTCGTCCTCTTGGCCATGACGCATAAGCTCAATATACAAATCCTCTTGAAATTGATCTTTCCACCACAACAATGCTTCTTCGGCTTGTTTTTCACCAATATTTAAAACTTTTGAGGGCACTTCACCGTAAAGATTCCCTGTGAGTACTATTAAATCTTCTTTGTATTGTTCTACAATGTTGCGATCAATTCTAGGTACATAATAAAATCCATCGGTAAATGCAATGGAAGACATTTTTACCAAATTTTCATAGCCTTTTTTGGATTTGGCTAAAAAGACAATTTGATATCCGTTGTCTTTGTGCGATTTATTAGTGTGATCCTCACATACAAAAAATTCACATCCAACAATGGCTTTGAGAGGAATAGCTTCAAAAGGTGCTCCTTTTGCTTCGGCGTCTAGCTTTTGTTGTTTTAATCTCTTGTTATAATTTCCAATTTCTTTAACAAAATGAAAGGCCCCCATCATATTTCCATGGTCAGTAAGGGCAACAGCAGGCATTTGGTGTTTCGAAGCAGCATCAACCAATTTTTTGATACTGATAGTGGATTGTAAAATTGAAAATTGAGAATGATTATGCAAATGTACCATTGTGGCCCTACTCAATATTTCGGGAATTCCAGCAGGGTGTTGGGTTATTTGACTGGCTTGAGTTTCTTTTTGGAATTTCTCATTGATGGCTGCTGTGGCTTCTTTCAGATTGACATGCCTTAGTCCAATAGGTGCAATCGGATTTGGATAATGCGCTTTAAACTCTTGAATATACTCTGGTGTTGACTGCAGTTCATCTGGCGAAAAAACACCTTTTCTAAGCAATTCAAAAAAACAACGGGTTGTGGCTTCCACATCGGCAGTGGCATTGTGAGCTTCTGCGAATGGGGTTTGAAACAGAAACTGATGCAACTCCGTTAGCGTTGGCAATTTAAATTTACCTCCTCGTCCGC
>Ga0209138_1000996_pt1 | contig 25491 bp, 18 predicted proteins | sample SaaInl3SG_22_DNA_FD_184645 | JGI IMG/M metagenome (GOLD analysis project Ga0209138, IMG submission 184645) | Marine microbial communities from expanding oxygen minimum zones in the Saanich Inlet - ESP_153SG_22_DNA (SPAdes) (version 2) | ecosystem: Environmental > Aquatic > Marine > Intertidal...
TAGAGCACAACCTTGCCAAGGTTGGGGTCGAGAGTTCGAATCTCTTCACCCGCTCCATCTTTTCCCTGGATAGATGGAAACGCATCCCCTCTTTTCAAAAATTGATTAGTGTTTTTATCAAAACAAATGCTGGCTTGTAGTTCCTTGCAATGATTTCAGCCCGACAGCCTGGCCAATGAACAACCCTTATGGTGTTCAGGCGTTCCGGGATTCCAGCCAGCAATACCCCTTATTATGTTAAAAGAACCCTGATTTTTCATCCGCAGAAAAACAATATGTTAAAAAAAATTCATTTTTTTAACATATTAATGACTATAGGATGAGAGTGTTGTTCACTGGAAATCCATTTCTTGAAAGCAAGCCTTTAGTCTAGTGCTAAAAATTTGCACTTGAATCAAAAGAGATTCCGATGTGATGATATTAAGAGCCGAGGGCAATTGATGGTTCCGGCATGTTGCGGTACATTCTTGAGCAAAAATATAGAAAATGAAACAAGAAATTGACCAGGAAGTAGTTGAAACTCAGCTAGAAAATCTTAGAAAGAGGCTTCTAGACTTTTCCACTCGAAACGATTTGTTGAACCACACCCATAATCAACGTTCCACAAAATACATTCGGGTCGTTGATGAGCTTCCTAATGAGCTTTATTCGAAGCTTGTTGAAGGCAAAATGGAATTTAAAGCTCTTCCAGATGTTGATAGTGAGCCTCCTGATGAAAAAACCCCAGATTTCCTATCAAAGTTAGAGTTAGAAAAGCTCACCAACCAAGATTACCAAACCAAAGTATCTGAGTTGGGTAACAAATTATCGGATGAACAAGAGATACAAGCCTTAGATAGAGAATTGAGGGATGTGGTAAGAAGCATTCTTAGGCTTCCCCCATTCAAAAGAGGAAAAAATGTAAATTTAGCAGAGCATGCGAAATTGCATGGCTTTAACCCCAATTACGAATTGCCACTTCCCGATGATTTTTTATCACCAGAGCATTCGGACAAGTTTATTCAAACTCTCTTCGTTCCTGATGGCTTGGACAGAAGGTTACGGTCACTCTATTCAAAATATCAGCAATTCCTCTCAGACACTGGCATCAACGTTCTCCGGGCAGGGTTTGGTTTTCTCGAATGGTATGAAGACAAAAACTCCGACCGAGCCCTTCATGCTCCGTTATTGATGCTTCCTCTAACGATGGAACGGGTCGCTTCTCGTTCAGGCGCCAGATTCTACGTCTCTTCAGGAGGCATGCAGGCTGAGCTAAACCAAACTTTGGCGGAAAAGTTAAAGTCGATGAATGTCGAACTACCGGAGTTTGAGGAAAACGACACTCCTGAGATATACTTCGAAAAAATCGTTCCTTTAATTGAGAAAAAGAGCAAGTGGAATCTTAGACGGTTCGTAACTATTGGGATATTTCCATTTCAAAAAATTTCAATGTGGAAGGATTTAGAGGCGAATAGTTGGCCGCTTAATTCCTTGTTAGAAAACTCAATTTTGGCGACCCTTCTTGGTGGCCTAGAAAGTGGTTCAAGTTACGGTTCTGCTCTGGATGAATATGAAATCGATGAGTTGTCAATCCGAGGCGAAGCGCCTCCAATTTATATGAGCGCAGACTCATCACAGCACTCTGCAATTATGGATGTCTTGGAGGGCAAGAATCTTGTAATTCAAGGGCCACCTGGAACAGGAAAATCCCAGACGATTGCAAATATAATTGCAGCTGCAATGCATCAAAACAAAAGCATTCTTTTTGTTGCCGAAAAGCAGGCAGCGCTAAATGTTGTTGCATCGAGGCTAAGGGCAATTGGGCTTGGTCCTTGCCTGTTAGACCTTCATAAACGGAATGACAAAACCTCTATGCATTGTGGCATTCAAGAAAATATTGAGGCCCGCCATGAAAACAAACAACCTGATACAAAAAATGGAAAAGGCGTTCTCAAGTATCATCTAGAAAAATTTCGTAAGCATGAAGAATTGCTTCACAGAGAAACTGGTTATACTAGCCTCTCAGGATATGAGTTACTTTGGAAATACATAAATTTAAAAAGTCAGTTAAATAGTCTTTATGAGGTAGGGGAATTTAATTTTGACGGCTCAAAGGCTCTATCAGAAGAGCAGCTTTCAAAAAATTTGAAGCATATCGAGGCCAGATTCGATGACGAGTTATTGTTAGAAGTTAAATCAAAGGCTGAAAGTCTATCTGGTATCGTTGAAGTTGCGAATCCGATAGCAATTCAAGAGATACAACGTAGCGCAAAAAGGCTTTTAGATTCTAGCAAGAAAATAGCTAACTTTTTCATTAGTAACCAAGAGGGCTTGAAGCATTTATTTTTGGAAGATGATGTAGCTCCAACGCTCGAAAATCTGTATCAGATAAAGTATTTAGTGACGAATTTAAGCCCTTGTAATCCGGTTAATGCTGAACATTTGGAAAGATGCTTAGAGCAAAGTAGCGACAGAATTCCTGATGACTTGAAAAAAATTTCGAAAAGCTTGTTCGCCATTAATGAATATCGTTCAAAAATTCCATCATCTTTAGATTTTGAAAATATAAAAGAAGATTACTCTATCAGAGAACTGAAAGAATTACTTCAACAACTATCAAAGAAAAGAATATTCTCAAAGTTGTCCTCTGAGCTCAAAAGAGCAACGGAGCAAGCATCCCTAATAGGCATTGAATTTGCGAATGAACCAAGAGGTAAAGCAAACCTAAAGCTACTAATCGAGTTGATTGAAGAAACTAAGTCAATTGAAAGAGAAACAGAAAAATATAACTTTCTTCCTTTCATAGATGGAGTTGAAACCAATCAAAAGGCACTGAATGAATTTGTGGATTATCTCTTTCATATTCATAAAATGAAAGTTGAAATAAATGAGGACGGCTCAAATAAAATTATAGACCAGAGATTATTTTCCTCCTCGGATTCACTGAAATTTTTAGCGTCGATAAATAACACAATTTTTGAAGAAGAGTTTCTAGAGAGTGTACAAGAACTTATTGAGGAGCATCTAGAAGCAACAAACTCCGAAATTGAACCCTCTGAGGCTTCCATGGATGAATTTTTTGAGATTTGCTCCCTAATCTCGAAATCTACGCCAGCAGAACTGATGGAAATTGCTAAAATCAACTCCGCTAAAGAGGGGAGTGACTGGCAAAACCTAAACGAGTTTTTGAGCTCAGAACGGGTTGCAAAGTTCAAAGTCAACGAGGCTAAAACTCTCTATCAATATCTTGAAGTAGAGGCACAAATAAAGCTCTTCATATCCGATGATTATAAAGTGTTAAGTGAATTGAATGGCAAAGAACTACAAGAACTCAGAAGAAAATTTGCAACTAATGACAAAATTCTTATGAGAGAGGAAGCTCAAGATGTTTTATTTAAAACTCTGAAAAAAAATATTCCAAACGGAAATTCAAAAGGCTTAAAATCAACATTTACAGAATTTTCATTAATCAGGAATGAGATGTCCAAGAAGGCACGTTTTATTCCAATAAGGAATCTTGTCAAACGTGCTACAGGCGCACTAAAAGCCATGAAGCCTGTATGGATGATGTCTCCATTAGCTATTTCTCAGTTTTTAGAGAGAAAACCTAATCAATTTGATATTCTTATCATTGATGAGGCATCTCAGATGCGTCCAGAAGACGCTTTGCCTGCAATATTAAGAGCAAAGCAACTTGTTGTTGTTGGAGATAATAAGCAACTTCCTCCCACTAGTTTCTTTGACACATCAATAGAGGCTACGGATATTGATGAAGAAGAAGATGTACAGCAGGAATCAATATTGGATTTAGCTGCAGATAGATTGGCAGACACAAGAACTTTGAGATGGCATTACCGTTCCAGACATCCAGACTTAATTCGTTTCTCAAACAAAAGGTTTTATGACAACAAACTTTTGGTCTTCCCAACACCCAACCCAAAAGCGGATGAAATGGGGGTAAAATATGTCCAAGCGAATGGCATTTACCAATCTAGCTTAAATCAAATAGAAGCCCAGAGAGTTGTAGAAGAGGCTATCACGCAGATGGCAAACTTCCCTGACAAAAGCCTTGCTATTGTTGCAATGAACGTAAAGCAAAAAGAATATATAAGAGAGCTTTTTGAGCAGGAGTTGAGCCGGGATGATGTTGTTAGCGACTATTTTGAAACTTGGAAAGAAAATGATTTAGAACCTTTCATAATAAGGAATCTTGAATCTATCCAAGGGGATGAAAGAGATGTCGTGATTGTCTCTACAGTTTATGGCCCAAATGAGCAAGGAAGCGTCCGGCAAGATTTTGGACCAGTTAACAGGTACTATGGGTCGAGAAGGTTAAATGTTTTATTTAGCCGAGCCAAAGAAAAACTTATACTAGTCACTTCATTAAACAGTGGTGACATCAAATTAGATGGTAGCCAAAACCAATCTGGCAAAGCCGCTCTTCAAGAATATATAAGCTTTGCATCAACAGGAATTTTAGAAGTTGGTGAAGACTTAGAGCGTGAGCCAGATAGTGATTTTGAGATTGCTGTGATTCAGCAACTTAAGAACCACGGTTATGATGCTGTGCCACAAGTTGGTGTTGATGGCTTTAGGATTGATATTGGCGTAAGACATGAAGATTTTCCTCATGGCTTTATAGCTGGTATTGAATGTGATGGCGCTACTTATCACTCCTCAAAGTCTGCACGAGACAGGGATAAAATTCGGCAAGATATACTAGAAGGTCTGGGCTGGAAGATTTACCGAATTTGGTCGACTGATTGGTTTCAAGACTCAGAAAAAGAAACGGTAAAAATGATTGAGCAACTCGAGTTTTATAAAGAGGCTGCTCTAAGCCATATAAAGAAATCACAGAAAAAGAAGGCTGATAAAAGCAATCCGGAAACTAAAGATAAAGTTGTTCCATTAAACGTTGCCGAGTCGACAACGCAAAAATCGGAGCAAGTTTCGGAAGCCCCAATTCCTAAGGCACGAGAACCATTTGGAAGAAGAAGAGAGCTCGAATATAACGGAAACATAATAGTTTTCTATGAAGATAATGCCGAATATTTTGAAGTTTGGCAGGATGATCAACTCATTGGTGAAATAGAGAAGCAGGGAGTAGTTACTCAACGAGCGGTATTGTATGGGGGTTCAATTCAAGGTTTACAAAAACCAAAATATCAATGTGAACTTCTTGTTCCTGTATCCATTACTAAATCTTTTGATGATATTTTTGTTTCTTTGAAATGGATATATGATTCCTATAAAGAGCGCGTAAGTTAACAGCTATATAACAAACTTTTAAGCTCAGTGTGGAACCTCGTCCTTCATTCGCATCCCCTCTTTTCAAAAATATCGGATAGGCGCTTGGGCAAATTGTCGCTTGTGTCGGCGTTATCGGCCGGGCGGGCGGACAATCTTGTGCCGATACCGCCCCTTTATTATATGCCGGTATATACGCCCTTTTTTTAAACAAAGAGCCGGGTTGCGGCCTGGACGCGGGTTTCATTATCGGGCGCGATGCTGCCATCCGGCATAAAGAGGGAGTTTTCAAACCCGACCCGCACCTTGCCGCCCAGCAGGGCTGCGCGTTCCAGCGTGGCATGTTCCTGTTCGGCAAACGCGCACACCGCCCAGTCCAGTTCAAGCCCATGGGCGGCCGCCCGGTCGATAAAGGGCTGGATCATATCCGGGTGGCTGACGCGGCCGGTATAATGGCCGATAACAAACATGGCCCAGATTTTTTCAGCCGCCAGATCAGCTGCCTCTACCAGCCGGGCCAGCAAATCCACATCCTCCAGCTGATAGCATAAATGCTGTACCCGGCAGCCCGCCTCATACAGGGTTTTATAGAGGCGGATATTTTCTGTGCCGGGCTGTCTGTCCGGCATCATTTCCGCCAGGCCAATAGAAATGCCGGGCGGCATCACCTCATAGGCGATTTTGGTCATTTCTTCCGGGCTATAACGTCCCACCGCTTCGGTAGTGATCTGTAAATGCATCTCCGGCAAGAGGCGGTGCAATTCTGCCAGCCCTTCTTTATAGAGGCCGGCATCCAGAAGATGCTGCTGGTCGGCATCGCGCAGATGAAAATGAATGGATTCTGCCCCTGCGGCATAGCATTTCTGCGCGGTCGCAAAGGTTTCTTCCAGGGTTACCGGAAGGGCTGGATGATCCTGTTTGGTACGGCGCGCCCCATTCGGGGCAACCATTAATTTTGGCAAATTTTCGGGTCTGGTAAAGTGCATCTTTTTTGTCTTTTTTATCTGATCTGTCTTTTTTTATGTAACGCTGTAAAGGTTTTATTTCCGGCCAATCGAATGGTATTCTATGCCTTTATCGCGCATCGCCTCGCCGTCATAAATATTGCGCAAATCCACCAGGGTGGGGCGCGCCAGAAGCTGGCCGAAAATCTGCGGGGTCAGGGCGCGAAATTCATTCCATTCTGTCACCACAACCGCGCAATCTGCCCCTTCAAGGCAAGCCTGGGCAGAGGCGGCATAAGAAACGCTATCTGGCAGGATGGGGCGGGCTTCTGTCATCGCGGCCGGATCATAGGCGGTGATATTTGCCCCTGATTTTATCAGCTCTTCAATAATCTCTATCGCCGGGCTTTCACGCATATCATCTGTTTCCGGCTTGAAGGCCAGACCCAATATCGCAATCTGTTTGCCAGAAACATCGCCGTCACAGGCGGTGATGACCCGCGCTGCCATCGCTGCCTTGCGCGCCGCATTATAGGCCACCACTTCGGAAACGATCGAAACAGGTGCATCAAAAAGCTCGGCTGTCTTGACCAATGCCAGCGTATCTTTTGGAAAACAGGAACCGCCATAGCCAGGCCCCGGATGCAGGAATTTGCTGCCGATACGATTATCCAGCCCCATCCCCTTGGCAACATCATGCACATCTGCCCCAACTGCCTCGCACAGATCGGCCATCTGGTTGATATAGGAAATCTTGACCGCCAGAAAGGCATTGGCGGCATATTTAATCAGCTCGGCTGTTTCCAAACTGGTAAATAACACCGGCTTTTCGATAAGATATAAGGGGCGATAAAGGGCGCGCATCACCGCAATGGCCCGGTCGGTTTCGGCGCCCACCACCACCCGGTCGGGGCGCATAAAATCACCAATGGCAGAGCCTTCACGCAGAAATTCAGGATTGGAAACCACATCAAAATCTGCGTCGGGATTGGCGGTGCGCACTATCTCTTCTACCTGCCGGCCTGTACCGACCGGCACAGTGGATTTGGTGACAATCACGCTATAGCCCGATAGCTGGCCAGCCACTTCTTTGGCAGCGGCAAAAACATAGGACAGATCGGCATGGCCATCGCCGCGCCGGGTAGGCGTACCAACCGCGATAAAGATGGCATCTGCCTCGGCGATATGATTATCCAGCCTTGTGGTAAAATGCAATCTGCCTGCCTGATGATTGCGGGCGACCAGCGCGTCCAGACCCGGCTCGTAAATCGGAATTTCCCCTGCCTTTAGCTGATCTATTTTCCTGTCATCTTTATCAATACAGGTCACATCAAAGCCGAATTCCGAAAAACACGCCCCCGAAACCAGCCCGACATATCCTGTACCAATAACCACAATCTTCATCGTTTTTGCCTTGCTCTTTTTTAAGTATCTCTAGCCTTGCCTGGCGACCAGCTCTTCGACCTGTGCGGTAATGGCATGGCCCAGCGCGATATGACATTCCTGAATATGCATGGTAATATCACTTGGCACATTCAGCAAAATATCGCAATGCGCAGCCAATGCCCCGCCGCTCTGGCCGGTCATGGCAATAACGCTCATCCCCATTTGCCGAGCCATTTTAGCTGCTGCCAACACATTCTTTGAATTGCCGCTGGTCGAGATAGCTATCAGCACATCACCTTTTTGCCCCAATGTTTCTACCTGCCGGGCAAAGATACCCTCAAAGCCAAAATCATTGGCATAGGCGGTTAAAAAAGACGTATCGGTGGTCAAAGCGATAGCTGGCAAGCCGGGGCGGGGGCGCGTATGATCCAGCGTAGCCACAAATTCTGCGGCCAGATGCTGGCTATCGCCTGCTGAACCGCCATTGCCGCATAACAGCAATTTACCCTTATTTTGCAACGATTGCGCGATGATTTCAGCTGCCTGTTCAGCTGGCTGGAGGCAAGTTTTTGCCATCGCTTGTTTGACAGTAACAGAACGGTCAATTATCTGTTTTATAAGGGGCATGATAACCTTCTTTTTGATGAATTTAAAAACGCCGAAGGCGGCTTTAAACTCAAATTTTGCCTCTCGGGACATAGTTACATCACGCCATCGTGACGCTTTGATGAAAGTACCTTTAAAATGACGATAAAAAAAGCAATTTTTCCTGTAGGCGGTTTGGGGACACGCTTTTTGCCCGCGACCAAGGCGATGCCCAAAGAAATGTTGCCAGTGGTCGATAAACCGTTGATACAATATGCCGTAGAAGAAGCCGCCGCCGCAGGAATTGAACAATTTATCTTTGTCACCGGGCGCAATAAAACCGCCATTGAAGATCATTTTGACCATTCAACCGAGTTGGAAGCTGTCCTTATTGAAAAGGATAAGGCAGACGCATTGGAAGTGGTGCGCCGAATGTTGCGCGAGCCGGGCTCGGTATCCTATGTCCGCCAGCAAGAACCGGCCGGGCTGGGCCATGCGGTATGGTGTGCACGCCATCTTATCGGTACAGAGCCGGTTGCGGTATTGCTGGCAGATGATTTGATTTTGGGCGCACCGGCGATGGCAGAGATGACGGCTGCCTATACAGGCGGTAATATGGTCGCACTGATGGATGTACCTGCCAGCGATACCGGCGCTTACGGGATTATCACGCCTGGCAGCAAACAGGGCAATTTAACCGAAATTATCAGCATTGTGGAAAAGCCCGCTCCGGATAAAGCCCCCTCTGACAAGGCAGTGGTGGGCCGTTATATTCTGGAGCCGGAAATATTTGAAGAGCTGGGTAAAGGCCGGCGCGGGGCGGGCGGCGAGATTCAGCTGACCGATGCGCTGGCCGCGCGTATTGGCCACACCCCTTTTCATGGGCTGAACTTTTCTGGTGAGCGCTTTGATTGCGGCTCAAAAATCGGTTTTTTAAAAGCCAATATCGCCTTTGGGCTGGCACGTGACGAGTTACAAGGAGAATTATCCCAATGGCTGCCGACCAGGCTGTAACACGCGCCCATTCATTTAACCCCACCATTCTGCGTAGCTATGATATCAGAGGCCAGGTTGGTAAAACCCTGTCTGTCAGGGATGCGTTTTTCATCGGCGCGGCCTTCGGGCACATGACAGGGGCGAAAATTGCGGCATCAGGGTCGGCTAAAATCGCGGTGGGGCGCGATGGCAGGCTGACCTCGCCTGAATGTGCGGCCGCACTGATAGACGGGCTGGTCTTTTCCGGCTGCCAGGTGATCGATATCGGGGTGGGGCCAACGCCCATGCTGTATTTTGCCGATAGATATCTAAATTGCGATGGGGCGATACAGGTCACCGGCAGCCATAATCCGCCTGACCATAATGGCTTTAAATTGGTACAGGCCCATATCAGCTTTTTTGGCGAGGATATCCAGAAATTGGGCGCGGCCAGTGCCGCAGGTATCAAGGCTCAGAAAGGCGGCAGTCAGCAACAGATTTCAGTATTTGATGCCTATATAGAACGCATTATGGAACATGCCGATTTCGGCGATGCGCATATTATATGGGATGCCGGAAACGGGGCAGCCGGCCCTGCCACAGAGGCTGTCCTTGCCCGGGCAACCGGTACCCATCGCGCACTTTTTACCGAAATTGACGGGCATTTTCCCAACCATCATCCCAACCCTGTTGACCCAAAGACGCTGGCGATGCTGCGCGAAGAAGTATTAACAGCAGGGGCCGATGGCGGTATCGGCTTTGACGGGGATGGTGACAGAATAGGCGTGGTGGATGCCAAAGGCCGGCATATTGCAGGCGATATACTAACCGCCTATCTGGGGCTGGATATTTTAAAAAAACACCCGAAAAGCGATATTATCTTTGATGTAAAATCCAGCCAGTCTGCCATGTCCCTGATAACACAGGCAGGCGGAAAGGCCCATCTCTGGAAAACCGGTCATAGCCATATGAAAGCCCGTCTTCGCGATATGGGCGCCCCTCTGGCAGGCGAGATGTCTGGTCATATTTTTATCGCTGATGACTATTTCGGGTTTGATGATGCGCTATATGTTGCGGTTCGGCTTATCAGTTTTATGCAGCGCCAAAAGCTGGAAACCGGCCAGAGCCTGACAGATTTTGTTGACCAGTTGCCAGCCATCTATGCTACCCCGGAATGCCATATCGTTTGTAAGGACACGCAAAAATTTGGCGTCATCGAAAAGCTTGCCCGGCAATTTGCCGCTATCCTGCCAGCCGAGCAGATCAATCTTATCGACGGAGTTAGAATAACAACAACAAAAGGCTGGTGTCTTATTCGGGCATCCAATACCGAAGGGGCGCTGGTGGTCAGAGCAGAAGGCCGGGACAATAACAGCCTGGATGAATTTATTTCCCTGATAAAGGATCAGCTGGCCATAGCCGGAATTATCTGGGACGGGCCATAGCCCCTTAACCCTGTCTTATACCTTAACCCTGTCTTATACCTTAAACCTGTCTTATACCTTAACCCGGGCTAATATTTGGCCGCATAAAACATAGCTATCACAATCGTTATGTCATTTGTGCCAGATTTTACTCTTAATAGGCATTCTATTTTTGCCGGGTTTTCATTTTGAAAGGCATTTCCATATAATGGAAACAGCGGTTACGCTGATGTATGACTAACGCTACATATCTGGGGTGGCAATCTGTTGGGATAATCTATTTTCGCCCTATTTGACTAATAAGATATCCAACGGCCTGAAACAGGGCAGGATACAGCCGAAACCACTGCCAAACTGATTTAATCTAAAAGGAGCCTGATAATGGGATATATCGTCCAGGGTAATTTGTCTGTAGATGCTGAACTTCTTGCCTTTGTGAATGATGTGCTTTTGCCAGCGGCATCGATTGACCCATCCAGCTTTTGGACAGGGTTTGATGAGCGCGTCCATAAATTAGCCCCGCGCAATGCAGAGCTGCTGGAAACGCGCGAGAAAATTCAGGCACAAATTGATAAATGGCTGATAGATAATCGCGAGACAGGCATGGATATAAATGCCTATACCGCATTTTTAAAAGAGATTGGCTATCTGGTACCCGAAGGTGAGGATTTTGTTATCGATACACAGAATGTTGATGATGAAATCGCCCGTATTGCCGGCCCGCAGCTGGTTGTGCCGGTGATGAATGCCAGATATGCACTGAATGCGGCCAATGCGCGTTGGGGCAGCCTGTATGATGCGCTATATGGCACGGACGTGCTGGATGAAAGCAATGGCGCGGAAAAAACAGCCAGCTATAATCCGGTGCGCGGCACAGCGGTTATTGCCCATGCCCGCGAGCTGCTGGATGCACGCACCCCTCTTGCGCAAGGGGGCTGGGCATCTGTCACCGGCTTTGCCATAGAAAATGGCCGTTTGATTATCCAGACAGAAAAAGGGGCAACTCATCTGACAGATGAGCATCAATTTGCCGGATTTACCGGTTCAACAGAGGCACCCGGCTCTGTCCTGCTGGTGAAAAACAATCTGCATATTGACCTGATTATTAACAAGCAAGGCCGCATCGGGGCAAGCGACAAGGCCGGCATTGATGATATTATTCTGGAATCTGCGATATCCACCATTATGGATTGCGAGGATTCGGTTGCCGCTGTGGATGGCACAGACAAGGTTCTGGCCTATCAAAACTGGCTGGGTCTGATGGATGGCAGCCTGTCTGTCGAGATGCAAAAAGGCGGCAAAAGCTTTACCCGTGCCTTGCATACAGATCGCCATTACACTGCCCCGGATGGCACGGAACGGATCCTGCATGGTCGCTCGCTTATGCTGGTACGCAATGTTGGGCATTTAATGACCAGTCCGGCCATTTTATTACAGGACGGCCAGGAAATTCCAGAGGGCATTATGGATGCCTTTATGACTGTTCTGGGCGCGATACCGGATCGCACAAAAAAAGGCAATTCGCGTTGCGGGTCTGTTTATATCGTTAAGCCTAAAATGCATGGCCCGGAAGAGGTTGACTTTGCGTGCGAGATTTTCAGCGAGGTAGAGACTTTGCTGGGTCTGCCTGCAAATACCATCAAAATCGGCATTATGGATGAAGAGCGCCGCACTACTGTTAACTTAAAAGAGTGTATTCGTGCCGCCGCCAGCCGGGTTGTCTTTATCAATACCGGGTTCCTGGACAGAACAGGCGATGAAATTCACACCTCGATGGAAGCAGGGCCGATGATCCGCAAAGGGGATATGAAGCAGGCCGCCTGGATTTCAGCCTATGAGGACTGGAATGTGGATATCGGTCTGGCGTGCGGATTTTCCGGACGCGCACAAATTGGCAAGGGTATGTGGGCAATGCCCGATATGATGGCAGAGATGATGGTACAGAAAATCGGCCATCCAAAGGCCGGGGCAAATTGTGCCTGGGTACCCTCGCCAACGGCGGCGACCTTGCATGCCTTGCATTATCACCAGATAGATGTCTTTACCCGCCAGGCCGAATTAACCGGCCAGAGACGGGCAAAGCGCGATGATATTCTGACCATCCCTGTTGCCAGCCGTCCAAACTGGTCAGATGCCGATATTACGGCCGAGCTGGAAAATAACGCACAGGGTATTTTGGGATATGTGGTGCGCTGGGTGGATCAGGGGGTTGGCTGTTCCAAAGTGCCGGATATTAATGATATTGGCCTGATGGAAGATAGAGCGACCTTGCGGATTTCTTCCCAGCATATCGCAAACTGGCTGCATCATGGCGTCTGTTCCGAGGAAAAAGTCATGGGCGTGATGCAAAAAATGGCCGGAATTGTGGATGAGCAAAATAAAGATGACCCGCTTTATGAAAAAATGGCAGGCCATTTTGATAGCTCTATCGCTTTTCAGGCGGCTTGCGATCTGGTCTTTAAAGGGCGGGTTCAGCCATCTGGCTATACCGAGCCTGTCTTGCATCAAAGACGTCTTGAAAAGAAAGCGGCAAGCGCCTAGCCTATCAGCTGGCAGATAAAAAATAACAGGCTGGATATGCGCGCATTTAATCTGGATGATCATATTTCCAAAACCCCGGATTTCCCCAAGGCCGGTATCACTTTTTATGATATCAGCCCGGCTTTGGAAGACCCGGATGTTTTGGCAAAAATGATGGCAGAGATGACCCGTCTGGCCAAAGGTTTTGATCCGGATATTTTTGCCGGTATCGATGCGCGGGGGTTTTTATTTTCCATGCCGCTGGCACTTGCCCTGAAACGCGGGACAATCATGGTTCGCAAGGCAGGTAAATTGCCTGGCAAGGTTTTAGAAGAGGCCTATGCCCTTGAATATGGCACAGCCCGGCTTTCCATGCATGCCAGCCGCGCGGTGAAGGGTAAAAAGGTCGTGCTGTGTGATGATTTGCTGGCCACAGGCGGCACATTGGCGGCAGCAGAAAAGCTGGTGGAACGGGCAGGCGGCCAGGTGGTAGGCGCGATATGTGTCATTGAACTGACGGGCTTGAAAGGGCGCGACAGGCTTGGATGTGATGTCGTTGCCTTGCAGAGATATGCCTTCTAGCCAGCCAGCCATATTCACCTATAAAAGCTGCAGCTGGATGGTCTATGACTGGGCATCTTCGGTACTGCCGACCTTGCATACAACCTTTATCTTTGCGGTATATTTTACCACTATTCTATCCCCTGATAATGGCACCTTTACCTGGGCGATGATGACATCCATCGCGGCACTGGCAACCGGCCTTTTGGCCCCTGTTTTAGGCCATTTGGCCGATAAAAAAGGTCTGGTGAAAAAGGGGCTTATCCTGACAACCTGCCTTGCCGCTATCGCTGTGATGGGGTTGTGGTTTGCTGCACCGGATGCCCGTTTTATCGCTTTGGCGCTGGGTCTGTCTGGCCTGGCTATCTTCTTTAGCGAGCTGGCCTTTATCTATTATAACAGCCTGTTGCCAAAAATTGCCCCGGCTGCCGCATTAGGGCGTATATCGGGGTATGGCTGGGGGCTGGGATATGCCGGCGCGATTTTTGCGCTACTGCTTGTTCTGGGTCTGTTTATTTTGCCGGATACACCTTTTTTCGGGCTATCTGCAGAGGCGGGCGAGCCGGTTCGTGCATCGATGGTTTTTGCCGGTCTCTGGTTGATTGTTTTCTCTCTTCCCCTGTTTTTTGCACGCCATGAAACGGCCCCGCAATCCGATAAACAGGCCTTTCTTGCCTCTTTGAGGCAAAGCTGGAAAATCGCCATATCCCTGCCGGATATGGTGCGGTTTCTTATCGCGCGCATGGCCTATAATGACGGGTTAATCACCCTGTTTGCCTTTGGCGGTATTTATGCCGCGAATGTCTTTGGCTTTGATCAAAAAGATATTCTGATATTTGCGATTGGCCTGAATATCACCGCCGGGCTGGGCGCTATCGCAGGCGGCCCCCTGACCGATAAATGGGGGGCAATACGCATTATTCAGATTTCTCTTGCCGGGCTATTCGGGTTGGGGCTTGTCTGTTTGCTGACCAAGAGCCTGATGATATTTTGGGCGGCCAGTCTGTGTCTGGGCATCTTTATTGGCCCTTGCCAGGCCGCAAGCCGGGTTTGGGTCGCCCGTATCGCCCCGGCCGAACATCATGCAAGCCTGTTCGGTTTTCTGGCACTTTCTGGCAAGCTCACCAGCTTTATTGGCCCGTTTTTATATGGCTGGGCAGTTTATATCACCGGGCTGGAACGCGCCGGCATGGCGATTGTTCTGGGGCTGTTTGTTTTGGGATTTGTGTTATTGCCGCGCCAGCGCAGCCTCTGAGCGACTGTTTTTATCAGGCCTTATCTGCTGGCATATTCAGGGTGCGATATTCTTCGCGTAGCTGGTCGATACAGATAGCTTTTCCATTTTTGCGAATATGCCAATATTGCCAGCCATTACAGGAGGGCTGATCTTGCAATTTTGCCCCCAGCCCGTGAATAGAGCCGGAAAGTCTGGATTTTGTAATCAGCGAGCCATCTGCACGGATACGTGCCTGATGCTGGCCAGATTTATCAAACAGCGTATCGCCTGTCTGTAATAGCCCGCCTTCGATAAGCGCGCCAAAAGGCACACGTGGCTGGGCACGTTTTTCGCTTAATTCCAGCAAGCTGTCATCTATCACTGGCCGGATAGCCGCGATACGCTGGCTGGCCAGCGCAACATATTTTTTATCCTGTTCAATGCCGATATAATGCCGCCCCAGCCGTTTGGCCGCCGCCCCTGTTGTCCCGCTGCCAAAAAACGGGTCAAGGATAATATCCCCGCGTTTGGTAGAGGCCAGCAAGATACGCGCCAGCAAATTTTCCGGCTTTTGAGTTGGGTGTGCCTTGCTGCCTGTTTCATCCTTTAGCCGCTCTGCCCCGCTGCAAATCGGCAAATACCAGTCAGAGCGCATTTGCAAGCCTTCATTCAGTGCCTTCATCGCATCATAATTAAAGGTATATTTCGCCTCAGCGCTTTTTGCCGCCCAAATCAGCGTTTCATGGGCATTGGTAAATCGCCGCCCTCTGAAATTTGGCATCGGGTTGGATTTGCGCCAGATAATATCATTCAGCATCCAGAAGCCTAAATCCTGAATCTGTTTGCCCAGCCTGAAGATATTATGATAGCTGCCAATGACCCATAAAGCGCCATCCGGCTTCAGGATACGCCGACATTCCGATAGCCAGGCAGCCGAAAGCGCATCATATTCTGCAAAACTGTCAAACTGATCCCAATCATCATCCACCGCGTCCACAACCGATTGATCAGGGCGGCGCAACTGGCCGGAAAGCTGGAGGTTATAGGGCGGGTCTGCAAAGACAAGATCTACACTCCCATCTGGCAATTTTACCAGGGCGTCGAGGCAGTTCCCATGTATGATCTGGTCTTTTTTCATATCTCTAATCTGGTGCTATAGATTGATTCTGGCATCAGAATGAATCATAGAATCTAACAAAGTCAATATATTACTTACCATAGCTAAAGTAATATCTATATATGGTATATGCCCGTTTGCCGGCTTACGATATCTGGTAAGGCCTGAAAAGCCGCCATCAGAGAAAAAAGAGCGATTAAAGGGGTGTGTCGGGCTAAAGACGGCCTGTCTCTAAAAACCGTTTAATGGGGGCATAGCTGCGGCGATGATGAGGGGTAACGCCCTGCCCGGCAATAGCGTGTTGATGGGCTGGCGTGCCATATCCGGCATTTTTTTCCCAGCCATAGGCAGGGTATTTTGCGGCCAGCTCGCCCATCAGCCTGTCACGGCTTTGCTTGGCCAGTATGGAAGCAGCCGCGATGGAAAGTGACAGGCTATCGCCTTTGATAATGGCGCGTGCACGAAAGCCAAGTTCAGGCAAAAGATTGCCATCTACCAGTATAGAGGGCGGGTTTGGATAGCCAGCCTGTTGCAGCTGGCCGGCCACATCCCCGGCGGCCGCAGACATGGCCGCAAAAGTAGCGGGCAAAATCCCCTTTTCATCAATTTCGGCTACCGAGCTGTGATAGACGGCAAATAGATGCCCTTCACCTGGACAGCAAAGGCGGGTTTCAATATCTGCTCTTTGGCGCGCGGTTAATTTTTTGGAATCGGTTAGACTTGCCGGCAGCCTGTCCAACCCATCCGGGCATATCCAGAAGGCTGCTGCTGTAACCGGCCCTGCCCAGGGCCCGCGCCCGGCTTCATCAATACCGATAACCGGGCCCTGTGCTGCCCATTCCTGTTCAAACAGATAAGAAGGGCCAGATATTTGTGAAGATATTTGTGAAGATATTTGTGAAGATATTTTTGTGCCCCTGTTCGCCATGCCTGCTGACCCCTATACAAGAATGGAGAGTTTATTTTCCAGAAGCGCGCCCGGCTATCCCTGTTTCCTGCAGCCTTGGCATAATCTCGACAAAATTACAGGGGCGGTGGCGATAATCCAGCTGATGCACCAGCAAATCATCCCACGCATCGCGGCAGGCAGAAGGCGAGCCGGGAAGCGCAAATAAATAGGTACCGCCTGCCACCCCGGCGACGGCCCGGCTCTGCAAGGTAGATGTGCCTATCTTCTTAAAAGACAGAAAACGGAACATCTCGCCAAACCCTTCAATTTCTTTTTCAAACACCGCGCGAAAGGCTTCCGGAGTAACATCGCGCCCGGTAAGGCCTGTCCCGCCCGTAGCCAGCACACAATCCACTGTTTTATCCGCAATAAAATCACGCAAATGCGCGGTAATCTGGTCAATATCATCCTTAACAAGGGCGCGAGCCGCCAGATTATGACCGGCATCACAAAGCCGCAGTGCCAGCAGATCGCCCGATTTATCCTCATCCAAAGAACGGCTATCTGAAATGGTTAGCACCGCAATATTTACAGGCACAAAATCGCGGGTTTCATCTATGGCCATCTTCTCGCCCCCTTTTGCCCTGTTAATCGGCTAATTGTGCCAGCTCTTTATGATTGCCCTTGCCATTAAGCAGGCGATGCAAGGCTGGAATATCTTCATCAAAGCGATTGCTATAAATATATAAATAGCTGATCACGCCTTTGATATAATTGCGGGTTTCGCGTGCCGGAATGGATTCTATCAGCAGAAAACTATCTTCTTTGTGATCAATTTTACGCAGCCATTTTTTCAAATTTCCCGGCCCGCCATTATAGGCGGCAAGCATCCGCACCAAATCATCGCCTATATAGGGCTCCTTGCGCAAATGTTCGATATAATCCTGAGCCAGGGTCAGATTCAAATCGGGATCATGCAATTTATGGCGATGGGTGCGCCGATAGCGTCTATCCTTGGCAATAAAGGCAGCGGTTGCCGGCATTAATTGCATCAGCCCGGCAGCCTTTGCACTGCTGCGTGCCAATGGATAAAAGCCGGATTCTTTACGAATAATCGCATGAAGCAGGGAAAGCTCGATACGCACTTCTGCTTCTGTTTCCAGATAGGGATAAAGGGCGGCAAGATAGCTCACGCCCCTGTCCGTTCGATAGATATCGGCCAGACGAAAAGTCAGGCCAGGCATATTGTGAACAGAGGTAAAGGCGATAAGGGCGCGCACATACTCTTCTGGCATTTCTTCAAACAAATAGCGCAATTCGCGTGCCGCACGTGTCCAGTCCCCGATTTGAAGGAGCGCCAATGCACGCTGGCCCCCTTTTTGTGCGATGAGCCAATCCATAAAACCATCTGTGATGACCGGCAGATTAAAATCCAGCTGGATAGATTGGCCGGAAGCTTCAATCGCCATCACCCCGTAAAAGGTTTCCGGATAGGCGGTCGCCATATTCAGATAAAAAATCGCCTGCAAGGGATCGCCTGCCCGCATAAAGCCGCGATAGGCCCAAAACCCGGCCCCGGAGCGCAACACATCCGGGGCGTTTTTATTTTCTGCAAGGGTACGAAAAAAACTGGTGGCAATTTCATATTGCCCGGAACGCCAGGCTGCCAGCCCGCCTGCCCAATAGCCCATAAAAGCGCCGTCCCCGCCTTTGGCGATCGCCTGACGGGCGGTACGCAACGCCTTGTCATCCACCCCGAAAATGAAATAGGCATGGGCAATCTCGCCGCGTAAATGCCCTTCTTCCGAAGCGGTCAGATATCTCTGATTGGTCGGCTTATCCAGAATCTCAATCGCCCCGGAAGGATAGCCGCGCCGAATGGAACGACGAATATCCCGGGCGATTTTCGCAGTTGTCCGCGGCGATGCCCGGCCAGACCAGCTTTCCGGAATATCGGCACGATAGCCTTGCGGGCGCGATAGCCCTACCCCGTTTAAATATCCTTCTTTTGGATTTTTAGCTGCCTTTGCCCCTTTTGGCCGACGCCTGTCAGAAAGCCATTTAATCCGGCTGGCGGTCGGCAGGTCATTATATTTATCCAGCCATTGTGCCAGCTCTGTATAGCTGGAACGCCAGGCGGTTGGATGCAGATATTTTTGAGCCAGAACATGTCCCATCAATAGCTGGCTATCCAGCTGTTTTATCAATTTTGCCGCTTTTTTAATCTCGCCATCATCCTGCAAGGCAAAAATTTGCGCATACAAATCTGCGTCCTTGTGGGAAAGCGGGCGCGGCAACTCTTTGGAAATCGCGCTGGAAGCCGCCATGAAAAGAAAGGGCAGAAATACCAGTAAAGGGAAAAGCCGGTGCAAAATCATCATCAATCTTTCTTCCTTTACGAAGCCTTTTTAAGATGCTGGCAGAGCTGTAGCAGATCAGAAAAAGCCTGTTTTTTCATATTCGGGGCACGCAGTAAATAGGCCGGATGCAAGCTGGGCAAGACCGGCAATATCAGACTGCCATCACCGGCATCACTAAAATCTATCTCTGTCATCTGACCGCGCAATTTTAAAATACCTGTCTGGCTGTCTAGCAATAATTTTGCCGAACTACCGCCAAGGGCAAAAATGATCTTCGGCGCTTTAAGCTGAATATGCCGACGCAAAAACGGCCATAATAACCGGGTTTCCTCAACCGTGGGAGTGCGGTTGCCAGGCGGCCGCCAGGGCAAAATATTGGTGATATAGACATCCTGTCTGTCCATGCCGACAGATTTCAGCATCCTGTCCAGCAATTGTCCGGCTGCCCCGACAAAGGGCAGGCCCATCCGGTCTTCATCGCGGCCGGGGGCTTCGCCAATCAGCATGATATCTGCAGCCGGATTGCCATCGGCAAAGACCAGATTGCTGGCGGTTTTTTTCAAAGCGCAGCCCTCAAATGCCTCAAGGGCAGCCCGCAGATCAGAAAGAGTTTGCAGCCCGGATAACGGGCGGGCGGTTTGCGGCGGAACAGCTACAGGCTCAGCTATCGGGGGGCTGAAAGATGGCTCTGCCAGCATCGGCGGCGGCGCAGCAGAGATAGCAGAATGACGCGAGGGAGGCAGGCTTTGCGGCGCAGCTGTGGCAGGCCGAACAGGCGGGCGCACCGCCTCTGCTGCATACAGCCCTGTCGCTGTATCGCTCAACGCGCAATCAATCCCCATCTCCATTTGCCATTTCAGGGCAAAAAGCAGGTCATCTTTGGCCGGATAAGACGCTGTCATTCCATTTTTCGTCCTGATAAGAAGATTCACGCGGATCTATACTGCCATAATTCACTGGAGGCGTCTTGGTTAATCTGATAATTCTTCGGCGAAATTATGGCAATTTTTTTAAAAAAAAGCGGAATAGCATCTTTACAGACAGGCATGGCTTGGCCTGAAATAGGGATGAATGAGATAAAAAGAGGAAGATAATGGAACGGGAATCAATGGAATTTGATGTGGTTATCGTTGGGGGCGGGCCATCCGGCTTGTCGGCGGCGATAAAATTAAAACAATTAGCCACAGAAAAAGGTGAAGATATCTCGGTTTGTCTCATTGAAAAAGGCAGTGAGGTGGGCGCACATATCCTGTCCGGAGCGGTTCTGGAGCCGCGCAGCCTGAACGAATTATTGCCCGATTGGCAAGAGCGGGGCGCACCGCTGGATACCCCTGTTGAGCAGGATAAATTTATGTTCCTGACAGAAAAAGGCAGCTTTGGCCTGCCGACCCCGCCGCAAATGCATAATAAGGGCAATTATATCATCTCGCTTGGCAATTTCTGTCGCTGGCTGGGGGAACAGGCCGAAGCGCTGGGCGTAGAGGTATATCCGGGCTTTCCAGCCGCATCGGTTCTGTATCATGAAGACGGCTCGGTGCGCGGCGTGGCCACAGGCGATATGGGCATTGGCAAGGATGGCGAGAAAACAGACAGCTATATGCCGGGGATGGATCTGCTGGCAACACAAACCATTTTTGCCGAAGGCTGCCGCGGACATCTAACCAAAACCCTGTTTGACACTTTTTCCCTGCGCGAGGGCAAAGATCCGCAAACCTATGCCATCGGTATCAAGGAATTATGGGATATCGAGCCGGAAAAATCCAAACCGGGTCTGGTCTGGCATTCTGTTGGCTGGCCGCTAAATACCGATACCTATGGCGGCTCTTTTCTCTATCATTTAACCGGCAATCAGGTGGCGGTTGGTTATGTGGTAGGGCTGGATTATCAAAATCCCCATCTCTCGCCTTTTGAAGAGTTTCAGCGTTTTAAAACCCATCCCGATGTGCGATCTGTTTTTGAAGGCGGACGCCGGGTTTCCTATGGTGCGCGTGCGCTGAATGAAGGCGGTTTTCAGTCTATTCCAAAGCTGACCTTCCCGGGCGGATGTCTGGTTGGCTGTACCGCCGGATTTTTAAATGTCCCCAAGATCAAGGGTACACATACCGCGATGAAATCCGGGATGCTGGCAGCTGAAGCAGTGTTTGACACGCTGGCGTCTGCCAGCCCGTCAGCAGAGCCGGCAAGCTATGCAGAAAAAATCGAAGCCTCCTGGCTGTGGGCAGAATTATATAAGGTGCGCAATATTCGTCCGGCCTTTGCCAAAGGGCTGTGGCTGGGGATGGGCTATGCGGCACTGGATACCTATCTTTTGCGTGGCAAAGCGCCCTGGACGTTCCACCACCATAGCGATCACACAAACCTGAAACCTGCCAGTGAAGCACCGGTGATCGATTATCCAAAACCGGATAATATTGTCAGCTTTGACAGAAATTCTTCGGTTTATTTATCGGGAACCAATCACGAGGAAAATCAGCCGGCCCATCTGCAATTAAAAGATGCGAGCGTGCCTATTCAACATAATCTGGCCTTGTATGACGCGCCCGAGCAGCGTTATTGTCCGGCAGGGGTTTACGAGATTGTGCGCGAGGAAGATGGCTCTCATCCGCGCTTGCAGATCAATGCGCAAAATTGCGTACATTGCAAGACCTGTGATATCAAGGATCCCACTCAAAATATTCGCTGGGTTACCCCGGAAGGCGGCGGCGGGCCAAATTATCCGAATATGTAAAAGGATAAGCGCTGGCTGGCTATTCGGGCACAGGCATTGGATGTTTGTACTACCCTCAAAACTCTGCCAGCCTTTTGTGGTTTGCAGGATGCACATGGCTGGAAAGAAATCAGAAATGGGCCTGTCCTCAATAAAAAAGCGATTCAAATGGCCAAAAAGGCAGAGTGGTTTTTTTTGGGTGGTCGCGGTTTTTTTTGGGCTGGGCGCCTGCCAGCCGGCGGGAAAAATCGTCCCTGTTTCTTTTTCAGAGCTGCCTTCTGATACGCTTCAGGCACCGATTAAAGCGCCCAGCTTTGCAGGCCAGTTTTTAGCCGCTCGCTATGCCCAGTATCATCAGGATAACGCCGCTGCCAGCCTGTATTTTAGCGAAGCGATGCGGGTGGGCACAATAGATGAAACCCTGTTGCGATACGGATTTATCAATCATTATCAAAATGGCAATCTGGACGAGGCCCTGCGGCTGGCACGCGAGTTTGAGCGGCTGAATTTCACCTTTGGTCTGGCAGCAGAGCCCGCCATTGCAAAGGCGGTTCAGGATACAGACTGGCAGGCATTAATCGCACTGTCAGAAAAAATTGAAATCAGCGATGATTTTCATCTCCTGGCAGGCGGTTTGCGCAGCCTTGCCTATCTTGGGCTGGGCGAGCCGGAAACCGCTTTGGGTGTTTTTCATGAGCTGGAAAATTTTGCCACACTCTCGGAGCAAAATATGCACGCCCCCCTATGGCTGTTGGGCGGGGCTATTTTTGAATATCTGGGCAAAAAAGACGAAGCTATCGGGTATTACCGCCAGGCGCTCGCCGAAAGCCGGAATGAATATGTCACCATACGCGCCGGCACCAGATTATGGCAATTGGGCACCCAGGCAGATATCGAAAATTTATGGCAAACTCGCCTGGCAGCTGATGCTGCCCCGCTCACGCTGATAGAACAAATGGAAGCCCGCACAAATAGCCCCCTTGCGCCGCCCGGGCTGGCAGAGATGATAGCCCGTTTCCTGTTCGATACAAGCTGGCTATCCGAGGATAGCTATCATAGCAATTTGCTGATTGCGCGCGCCCATCTGGCCATCTCTATCTGGCCGGAAATTTCAACAGCACGGCTGGTACTGGCAGAATGGTATCTAAAAGCAGAGATATATGAGCGCGCAGAATATCACCTGGTGCAAATAGATAAAGACGCGCCTGTCTATCTGCGCGGCCAGCTTGTCCTTCTGGCCTTGCTGGAACAAAAGGGTCAAATCGAACAAGCCATCTTGAAAGTAAAATCCAGGCTGGCCAAAAACGATAAGCCGAGTGCCGGTGAAAAACAGCAGCGCGCCCTTTTGGCACAAGCTGGCGGCAATATATTAAGACGCGCGGAGAAATGCGACGAGGCGCTGGCCTTTTTTAAGCAGGCTCTGGCATACGGGATGGAAAATTATCGCCTCTATCGGAATATTGGTATTTGTTTTGAGCAGACAGGCCAGGATCTGCAAGCAGAAAAAGCCTTGCTAAAAGCCATAGAGCTGAACCCGGAGGATGCCATCGCGCTAAATTATCTGGGCTATTGGTGGGCAGATGAAAATCGGCATCTGGAAAAAGCCATCACCTTTATTCAAAGAGCGGTACAATTACAGCCCTATTCCGGCTATTATGCCGATTCCCTTGGCTGGGTATATTATCGGCAAGGCGCGTTTGACACAGCTGTATTATGGCTGGAAAAAGCCATACAGCTTACCCCTACAGATGCGATTATTTCTGAACATCTGGGCGATGCCTATTGGCAGACAGGCCGATTTGTCGAAGCTCGCTTTAAATGGCAACACGCCCTGGATATGGGTATTGAAGAGGGTCGTATAGAAGGTCTAAAGGCCAAATTGGAAAAAGGCTTGTAGGATGGCAATGCTCTGGCATCAGATACATGCACCGGCAAAATTTAATCTCTGCCTGCAAGTGCTGAAAAAACGCGAAGATGGCTATCATGAATTGCTATCTTTTGCCGGCTTTACCCGGTTTGGCGACCGTTTATCGGTCTGTGTTCAGCCGCAAGACAGAATAGAATATGAAGGGCCATTTGCGGGTGCGCTTGTTCGGGCTGGCGGCGATAGCCTGTGCCGGAAACTGTGCGAAGGGCTGCGAGAAGCCGGATATGATTTGCCGCCTCTTCATATAAGGCTGGAAAAAAATATCCCGCTTGGCGGCGGCCTGGGGGGCGGCTCAACAGATGCTGCCGCCCTGCTTCGCCTGATTTCTGATAAAATATTGCCGCAAACCCTCTTACAAGAAGTAATGTTAGAACAGGCAGCACAAATCGGGGCAGATGTACCGGTTTGCCTTTATCCGGGCTGGCAAATTATGACCGGTACAGGCACAAAGAGCCGGCCCGTTAGCCTGCCTGTACCTCCAGACAGCCCCCTTTATGTGGTGCTGGCCAATCCCGGCCTGGCTCTTTCTACGGCTGAAATCTTCGCCAGCCTCTCAGATTATTCTATCTCTGCTGCGGGCCAGCTGGCAGAATATATACAAAAAGGCGATTTGGAAAAAATTATCGCCATCGGCAATGATTTAACCGCCCCGGCGGTGGCACGCTATCCTGAAATTTCCCGGCTGATCGATGTGCTTGGCCAGCCGCATAAAGGCTTTATCGGTGCCGGGATGAGCGGCAGCGGGTCAAGCTGTTTTGCCCTGACAACAAATAGAGCTTCAGCACAATCCCTGGCACAAAGACTGGAAAAGAACGGCATCTGGGCACAAACAACAGAAATCCTTGACCCGGCAAATAAGCAGGCTGCCCCGGAGCGCTGATCGCCGGGGCGTATCTTGTGTCATTTTTCCGCCTGATTGCCCCGTTTTTTAATTGATCCGCCAGAACTTGATCGCTATAGTCTCGCTCAACCTTGAGATATTTGCAGGTTACTATCTGCAATTTTAGGGCAAAAATGCTGGGGCGTGGCCAAGTGGTAAGGCATCGGTTTTTGGTATCGTGTATCGTAGGTTCGAATCCTACCGCCCCAGCCAATTTTTTTGGCCAATTTTTTTGGCCAGTTTTTTTGGCCAGTTTTTTTGGCCAATTTTTTTGGCCAGTTTTCTGGACATCAAACCGTCCAAACAGCTTTATTTCTATCCGGCAATCTGCTGAATTAGTCTATCGCAGCCTGTTTCCTGGCACAAAGCTGGGTACCTTGCGGGCCAATAAAACAAAATTTCGGGAAGACAAATTTTCGAGTCTTCTATTCAAAGTTGCTAATATCAGAAAATATTTAAATAATGGGTAAAAGCAGACCATTCGCCAAAGGCCTTGTGCTGGCACGGACGGTTAATTGGGAAGGCACACAAAAATGAGATTCTTTACAAGAGAATACCTGTTAGTTTTGACAGGAATGATGTTTTTGTTTTCACACTATGCTATGGCAGATAACCCTAATCGGCTTTCATATGTTATAGAAAGTGACGAGACCTTCATTAAGGGAATGGTTTTTGGTTTGGGTGAGGGAATACGCACAGCGAATGTCGTTGCAAAGGTTACAAAGGGCGTTGAGGTTATTTGTGATCCCGATGATATGCGGTTTAGTCCTGATG
>Ga0209138_1001008_pt1 | contig 25340 bp, 19 predicted proteins | sample SaaInl3SG_22_DNA_FD_184645 | JGI IMG/M metagenome (GOLD analysis project Ga0209138, IMG submission 184645) | Marine microbial communities from expanding oxygen minimum zones in the Saanich Inlet - ESP_153SG_22_DNA (SPAdes) (version 2) | ecosystem: Environmental > Aquatic > Marine > Intertidal...
TGTGTTGTTGTATTTGAGTATGATTGGGATTTTCTTTATTGGAAAAACTCGCTTTCAAGATCTTTCCAAAGCGTTGGATAAAATCAATCAAAAAAAGAAAGCCCTGACCGCTTTAATGCTCTTTTTTGCCTTGCAATCAGTTGGACTCCAGGCGCAAACGCCTGTACATCAGCAACGCAGTGCCATCGATTTTGACTCCATCATTAAAGCAGATGCTTTTTCGGAAGCCCATGCCCGTAAGTTTGCAGAATTGATCATTCAAGACGCTGGTGGACGGATGAAGCCAGCCAATACCTTTTCTTCGGAACTGCTACGCAAGGTGAGTAAAAGCGACACCTACCAGGGGTTAAATTCCGATCAGGTGTTGTTGTCCATCATGAACAATCCTGCGGTTTGGTACAACGTTCCACTAATTTATTTAAAGCGAGGTAATGACAGTATTCGCAAACTCGCTGGGTTGGATGCAAAGGCAAAATACGCCCCTTTGTTGTCCTTTTTTGATACGGTAGGCAATTATAAACTAGCCACTCCTTTAGAAGAAGCCTATCGCGCAGCGGTACCCAATCAGTTTCAAAAAGACTTTATCGAGCTGGACCGAAGAGTGAATCTTTTGTACGCTGCTCTGGAGGGTAAAGTCATGCGGATTTTTCCTATTCCCAATGATGTAAATAACAAATGGGTTTCCTTTCCAGAGTTGGCAGAGGCTAATTTTACAGGAAAAGACTCCTTATATGTCCGCAATATTTTACCACTTTATTTTCAATCCTTACGCTTGGCACAACAAGATGGAGATTATGAGCAGGCAGAAAATTTATTGGAGAGCATTTACGGTTTTCAAAAGAAGTTTGGAGCCGAAGTTCTTCCTGACCAAGAAAAAGTTAAAGCGGAAATCGCTTACAACAAATACGACATATTTAAAAAGTTGTTCAGCTGGTACATTTATGCAGGGACTCTATTTTTTGTGGTTTTAATTGTTCAAATTTTTAAGTCCAATCGGTTCATTTCTTATTTAGTAAAAGGTTTTCAAGGTATTTTAGTGGTGTTGTTTCTCCTGCATACTGCGGGACTCATTGCCCGCTGGTACATTTCGGGACACGCCCCTTGGAGTGATGCATATGAATCCATGATTTACGTGGCTTGGGCAACCCAGTTTTTTGGTTTGGCTTTTGGACGCAAGTCCGCTTTGACGATGGCTTCCACGGCATTTGTTGCAGGAATGATTTTGATGATTGCCCATTGGAATTGGATGGACCCTGCCATTGCCAATTTGGTTCCCGTTTTGGATAGCTACTGGTTGATGATTCACGTGGCGGTGATCGTGGGAAGTTACGGACCTTTCGCTTTGGGAATGATCATTGGTGCTGTAGCTCTAATCTTGATGTTGGTGGCCACACAGAAAAACAAACAGAAAATAAAATTACAAATCAAAGAACTTACCATCATCAACGAATTGGCAATCACTGTAGGGTTGATTATGTTGACCATAGGAAACTTCCTCGGCGGGATGTGGGCCAATGAAAGTTGGGGGCGCTACTGGGGCTGGGATCCTAAAGAAACTTGGGCCTTGATCAGCATCATGGTCTATGCTTTTGTGATTCACATGCGCTTGATTCCCGGACTGCGCGGAACTTGGATTTTTAATCTGATGAGCGTGGTGGCTTTTGCTAGTATTCTGATGACCTATTTTGGGGTGAATTTCTATTTGGTTGGGTTGCATTCTTATGCCAGTGGAGACAAGATCATTACTCCAAACTTTGTGTATTATTCTGTGGTGGTCGTCGCTCTTTTAGGTACCGCCTCTTATTTTAGATCTAAAAAGCTTTATTCAAAATAAGTACTGGCATAATTTTTGAAAATTTATATCAAAATCGCATTATGAATCTTTCCCAAACACTTCCTTTAATTTTAGTGCTGCTCACTTTTTCTTGTGTGAAAAATACAGAAGTACTTCCTGAAGAGGAGCTGAGTGTTGAGGAGCAAAAATGGCGCGATCAAAATTTAAAATCCTATGAATTTACCCTTCAAATAAGTTGTTTTTGTATTCGAGAATACACCCTTCCCAAACGGGTAGTAGTACAAAACAATGAGGTGGTTCAAGTGGATGATACTCCCTATGAGGAACTCAACGATTCTGCTATCCAAACTATTGACGGCTATTTTGAGTTTATTCGTGAAACGAGAAAACAAAATCCTGATGAAGAGGAGATTACCTATGATGCAGTCTTAGGGTATCCTACCTACATCTTTTTTGATATCAGTTACCAAATGGCTGATGAGGAAATACGCTACACAATTAGTGAATTGACACCTTCCAATTAATACGCGTAGGATCCAATTTATTATTTTTATCGGAACGTAATATCGAATGCGAAATTTAAAACGTATGAAAAGAAAATGGTTTATTTATTCCGTAGTAGGAATGATACTTTTAGGCTTGGGTCTTTCCTTTTAATACGCGTAGGATCCAATTTATTATTTTTATCGGAACGTAATATCGAATGCGAAATTTAAGACGTATGAAAAGAAAATGGTTTATTTATTCCGTAGTAGGAATGATACTTTTAGGCTTGGGTCTTTCCTTATTGGGGGAAGCCATCCTCTTCAAATCAAAGGATGATTTTAGTTGGTTTTTCTGGGGTACAGCTGCACTAGTTACCTTTAACGCTGGGATTGGATTAATCGGCGAGGCAATAGTGCTCAAAGTTAAGTTGAAAATTTAGTCAAAAGCAGCGACAAAATCATCTTGATCACTTCCGTCTTTGATCAGCGTAAATGCTTTATCAATAAGTGACTCAATTTGATCCGTTGGAAATCCCAAACCGACGACCATACGTTTCATCAGCTGTTTTTCCGCTTCATCTGCAATGTGATCAGCTAGAACCATTCGTGCTAAATCGTAAAGGCGCTCCAGTCGTCCTTGCTTTGTAGTTGGCGGGTTAATAGGGTGTTGATCACTATTTTCTAGGATTGAGGCCTTTTCTTCGTCTTCAATTTCCAGATGAATTGCTAGGCGGTCAATAAATGCTTTTTCCTCTTCTGAAATAACTCCATCTGCCAAAGCAACACGAACAATTGCAGCAAAATGGTCTCGATTTCTCGATTTGAATCCGGGGGTGTATAAGTCTGAATAGGACATGCTTTTAAGTTTTTGCCAAATATAAAAAATGGAATCGGCAAAGAGTTCTAATTTAGCAGTAATTTTAACAGAAACAGCTCCTCCATGAAGCCACTTTTTATTTTAAAAAACAGATCGGATATTGGCGCGGGTACACGCGGTTCGGATATGGGGATTGATGCCCTTGAGATTGCCGCGATTAATGCGAAGAATGATTTTTTTAATAAACATCCTTTTGAGGACATTAAAACCCACAATGAAACGGTTTACGACAAGGTGAAAAACACCACTGCCAAGCGGATTAATTTTGTTCTTGAACAATGCCGCCGGGTAAAAAAGGCAACACAAAAGGCTCTTGAAACAGATACTTTTCCGCTTATTTTATCGGGCGATCATTCCTCAGCTTTGGGCTCTTTAGCAGGGATTAAGGCAGCTTATCCTGAGAAAACCTTAGGAGCTATTTGGATTGATGCGCATGCCGATTTACACACGCCTTTAAGTACCCCGTCTGGAAATGTTCACGGGATGCCTTTGGCGGCAGCTTTGGGTCATGATAACAGAGCCTATCAGATCAACAAGGTAACTGAAGATACGTTAGCTGATTGGGAACAGATGAAAAGTTTGGGTACAGTCACTCCTATTTTACAGCCTGAACACCTCATTTATTTTGGTGTTCGAGATACTGAAATAGAAGAAGATGCAATTAGGAAAGAGAAAAAAATTCGCAACTATCCCGTCCATGAAATCCGTCAAAGAGGTTTGGGGTATTGTGTCGAAGAAGCTTTGCAGCAACTGAAAGCCGTTGATTTGCTCTACCTCACTTTTGACGTGGATGCCTTGGATTGTGATTTAATTTCTTGTGGAACGGGAACACCTGTTTCCAAAGGGTTTGATCCTCCAGAAATCATTCAATTGATTCAAGGATTTCAAGCCAGTGGTAAATTGACAGCCCTAGAAATTTGCGAAATCAATCCCTTGCTAGATGAAAAAGGCAACCGGATGGCGGAAGCTGCCTTTGAGGTAGTTCATGGAGTTTTTGGTTAAAATTCTGATTTATAATAAGTTATTTTGGACTGATAATTTTGTACATTTATCCTATAACCCGATTTAACCTACTTATTATGAAAAAAACAGACATCCATTTTTTTAAAATTCAAAAGAAATTAAACGGGAAACACTATTTATTGCAATCCCTTATTTCTCTGTTTTTTTGGTTGAGTTCAATACTGGTTTTTATCTGGATGCTTGGTGTTGACTTTGAGGTGCTGTTTACCGAGAAAGAATATACTGTTGATTCTGTTGTTATTGGATTTCAAATTATACTACCACTGTTTTTCTTTGTACTCTCCATACTGCTGTTTTTAGCGGCAACTTATAGAAGACTTTTTACGCTTATAGACAGACAAAAATACCTCTGGGTCTATCCTATAGGAATTGCTTTTGGACTAATAACCTATTTTTCTGCGACTGAATTTTTTAAATACTTTCTACTGATTACTGTACTGTCTCTAATCCTTTTTTCAAATCAAAAAAAGAGAGTCTAAAACGTATTTTATCTTAAAGAATTCTTCGAGACTCTGCGGGGTATCCATTGAAAAATTAATCAATATCAAAGCGAACCCCCAAAGAGATGTTGTTTTGCAAATACGGTTGATTTTTAAAAAGCGGTGAAAGGTCTGCTTTGGCGTAAAGTGTGAGCACTCTGGGAAAGGAAACATAGCCACTTACGCCATAAACTAGGTCGTTAAAGTTTAAATCGTTCTTGATTTTTTCTTTAAAATCTTGTCCTTTAATTCGCTGTATATTATGGATGTTAAAGCCTCCATATGCCCCCGCACCTAGAATAATGGAGTTTCTGTTGTAGCTGCGTTTTACAGTATTTCCCTCTGAGGTGTACTGGGTAAATTGTTTTCTGTTAGAACCTAATTCGAGATGGATGGGGATCACAAAGTTGGTGTATTGCAACTGGTTCCGAATGAGGGGTTGATCATAGGGAATGCGTTCAATAGTGCCTTGTACAGGAGCAAAAATACCCTTGTCTTTGGGACGCAAGTAATTGAACTGAAACGAAAATCCATAGCGTAAATTCACAAAACCAGTGTTGGGAATCAAGTTGGTTTTCCAGGACCATCCCAGCTCTACAAAAAAGGATTTGACAAATTCATAAGGGGTGTCTTCCAGATCGGTATTTTCTTCCAGTAGATTGTTCAGTCCTGCGGCAAAAACCAAATCGTTGGAGACAAAATTCCGTCGTTCTCTATTTCTTCGGGTGTAATAGGTAATAGGAGTTGTATCCTGGCTTTCACTCTCTTTTTTATCGAAAGTAGTATCTTGATAATAGGCGGTTTCCAGTTCCAGAAGTTCTTGTTCAATTTCTAAGGCCGTTTCCTCTGCGTATTTTAATTTTAGACTGTCCGCCTTGGCTTCTGAAATTTCTTGGGTGAGAAGCGTTTCATTAACTTCTTTAATTTTTGATTTTAAGCGCTGGCGCGCCTCCCATTGAATTTGTTCTTTTTGTTCTGAGAGTTGTTCTTGGAGGTATTGCTCACGTGCTTGCTGTGCAAAACCAAACACGCTAAAGAACAGGCTAGCGAGGATTAGGTGGGTTTGAAATGATTTCATCACTTTTAGATTTTAATTAAAACGGTTAAAATTTCTTCTTGAGTTTCTCTTGGGGTAGGAGCGATTGGTATTTTGGTTTTGACTGTAGATTTCTCCTGCAATAGTTCTTCGGGCAATGACACTTTTGGGTTTCCCTTGGATACCTATGGTTCCTCCCATGGAAACATGCGCTTCGACTTGTGTATCAGAAAAAATTCCAACTTCACCCCCAGCAAAGACGCTTACTTGAGTTCGGTCAGATTTTAAATTTCGAGCTTCACAGACGCCTCCAGTACTGACTTTTAAAATGTGTTCACTTGTTTCTCCTCTTAGACTGACCTGGGCTCCTGTACGAACTTTGGTCACAAGATATTCTGTTTCGAGGGTGCCCTCAAACTGTGCGCCTTCATGCGCCTTCAATAAGAATTTACTTTGAGTAAGTGGAGCTTCGGTTTGTACAGAGGCTCCCTGATGGAGTTTTACAACGTGAAGTGGACTTTTGAAATACAAATCGACATAGGTGTTGTGATAATAAAAAAGTTCTCCAAAACGCATACGGAGTTTTAATGTGTTGCCTTTTTGTCGTACTCGGATGCTACCGTAGCGGTCTCCGTAAATGATTGCTTTATTTTCATCGGAAGGGATCAAATTCACAAGGATACCGGAATAGACCTTCAACTGGGTAAAATCGTTTAAACGATCTTTTCTTGGAGTGGTTAAGGGATCTTCTTGTGCATAGGTAGAGACTATTTGAATAAAAAAGAGGAGAATAATGGAGTAGAGAGTATGTTTCATGTTTGTTTTTTAGGGGTTAGTTTCATTAGTGGCTACACGAACTTTAGAATAGCCACTTCGGATTAAGTCTATAATTTTAGTTTTCAGTTGAATTTCAGAATAGAGTTCTTCCTCAACAGCAATGAGCAGTTCGAGGGCTTTTAATTTTTGTACTACATTTTTTTGTCGGTTCGTTTTTAGATTTTGAAAGGCAAGATCCAGTAAGGCTTCGGTTTCCATTTGTAGCAAGCGGTCTTGATTGATTGCTTTGCGATCGACTTTAGGAGTACTGAAAAAAGCAAAATCAGAAGGTGCATAAAGTGCTGAGGAGGAGGGGATAAAACTAAATTCGATTCCTTTGGACCGGAACGGCAGTTGAAGTGGTACCAGAGCCATTCGATCGTTTTTAGGCTGTGGTTTTGTGACCACAGGACGATCTGGCTTTGGTGTAGGCTCTGTTACCACGGGAAGCCGAACTGGAAGAGGACTCTCCTTGGGTAGCTCTTGAAAGGAAAAGCGCAGCCCAAGAAGCAGGAGTAGAAGGCCTGCTAGAGAAAAAGCTATACGGTAGGCTTTCCTTTTCCTTGAGGATTGATTAGGAAGTTCATTTTCTAGGTGTTCCCAAAGTCCTTTGGAGGGTTTTATACGTCGGGCCTCCAAAAGCGCTTTCATTTGTTTTTCAACTTTAGGCTCTTTCATTTTTTTTTAAATAATGTGTTTTTAATTTCTCTTGTAAAGTCTTTCGAGCTCGGGATAGATATCCTTTTGAGGTTCCTAAGGGGATATTTAATTGCGCTCCAATTTCCTTATGGGAATACCCCTCTATGGCGTAAAGAATAAAGATCACCTTTTGAGCTTCGGGCAGTTGGTCGATCCACTGCTGGACTTCTTCCGCAGAAAAATCCAATTGGGGAGCTTGAATTTCTTGAGTTTTGGAGGTTTTTTCTTCCTCCAGAAAAATCAATTGATTTTTGGAACGCAAAAAATGCAACGATTCATTCACCATAATTTTTCGCAACCATCCAGGAAATTTATTAAAATCAGTCAATTGGTGTAGTCGAGTAAAGGCCTTCAAAAACCCCTCCATTAAAACGTCTTCAGCATGCTGCATGTCGCGGATGTAATACCTACAAACACTGAGCATCTTAGGTGCGTATTTTTGATACAAGGCCTCTTGTGCTCGTCGGTTGTGCCGTGATGCATTGCGAATCAATTCAGATTCATCAGGATATAGGTTGCGAATTTTCAAGTTCTTTTTTTACTCTATAGATAGAGATGCAGAAAAAGAGGTTTGGGTTACAATTTGAGACGCTTTTTTTAAAAAATTAATTCAATTCAGTGATTCTAGCGAGATATTGGTAGTGGTTTTTTTCTTTACGTGTTCCCGATTTTGCTCTTTTCTTTGCCTTTTTGTGGAGCCCGTTTTGAGTCGCTTCCAGAGTAGCTTTTAAACTCGGATTTAATTTTTTCTCATTTGAAAGCATTTTGATAAGTTCGGCAAAGCGAATTTGAAGTGCCATTTTAGAATCATCTAAAGGGGTTTCGGAATAAAAAAAGCTGAAATAAATTTGGTCCAAAAGTTCGTCTGGGGCTAATCCCATCCCTTCTAGAGTTGTGCCAGCAGAAAGCATCCGATTGAGTCTATCTACACTTAAAATTTGATTCAAGGCACTGAATTGTATGTTCTGAATTCGTTCCAGCCCTCCTTCCTCTTTTATTTTTGATAGCAAGGAAGCCTCAACTAACCAGTATTGGGTATTCCACAGGTTTTGATTTAAAAAAGTCAAAGCCCGTCTTTGTTCTTGGGCACTTACATTTTTGTAGGGAATATTTTTTTGCCCTTTTACCATAAGCGTTTCGTTGATTCCACCAATGAGTTTTATCACGTGATAGATGTAACGACGATAAACTCCTAACAGTTCATTGTACAATTCGTTCAGGTCTTCATAGGACTGTCCTTCGCTCGTGGTCCAATTGTCTAGATTTTTCGCTACTAGTTTTAGATTTTTTAGTCCGTAGTCACTTGCTTTTACAGGATCGTCTCCGATGTTTTCCGTCTGAGTGTCTGGATCATTTCCTCCAGAACCGAACATATACATAGGATTCATACTTTTAGCATCGACCATTTTTTTCAAGGAAACTTTTTCCGTTTCCGAAGTTTCTCCGGGAAAATAACGGTAGCCCCATTCAATGGCATAGTCGTCGTAGGGGCCCAATTGTCGCACAAAGCGGATGTTTTCATCACCGGGTTGCGCGATGTAGTTGTAGCGTGCATAGTCCATTATGGTAGTGGCGATACCCATTTTTTGTGTAAACGTCCCCGAACGAAGAGAATCTACAGGATATGCAGCACTTGCTTTCATGTTGTGAGGGAGTCCAAGGGCGTGCCCAATTTCATGGGAAATAACGCGACGCATCATTTCTCCGATTTCTTCTTCTGGGGTATCTAGGGTCCTCGCTTTGGGATTGGCAGCTCCTGTTTCCAATAAATAGCGATTGCGATAAGAGCGCAAATGATTGTGATACCAAATGATGTCACTTTCTATAATTTCTCCTGTACGGGGATCTGAAACACTGGGTCCTGTGGCATTTCTTGTAGTAGAAGCTACATAGCGCACTGTGGAATAGCGCACATCTTCTGGGCTAAAGTCAGGATCTTCTTCTGGACTTGGGGGGTCTTTAGCCAGAATAGCATTTTTGAACCCTGCTTTTTCAAAGACTTGCGCCCAGTCTTCAATCCCTTGTTTAAAATAGGGACGCCATTTGACTGGCGTAGCAGGATCCAGATAATAAACAATCGGCTTACTAGGTTTTACAAGCTCTCCACGCAGATAGGCTTCTTGGTCTTTAGGTTCCAATCTCCACCGTCTGATAATTTGAACCGCATCGGACTTCAATGCATCAGAACTGTAGTCGTATTTTCTCAAAGTAAACCAACCCACACGTGGATCGGCATACCGAACGGGCATCGGATTTTCTGGTAAAAGGATGAGGGAATGGTTGACTTGGAAACTCAAAGTTTGTGTACGATTACTTCGGGGCGCTTTACTAGTACTGTAGGTGAGGGTATGACGTATCTCTACATTCTCAGGAAAACTTTTTACAGAATCAATAAAGCTGCGTTTGGTATCGACACTACCAATACCAAATTGTTTTTTTTGAGAGGCGCGTAGAATATTGAATCCAGGTGAATCTGAATTAAAGTAGCTACTTACATCAATTAAGAATCGATCCGTTTCTTTGTTTTTGATTGAGAAGCTTGCAAGTATAGGAGGAAAATTGTTTTGTGCCACACTTTGTGCAATAGGGTCTTCCTGATCGGCAATATTGACATAGCTTTTTTGAGTCAGTACAATTTGTGTTCCTTTTTTTGAAAAGTGAATGAGTTGTTCACTGGTCTTGGAGCCTGCATTTTGATAGGCTTGAAAATTAGCAGGAAACTGGACAAAACGAGTGACCATCAACAAATCTTTATCCAACAAATCACTTCCAATTTCAAAATAAATTTTGTTGTCTTTAGAGTATGAGATAATTAGACCCTCCTGCTTTTTTAAGTCTTGTGTAAGGGAGTCAATCGTTTTTTTTACATCCTCTTTTGCTTTTGACTTTTGGGCTAGGGAAGGGCTGAGGTTTAAAAAAAGGGACAGGAGTACTAGTAGAGAAATACGCATAGTTGTTTTTTTTACAATATCATAAAAAATGATTGAATTCGATTGTTTGAGCATGAATTAAAATGTATTTTGGTAGGACTAAAAACAAATCGATATGAAATCAATTGTTCTCTCTTTTTTGAGTGTGTTTTTATTTTTGCCTTTGCAAACCCTAGAAGCACAAAAACGAAAAAACAAAAAAACGCCCGAATCTACTCCAACGGTATCTTTAGAGGCCTTTAATCTTCGTAATGTGGGCCCTGCCTTTTTATCGGGAAGGATTGCAGACATCAAAACCCATCCAGAAAATGAAAGCGTATGGTATGTGGCTACGGGTTCTTCTGGAGTTTGGAAAACGGTGAATGCGGGAACCACTTGGACCCCCATTTTTGACGATCAGCCTTCCTATTCCACAGGTTGTATTACATTGGATCCATCCAACCCTGATGTGGTTTGGGTAGGAACGGGTGAAAATGTAGGAGGAAGACACGTGGCCTACGGTGACGGAATATACCGAAGTGATAACGGGGGAACGACTTGGAAGAATATGGGCTTAAAAAAGTCAGAACACATTTCTGAGATCATCGTCCATCCAGACAATTCCGACGTGGTTTGGGTAGCAGCCCAAGGCCCGCTTTGGACCTCTGGAGGAGAGCGTGGGCTCTATAAAACTTCTGACGGAGGTACCTCTTGGAAGAAAGTTTTAGGTAACGACCAATGGACTGGGGTCACTGATATTATGATTGACCCTAGAAATCCACAAATTCTTTATGCAGCCACTTGGGACCGGCACCGGACGGTAGCAGCACTAATGGGAGGAGGCCCAGGAACTGCCCTGTACCGATCCGATGATGGTGGTGAAAACTGGACAAAACTCACCAATGGGCTACCCAAATCAAATATGGGAAAAATTGGAATCACCATTTCACCGCAAAACCCTGACGTGGTATATGCAGCCATAGAATTGGACCGTACCCAAGGAGCGGTATATCGTTCTTCAAACCGAGGGGCATCGTGGACCAAAATGTCCGATACCGTTTCGGGAGGAACAGGACCGCACTACTATCAAGAGCTCTATGCTAGCCCACATGAATTTGATCGTTTGTATTTGATGAATGTACGGGTACTCACTTCTGGTGACGGAGGGAAGACGTTTGTTCAGTTAAAAGAACAGGACAAGCATTCTGACAACCACGCCATCGTATTTAAAAAAGACGATCCCAATTATATTATGCTAGGAACGGATGCAGGGATTTATGAAACATTTGATAATGCTGAAACTTGGAGGTATATCAAAAACCTGCCGCTCACACAATTCTATAAAGTAGCGGTAAACAATGCCGAGCCTTTTTATCACATTTTTGGAGGAACTCAGGACAACGGCTCCGCAGGAGGCCCTTCTGCTACAGACGAACGCGAAGGAATTGCAAACAAACATTGGTATAAAACCCTTTTTGCTGATGGGCACCAATCCGCTACCGATCCCGTTTATAACGATATTATTTATGCAGAAACTCAGCAAGGAGGCTTATACCGTGTGGATTTGACCACAGGAGAACAAGTATCTGTCCAACCCAAAGCAGGTCTGGGAGAACCCCATGAACGTTTCAATTGGGATGCACCTATTCTGGTGAGCCCACACAACCCGAAACGTCTCTATTTTGCTTCTTACCGCGTATGGAAATCAGAAAATAGGGGAGACGATTGGGAACCCATCTCAGGTGATCTGACTCGGAATGAAGACCGGTTGACTCTTCCCATCATGGGACGCAAACAAAGTTGGGACAATGCGTGGGATGTGGGAGCCATGTCCAATTACAATACCATTACTTCTTTAGCAGAATCTCCTGTTCAAGAGGGCTTGCTTTACGCAGGTACCGATGATGGATTTATTCAAGTTTCAGAAAATGGGGGAGAAAGCTGGAGAAAAATACCGGTTACTGCTCTCGGTTTGGCTCCACGTACTTTTGTGAATGATATTAAAGCCGACTTGTTTGATGCCAATACGGTTTATGTCGCTTTGGACAATCACAAAGAAGGCGATTTTAATCCTTATTTATTTAAAAGTACAGACAAAGGACAAAGCTGGCAATCCATCAGCGGGAATATTCCGGACCGTACTTTAGTGTGGCGTATGGTTCAAGATCCTGTAAAAAAGAACTTGCTCTTCGCAGCGACCGAGTTTGGAATTTACACTTCGCTAAATGGAGGAACTTCTTGGCAAAAACTGGGGGGAGCACCCACCATCTCTTTCCGTGATTTGACTATTCAAAAGCGGGAAAACGATCTGGTAGCGGCTTCTTTTGGTCGTGGATTCTTTGTTTTAGACGATTACAGTGCACTTCGTGAATTTACAGAAGACAACCTCAGTCAAAAAGGAAAGCTCTTCACCCCGAGAACAGCCAAGTGGTTTGTTCCGCGAAGTAATATTGGCAACACAGGAGCGGATTATTATTTTGCAAAAAACCCAACTTACGGGGCGGTATTTACCTACCATTTGGCAGATGAATACCAAACGTCAAAGGAAGTTCGTAAAGAGAAAGAAACAAGCCTAAACAAGAATAAGGCAGACATTCCTTTCCCCGGATGGGATGCCTTGGATGCGGAGCGTCAGGAAAAAGCGGCTCAAGTCGTATTGAGTATTCAGGACAGTCAGGGAAATGTGATTAATAAAATAAGTCAGAAGGCTTCTCAAGGGAGTCATCGTATGGCTTGGAATTTTTCACACTTTAACCCCTATTCTATTTCGGACAGTCCCTCAAGTTACAGAGGGGGAGGTGCGTTGGCAAAGCCGGGTACGTATCAGGCTTCTTTATCCCTGGTTCAAAATGGAGAGGTAACACCTTTAGATGGACCGATTTCCTTTGAAGTTAAAGCCCTGCGTGAGGGAGTTTTAAAAGGAATCAGTCATGAGGAGTATAACGCGTATCTAACTGAGATTACTCAAGTGTACAAGTCCATTAGTGCGGTTCGCGATGTATTGTCAGAGAGTGGGAAGATGCACAAGGCAATGGTTACTGCACTGGCACAAGCGAAGATTCTTCCCGGAACTTTGGAGCCTAAACTGGAGGCATTGAAATTAGATTTGACACGTATCAACCAAAGTATATCAGGAAGTCCTTCTCGAAGAGAAGTGGGAGAGCGCAATCCTGCAGGAATACAAAGTTTTCTGTCCAATGCAATGGTCGGTTTGCGAAACTCCTACGGTCCAACACCGCTTCATAAGAAGAGTTTAAAAATAGCGAAAGAGCTTTTGGTTCAGCTCAGAGCTGAGGTTAAATCAATTAGTGAAGTTCGAATTCCAGAGATAGAAGCCGCCTTGAAAGCTGCAGATGCTCCTTATATTTTGGGACAAGGAATTGAATAAGAACGCAGTGTTTAAAAATGAAAAAGGCTGCCCTTGGCAGCCTTTTTTTATGAAGGATTTTGAATGGGAATACTGGGGCTCAGCTCAAAGCATTCCAAAGAAAAATACTTAGTAGAAGCTAAAAGATGATCAAAAATATCAGCTGAAATGTGTTCGTATTTTTTCCAATCTTTATCGATACTAAAAACATAAACTTCCAAAGGGATCCCCTGTGCCGTAGGAGCTAATTGTCTGCACATTACGGTCATCTCTGAATTGACCATTGGATGATTTTCAAGGTAAGTCTCTGTATAGTTGCGAAACAAGCCCAAATTGGTAAAGTTTCGTCCGTTGATCAATAAATTTTTATTTACTTTTTTAGATGAATTGTCCGCCTCAATTTCTGCAGCTCGTTCTTTGATAAATGCAGTTAGTAATTCAATTTGTTCTATTTTTTTAATTTCTTCGGGTTCTAAAAAGCGAATGCTACTTACTTTGATAAGTAAGGAACGCTTGATTCTTCTCCCTGCGGATTCACTCATACCTCTCCAGTTGATAAAAGATTCTGAAATCAATTTATAGGTAGGGATAGAGGTAATGGTTTTGTCAAAGTTCTGAACTTGGACCGTGGAAAGACTTATAGAGATTACGTCACCATCGGCTTTATTTTGGGGCATACTGATCCAGTCTCCAATTCTAACAGTATCATTCACTGCAATTTGCACACTCGCAACAAAGCCTAAGATGGTATCTTTAAAAACAAAGAGTAATACAGCAGATAAGGCTCCTAATGCAGTTACAAAACTCCATACATCTTTACCCGTTAAAATAGATAAGATTAAAATACCACCGATAAACCAAAGGAAAATCATGACTACTTGAAGGTAGCTGTCCAACGGTTTGTCTTTGAGTGCCGGTATTGTTTTGAGGTAATCGTTTAAGGTTTTTAAAACACCTCGTATTAGTGAAATAAATACAATCACAAAGAGTGCTTCTAGAATGTTTTTTGAACTGCTAAAAAGCAATTCGTATTGGGACTCAAACAAGCCAGGGATATACGCATAAAGAAAAAAGAGAAAAGGAATATAAGATAAGAGCCTGGGAACTCTATTCTGGAGCAGCAAATCGTCAAAAGGAGATTTGGTACGTTTGGAAACTCGATTAAAAATTCCAATAATGATTTTTCGAGCCACCCAAAAAAGCACTCTCCCCAAAAAGAGAATCAGGACGAACAGCAAGAGTAAGGTCAGGCTTTCTGCCCAAAACGTGGGTAAGCCCTGTTGCTCAAAGACTTGACTGATATAGGTTTTTAAATTCAAAGAATTCATAGATGCTATTTTTGCTAAAGTAGCTTTTTATTGGAAAAGTTCAATTTTCTTTGGTAGATCTGTTAAAGCTGTTTTATCCTTTAGAATGAGAAACTCAGACTTAGTTAGAAAACTTTTTAGCCTGTTTTTCAATCGCCTTGCTCAAAGCGCAGTAGTCTTCCAGAGTGCTTAAGGGGTTCATTAGAACCGTTCTCAAATACCGTTTTCCTTGAACCACACAAGACGTAATATAAAATTCCCCAGAATTGATCAATTCGTACCGAAGAGCAAGTTGTTGTTGGTCGTCAAGTTCCTCGGGTTTGTATTGAAAACACAAGATATTGGACTGGGGCGGGTAGGGGCAGTGAAAGTCTTGGTGAGTATTCAGGAAATCATACAAATCTCGAGCTTGCTGGAAGCTGTTTTCAATAAATTTTACCATGGCCTCTTCCCCTTCTAAGGCAAAACTCCAAAAGAGCTTGGTTCCTAATGCGGACTTAGTGCACTCCACCGTAAACGGCATGGAGTCCATCCCCACGACTTCATTTTCATGAAAAACATAACTCCCCTTTTGGTGAAAGCTGTTCCACATGTGTTTTTGATTTTTAAATAATACTGCTGTACACAAGGCAGGGACCCTCAGCATTTTATGTGCATCCCAGATCACGGAGTCCGCTTGTTCAATACCTTGGACAAGTTTTTTGTATTGTTTCGAGAGCAGTGCCACGGCTCCATGAGCTCCGTCTACGTGATACCACAGCTGGTGTTTTTTACAAAAGGAAGCCATTTCATCTAATGGATCAAAAAGTCCAGTGGAAGTAGCACAGGCATTGGCAACAACCGCCATTACTCGTTTTCCCTCTTTTTTAATCTGAGCATATACCTCTTCCAATGCATGGGTAAGGATGACTTCATTTTCATCCACAGGCACAGGAACAAATGACTTTTTACCCATTCCCATGATGGAGAGTGCTCTTACGATGGAATAATGCGAGGTACTGGGTCCCATTACTACCAAATCTTTAGGGCTGCCTTCCTCCCAAGCTTCTGGCGCAATAGCAGCTCGAGCAGCGGAGAGTGCAGTCATATTGGCGATGGATCCCCCGTGGGTCAAAATTCCACTTCCGTTTTCACTGAGCCGACTGAAATCAGACAAGTCACTCCCTTTAAACCAACCGAGTTGATCCAACATCCAGTTTATCATAAAACCCTCTAGAGTGGCTCCAGCAGGCCCCATCTCGTACAGTGAACTGGGATTGTTGATCGTCCCATGAATCCAATCGGGAATACCCGACAAATCTTGAGGTACCGCCACCTGATGTCCCATATATCTCGGGTTTTTAAGGTGATTGGTGTTCTCGAGGTAGGTCGTAATAAAGGCTTGAAGTTGTTCTGTATTTTCAAAACCTTTCTCAAAAATAGCTTTAACCTTCAGTGCTTTTGCAATTGCTTCGGGTGTTTTCTGTTTGAGAACCTCTGCTGGCTCGGAAAGACTTTCCTGGATGTACTTTTCCAGTGCTGTGGCTACAATTTTTTTGGAGGCCGCAAAGGGTAATTTCAGTGTTTGATTTCGTTCGTTCATCTTCCGTTCTTTATTTCTCTAGAGTATTTGGATCGTACTTAAAAAAGAAACCTGCCCAAATGACTTTAGACAGTGCATTGATATAAGGCATTAAAGCAATTAGGGTTCCACAGATGATAAAAAACACTCGAAGAAGCTGGTCTGCCCATCCCAAAAGTAAAAGAACCACATACACAGCGATGCTTATCGCTACACCTAGTCCATAAGACACATACATAGAACCATAAAAAAAACTGGGCTCAATCTTAAACTTGAGATTGCATTTGGAACAGTTTTCGTTGACTTTATTGAAATTACTGAGCTGATAAGGATGTCCTTTTAAAAGATTTCCTTTTCTGCACCGAGGACACTTTAAAAAAAGTATGGAGACTAGTTTTTTGATATTATTTTTTTTCAAAAATACTTCTTTTCCTTTTTTTCTGTCAAGAAAATTAAGGTAATGTGTTCTCTCAAAAATGAGAATTTTCCGGTTAGGGTTGTTTATTTATTCTGTTTTTTGGGCACGTGCTAGGGCTGTGGTTGTCAAATGGTATTTGGTCAACATATTGGTGCGTTCCCAGTCTGGAATTTTTTGTTGTTTGTAAAACTCAATAAACCTTCGGGTTACTGCTGCAAAATGTGCTTCGTGTCCCTCTCGTAATGAGTTTGGAATTTCAACCTCCCAACGGTTTCCGTGGTCTATCAAACGAAGTCCAGGGTGTTTTTTTGCTAAGACATCTATTGTGCTTTTTAAACGTGAAAGATCAAATTCTTCTTTAGGATTGACATAAAGGGTCGGTGTATAATTTTCTTGTTCCGTTTGAAGAATTTCTAAATCGGCTTTGGTTCCTCTCATTATTGAGTAATGCGTATCTCCTGTCCCTTCGGGAGCTTTAAAATTCCAAAGGACCTCCACTTTGGCATGATGTCCTTTTAGTGTATAGTGCATAGCTCCATTGGCATAAACAAAAAGGCTGTCGTTTTGAAGGTAGGGGCTAAGATATTCAGGGTAAGTTGGTAGTCCGGTTACCTTCTTAAAGTCAGCTGGACTCAGGGCGGTAGTCCAACGGTTTGCTGAAAGTAGTTCCAAATCTTTCCGTTGAATGGCTTGTTCCGGGAAACATTCCCAAAAAGTGAGATCTACCAAATGGGCACTGACATCTACCAGTCCCTCTCCTTGTTGTTGGGTGTCAAAAAACCAAGCCGGTCGAATTAAAGGTTTCCCCGAGACCTCTTTTGCGTAGTGATGTACAGAAGATTTAACAATCGCCGGTTTTTCAATGCTACCTTCAATGAGAGTACCAAAAACATCCTCTTGTTGAGAAAGTTCTTTTTGAAGTAGGGTGGTAATCTCAGAGCGTTCCGTCATGATGTCATAGAGCAGTAATTTTTTTTCTTCTGCACGTTGAAATGCTTTTTCTAAGTTTTTAAACTCATCGGGATGAATTACCATGGGTTTATCTGCAAAGACATGGAATCCATTTTCTATGGCCTCCAGGATGTATTTCGTTTTTTTCTTGTTGTTTCCTGAAAGCACCACAACGCTTCCTTGTTTTTCTTCTAAAAACCTTTGATAGAAATTATCTTCGTCATAGACCGTAGTCTTCCATTGGGTCGGGTTGTCGGTTCGTTTGTTGTAGCTTTCTATTCGGCTGAGGTGCAGGTCTAAATCGGCACTTTTAGGCGCATAGACATGAACTTCTGGATTGATTTCTGGATACATGGTTTTTTGAACCAATGCTGCATGAAAATGACCCGGATCCAGGGTAATCCAACGAATTTGATCCTTCTCAGAACAGGCTGTAAAAAACAATAAAGCAAGAACAACGGCTATCCTTTCCATTTAAAACTTAATATTTGAAGTCCCATAAGGAGCTCTTTGAGTCCGGCTCAGTAGGGCATTAGCTTCGGCATCATTTACAAAACGTTCTTGTTCAGGGTTCCATTCCAATTGGCGTGGAAGCTTCATGGCGATATGGCTCACCAAACAAACGGTACAAGCACGGTGTCCGATTTCCACAGGAGAAATGGGTTGTTTACCACTTTTGATACATTCCAACCAGTTTCCGTGTTGCTCGTCACTTTTATACAAATGAATTTCATTTGGACCGATGACGGATTCTAAAAGCTTTGGATCGCTGGCATCCAAGGATTTGACTCCATTGTTCACTGGAATGGGGTCGGAAGCGGTGGCTCGATATGCTCCTCGCGTTACAAAAATCCAACCTTCCTCTCCTTCATAGCGAATACCATTTGGGTAGCCTCCACTGGTCAGCATGGTAATTCCGTTTTCGTATTCTGCTTTGACCAAAAAATCTCCGTGCACATCCCAACTTCCATTTTTTGGAAAATCTGCGATGGCTTCCACACGAATGGGGCCTGTGTATTCTGTGTTCATACCCCAGGCGGCGGAATCAAAATGATGTTGCCCCCAACCGGTGATCATTCCCGCTCCAAATTGTTCTTTTCGGAGCCATCCTGGGCGACCGTACCCCACTTTGGGATGAACCAGCATTTCCGAATATTCCATATCTGGGGTGGAACCCAGCCAAGCGTCAAAATTTAATGCAGAAGGAATTGCTTCTGTTTGGGCAACTGGCCCCGAAGGATCTCCCGGAAGACCAACTTTTACCGTATGTAGTTTTCCGATTCTTCCGTTTCGCACCAGTTCTGCGGCATAACGAAATTGGGGAGAAGACCGTTGCTGGGTCCCTACCTGCAGTGTAATTTTCTGTTTCTGAACAATGTCACTGAGCAATCTACCTTCTTCCACAGTCAACGAAGTGGGTTTTTGTAAATACACATGTTTTTTTGCTAAGGCAGCTTCAATTGCAGGTTGTGCGTGCCAATGATCGGGAGTACTTATAATTACGGCATCAATATCTTTATGGGCAATCATCTCTTGATAGTTGTCGAACATCTTAGTATTGACTTTTTGTCCTTTTTCTTGATAGTATTGGTCCACTAGTAATTTACCCTCTTTTGTTCGGTTTTGATCTACATCACACACAGCAATCATTTGTGCCATTTCGTGTTGCATGGTACCTGGCATATCATGACCGCGTGCAATTCGTCCACAGCCTATTTGACCTATTTGAATACGATTGCTAGGCGCATTTTTCCCAAATACAGATGCAGGGACTATAGATGGAATGGCTGCCGCTGCAAAGGCAGTTGCTGAAGTTTTTTTGATAAAAGATCGACGGTTTAAATTATTTTTTTTCATGAATTAAGGTTTTAATTGGTAATGTAAAGGTTCGGCAAATTGCTTCCAAGCTTGTTCAGCAGTTGTAGTTTCCATTGTTCCATCATAGACTATTAACTGGTATTTGAGGGTGTATTTTTTGCCCGGTTCAAAAGTCCAATCTGTAGTCTTGGTCGTGGCAAAGTTGACAAATAAATCACCTCGTCCGTACATGTCTTCAGGCCATACGCGTAGTGGTTCGGGATGATTGTAATTTTCAGGATGGGAGAGCATTAGCGCTCCGCCATACCCCTGTCCGAGTTTCCCATCCACGATACACCAGCGTGCGGTACTTCCGTCTGCTGTTTTTCTTGTGTTTCCTTCGGAACTTAGAACTCTACTGTTCTGGTTGTCCCATTCCTCAGTGGTTCTCCAACCAAAACCTCCATAACGGTATTGAATTATTTTAAAAGATTCCTCGGTAGCACATTCATAATTGATGGTGATGTCCATAAGGTATTGAGTATCAGAGAGGGGTGTTGTTTTAATATTTTGAATTTCATTTAAGGCTACTTTATTCGCTCCATCTTTCAGGACAACATGCTCGTGAAGTACTTCAATTTCACTGAATATAGGTCCTGTGTTTTTCTTTAAAAGTTTGGCGAAACGAACGGTCCCCTGTTTTTTATTCAAGTTCCAAAAGTCCAAGGTGTCTCCTTCAAAGAGCGTATGTGTCCATGGATTCCAAATTCCGTAATGGTGGTAATGATCTTCGGGTTGAATTCGAGTTAAGCGTTTTCCTTTTGGGGTATTTACGGGATGTAAATAGCCACTTCTTTGATAGGTTTCACTGACTCCTTCTGGCACTTCTTTAAGTGCTTTTTGATAACCAATTATTTTAGTCCCATTTTGATATACTTCAAGCTGTTCCTCATTTTCAATCAATTGAACAGGATTATGATCTGTAGGTTTTTCTTTTTCTAATTTATATCTAGAAGCATCGCTTGAAGTTTTCCAATAAATTTTAGTTCCGTCTTTTTGGTAGGGTACTTCTTTTTTTCCTTTTTCTGAAAGCTCAATTAGTCGAAGATTGCCCTTCAAAAGGGATTTATTGAGTTCAGCACTCGCAATTGAATTTGGAACGTATGTATTTTCATAAATAGGAACCAATTCAAGTGGGGTATCGGTACAGGATAGGAATCCTAGACCCAGTAATATAGCATAGAGGAAATGTTTCTTCATGGTTGTTCTAAATTAACGATTTGTTTTGTATTTGAAGCTTTGTATATGGCTTGAATAAGCTCAACCGATTTTCTTGCTTCAGCGGTATTGACTAATGGCTGACGATCTTCTAATATAGCATTTACAAAGTTATTTAATACTGCTTGATGCAATTCAAAGCTGTTTACTTTTGCAGTTTTACTGCTTTGACTTGTATTCAATATCTTTTTTGGTTTCCAATTGGGGAGTGAGCAGGACTGGATCGAACCTCCTTGAAAAACCATACTGCCCTTGGTGCCGAACACACTTATGGATTCAGGATAACCAGGATAGAGACAGGTTCCTGCACTTAAAGTGCCTAGTGAACCGTTTTTAAATGTAAGGTGAGCTACTGCTAAATCTTCCCCTTCAATGTCGTGAACTTTTGTATCAATTTTTGCTCCAACTTGTTCCACTTCCCCCATAAGATCAAGTAATAGATCAAGTGTATGAATTCCTTGATTTATTAAAGCCGCACCACCATCTAACTCTAATGTTCCTCGCCACGCATTGTTTTGGTAATAAGTTGCATCTCTATACCAGTTAATTTGTGTATTAACTAATAAAATAGTCCCAAGTTTACCTGACTGAACAGCAAATTTGAATTCTTTATAAGCTGGGTTTATTCTATTCTGAAAAACCACTCCTAGTTTTAAGGATGTTTTTTTTAATTGATCTAAAATTATATCGATTTTAGGGAGTGAGGTTTCCAAGGGCTTTTCACAAAGTATGTGCTTGTTCTCTTGGATTGCTTCTGTGATACGCTCTCCATGTCGTCCACTTTCATTACAAATACAAACTGCATCAAGATTTGCTTGTTTATAAAACTCCTTAGAATTTGTAAAAACTGCTGTATTGAACTCATCAGCAATTCCAGAAGCATTTTTTTGACTCCGTGTAAGGATTCCAGTGAGGTAGGTGTTGTGTTGAGCTTTAATGCAGGCTGCGTGCACTTTTGCAATCGCTCCACTTCCCACAATACCAATACCTAATTTCATATTTAAAGGGATACGCCTCTTTTCCAAGGGATAAAATCGTTTTGTCTTAATTGAACTGCTTTTGGAATTTCGACTCCACTTGCAACGTCAATTATATATTCCAATAGCGCATCGCCAACTTCGTCTAAGCTACGTCTTTCGGTAATGATAGTGCCACAATCAAAATCAATGATGTCTCCCATCTTTTGCTTCAAAATACTATTCGTACTGACTTTAATTACAGGAGTAATTGGATTTCCAGTAGGGGTTCCCAGACCAGTGGTAAATAGAATAATATTCGCCCCAGAACCAGCTAAAGCCGTTGTGCTTTCTACATCATTACCCGGTGTACAAAGTAAAGAAACGCCTGCCTTTTGTACGTATTCTGTATAATCTAACACATCGGTTATAGGAGCATTTCCTGATTTTTTGGCAGCTCCTGCAGACTTCATGGCATCGGTAATTAAACCGTCTTTAATGTTTCCCGGAGAGGGATTCATGTCAAAACCCGAACCTACTTTTGCTGCAGCTTTTTCATATTGCTTCATCAATTCTAAGAACTTGGCTGCAATTGATGCTGTGGTACAGCGATTCACCAATTCTTGTTCTACACCTGCCAATTCTGGAAATTCAGCTAAAATTGACTTCCCGCCTAAGCCAGAGAGGATGTCAGAGACCTGTCCTAAAGTTGGATTGGCAGTAATCCCTGAAAATCCATCGGAGCCACCACATTCCAGTCCAATAGTAAGTTTAGAGAGGGGGGCAGGACTTCTTTCGATTAAATTGGCTTTTTTTATTTCTTCAAATGAGTTTTTAATGATTTTAGACAAAAAGGCATCAACCGTTCCTTCAGTTTGTTGATCGTAAATCAGTACAGGTTTTTCATTTCCTTTCTGAAGCTTTGCCAGCGCTTCCTTAAAAATACGGATCTCAAGATTTTGACATCCTAGACTCAGAACAGTTGCTCCTGCCACATTGGGATTATTGACATAACCAGCCAAAAGTCGGGCAAGCGATTGCGCATCTTGACGTGTGCCTCCACAGCCTCCTTGATGTGTTAAAAACCGTACTTTAATATTGTTGTATTGATTTGTGTTTTCACTTGATTTTGATTCGGGTTCTCCTTTGGGATCTTCTCCTCGAACCAGTTGACTTAACAAAGCCTGTAACGGCTCTTTTTCAGGGGGATTGAATTCTTTTTCAAAAATGATTTTTAAGGTTTCAATATTCCTGTTTTCACAAAAGACCAATGGAAAAAATAACCAGATGTTATCGGTTCCTACTTGTCCATCGGGACGATGATACCCATTAAACGTTCGTTCTTTCCATTTTACAGTTGAAGCAGGAGTAAACTCCCAAGGTGCTGTTTTGCCTTGAACCTCTTGAATCTTGTGTTTTATGTTTTCTGTGGTCAAGAGACTCCCCTTAGAAATGGACTTAACAGCTTCACCTACCAATACACCATACATATAAATGGAATCATGGGGTTTGAAATCTGTAATGGCAAACTTGTGTTTTAAGGGGATCGCTTCTACCAATTGAAACGAACTTTCTTCAAACTGAACTTGATAGCCCTTGTTTAGATTGTCTAGAGCAACAGCAACGTTGTCTTTGTGATGTATTTTTAAGATGGGTGCTCTAGTGTTCATAGGTTTTGGATATAAAGTATAAATGAACTTTCTATGTCATTTGTTTTAAAATGCTTTAAAATAATATGCAAGTGTTTTGCTAATTCAAGCACTTGGGTAAGATCTTGATCCCAAAATTCTTTAGTTGAAAGAACCTTCTCTACAAATTCATCTAAGGTGCACTTATCCCAATAGTTTTGGAGTTCTTCGATAATTTTTTCATCGTCTTGAAGAGGTAGTTTTTTTCCCTTCCAGTTCCCTTGATAAAACTGTAACAAACAAGCAAAAGAAAAGACAAGATGAGGAGGGAGTGTACCATTTTTATTTTGATATGCCAGTAGGCTGGGTAAAACCCGCACCTTGAACTTTGAAATAGAGTTGAGCGCAATACTTGCTAAATAATGTTTGATGAATGGATTTTTAAATCGATCAAAAACGGCTTCTGTGAATTGGTTTAGAGAATGTTTATCCATTTCTAAAGTAGGTGCAATTTCATTTCGTACGGATTCCTCTAAGAAATTTTTCGTAAATGAGGAGGTAAAAATATCACTTACGGTTTCATGTCCGTAAAGTAGTGATAGTGGGGCAAGCGCAGTGTGCGCTCCATTGAGAATCCGCACTTTTTGAGTACGATAGGATTGAAGATTTTCTACCACTTTGATATCAAGATCAATTTGGTTGACCTTTAATTTTGTTTTTAGTTTTTCGTCACCTTCTATTACCCACAAGAAAAAGGGTTCAGCGGTGACTAAAAGTGCATCATCATAATCCAATTGGTCTTTGTATAATTCAATGTTATCCTTGGGATAACCAGGCACAATTCGGTCAACCAAAGTATTGCAAAAGGTATTTGCATTTTCAATCCAATTGATAAATTCAGTATCCAATTCCCATAAATGGGCGTATTGCAATACGATTTTCTTTAATGAAGTAGCATTGTAATTTATCAGCTCACAGGGAAGGATGTACAAGCCTGAACTTTCATCTCCCTTAAAATGGGTAAATCGCTCCCAAAGTAACCGGGTGAGTTTTGCTGGGAAGGTTTTTTGAGGAATGTCATTTAATTGATCAGCAGCATCATATTCAATCCCTGCTTCAGTGGTGTTTGAGCAGATGAATTCCAATTCAGGAATTTTGGCAAGTTCCAAATAGGCTGAAAAGTCTGCATAAGGATTGACCGTTTTGACGATATTCTGAATCAGTTTTTTCTCTTGTATTTGATTACCATTAACAATACCGTTTAAAAATAAAGTATAAGCACCGCCTTGCTTTTCAAGAAGCTCAATTAATCCTTTTTCAATAGGCTGAACTACGGCAATACCTCCTTTATAATCTGTTTTTTGATTGAGTTGATCAACCACATCTCCCACAAAAGCCCGCAAAAAATTTCCTTCACCAAATTGTAAAATTTTGATGGGATGGTCGCATTGTGCAAATAGAATTTCTTTGTTGCTAGTTTTACTCATTTATGAAAACATTAAAACCCAAATTGATTCGGTAACCATAAGGTGATTTGAGGGAAAAATGTAATGAGTAGTAAGGCTATTATCATTGCTATAAATAGTGGTAACAATGGTTTGATGACTTTTTCTATACTTGTTTTGGCAATACCAATCCCTACAAACAAAACAGACCCTACAGGAGGGGTACATAAACCAATACAGAGATTTAGTACCATGATGATTCCAAATTGGATAGGGTCGATTCCCAATGACTTGACTACAGGAAGAAAGATTGGGGTGAAAATTAAAACTGCTGGGGTCATGTCCATAAAGACTCCTACAAAAAGAAGGAGTAAGTTTATGATAATAAGGATGACTACCCTATTATCGCTAATGCTAAGTAATACGTCACTCAAATTTTGAGGGATATTTTCATAGGACATGATCCAAGACATGCTCATTGAGGCTGCAATCAAAAGCATGACTACAGCACTG
>Ga0209138_1001009_pt1 | contig 25311 bp, 24 predicted proteins | sample SaaInl3SG_22_DNA_FD_184645 | JGI IMG/M metagenome (GOLD analysis project Ga0209138, IMG submission 184645) | Marine microbial communities from expanding oxygen minimum zones in the Saanich Inlet - ESP_153SG_22_DNA (SPAdes) (version 2) | ecosystem: Environmental > Aquatic > Marine > Intertidal...
CGCGGATATACTACGCGATTTGCAACCTGGTGAAGATCGCTACGGTATTGGTCCATAGCGATTTAGCTAGTTAAAGAAAATATGCCCTTTTGTATATACATTAGGGTACTATTTGTTGTATTATAAAATTCCATATACTGATAATCCGTGATTATTAGTAAATAAAGACTGTGTCTTAAGGAGATAAGAAATGTCTGAACAGAATAATGAACTAAACGAAAGCCAAATTCAAGAAACACTACAGGACGAATTAAATAAGCAAGCCGCACCAGCTCCTATTGAGGATGATGATCTTAAAGCTATTGTTGAAAGCCGTGTAGCTGACGAAGTAGCAAAAGCTAAGGCAGACTTTAAAAGTAAACTTGATGAAGTCTACGCAGCACGAGATACTGTGCTAGCTGAAAAAGTAGCGCTTGAAGAAGAAAAACGTCAACAAGAAATTAAGCGAATGGAAGAAGAAGGCAAACACAAAGAAGTTGCAGAACTTCGTGTTGCTGAAATGAAAGCCAAAATGGAATCTTTGCAAAAAGAAAATACTCGCTTAACTCGCGATCAAAATGTTAAAGATGCTTTACGCGGAGTTGATTTTCGCTCTGATCTTGCATCAGAAATGGCATTTGAGCGCATTGTTAACCAAATGGTCCAAGACGAAAGTGGACGTTGGCAACATAAATCTGGTGTTTCAGTTCGAGAATTTGTAGAGCATTTTAAAAAAGAGGAAGATAATGCTTTTCTGTTCAAGGCTAAAGTTAATAGTGGATTAGGAGCCATTGCTGGCCAATCTACAGCGGATACAACATCTAATAAACCGATTACTGAAATGAGTACTGAAGAGATGCTTGCACACTTTTCACGACAAGCTCCTGATAGCAATACTCCTTTCGGCTTTTAACAAATTTACTTTTCTACTTAAGAAGGAAAATATATAATGGCTGTTTCTAGCACTTCTACATACGGCAATTTTGCATTTGCGTTGCAATCAGCACTTGGTGCGTACTCAGACGAAATGTACACTAATGCCAAGAAGCTTTCTGGCACGGGAATCGTTGGCGGATCTGCTAACATCGATCCTTCGACTGAAACTTTTATCGGTCAGGCTCGTTTCTTCAAGCCTTACTCTTCACAAACTGTTAACGTTGCTTCTTTGACAAACGCTAACGATGGTGGTAAGCAATCTTACACTTCAGACTTCTTGACTTACGTTAAGACTGTTCGTACTCATGGCGCACAAGAAATCAACATGCAGCGTGTTGTTTCTCAGCAAGACGGACTTGCTAAAATCGCTCGTGATTTCGGTGAAGTACGCGCTCAAGACGAGCATGATGCTATCCTTTCTGTATTGAAGGGTGTTGCTGCTGCTGAATCTGCAGCTGGCGCTGGTGTTACTGCTTACGATATTGACTCGCATTCTGGCGGTTTCTATGTTGACGTAAACGCAGCTGGTGCTTTCGGTGATTCCGATGGTGCAGTCTCTGGAGCCCGCGATCTTATCATCGGTGGTTCTACTTCTACTGGTTATGGTGCTGTATTGGGTGAAAACCTTTTTAAAGCTGTTTCTCTTGGTTTTGCTGACTACGAGCCTGAGTTTATGTACATGGTTACTTCACCAGAAACATTGACTAAGCTGCGTGTTGCTAACCTTGTTGATCAAACTACTATTACTGAAGGCAACCTTGAGTTTTCTACCATCTTTGGTGGTAAGTTCCGTCTAGTTGTTACTCGTGCGGATCAAGGCGATCGCTCAGCTGATTCTGATACTTCTGCAGCTTCTACTAAAACTACTTTCCTCGTTAAGCCAGGTGCTATTGAAGTTGCACAGCTTAATGTTCCAATGCCTGTTGAACTATACCGCGATGCTAACAAGTATAACGGTGGTGGTACTACTGACATTTGGTACCGTTGGGGCTACGTTGCGCATCCACAGGGTTACTCTGTAACTTCTGGCGCTCAATCAGCTTTCGCTACTAATGCGACACTTGCTGGTGCGACCACTTGGGAACGTAAGTATGACATGCTGAACCTCGGCATTCTTCCTGTATTCCACGCTTAATCCTTTTAGGAGTATCCTATGGCTATCGTACTCGGCGTAAATACATACGCGTCTGCTGAAGAAGCAGATCTCTATTTTGAGAACCGTGTTGACGTTGCTGCCTGGGAATCCGCTAGCGTTGCGTTAAAAGAGCAATCTTTGATGACTGCGACTCGTTATTTGGACCAGCTAAGTTTCGCCGGATACACCACTGAGGAAACTCAATATCTTGCATGGCCAAGAGTTGGAGGCGTTACGCTTCCTTCTCGTGGTCGAGATATCCAATTTGATCAAGATTACGAATTCACTGATTTAGCGGATGAGTATGATTTTGATATTGCCTTAGCACAATTGCCTTTTGAAATAAGGGCGATTAAAACGGCAACAATAGAGCAAGCTTATCATATAGTTAATAATGACGGCTTGTTTGATTACCAAGGCCAAACACCTGATTCTATTTCTGTTGGTTCAATTACTCTTAATGGTTTAGGAGCACCAGGCTCAGCGCCTAAGCGACCTAAAATTGTTACAGATATTTTGAAACCAGTGCTAGCAACGGGTACTTCCTATAATACTGCAACATGGTATAGGGCTAACTAATGTCTTTACGTAATACAATATTGCGTGGCGTAGACACAGCATTTCGTATCGCAGATGGACTTGCGACAGATGTTACCTTTAATCCAGCACAAAGTTCTGGTTATAATTTTTCTAACCAATCAGCAACTGTCGCTAGTAGCGGATCCGTAACAATACGCGGAATCATCACAACAGTAGATGAAGCTTCTATTACAGACGGTAGCAAAGCTGGCAGTAAATTGCTGATAAAGGCTTCAGACATTAGCGAAAGCATTGATAATTACTCGACTTTTAGCATTGATAATAAAATTTATGCCTTAGACAAGTATGAAGATAACGGTTACGTTATTGAAATCTCGTTAAGGAGTTAAAATGAGTAAATATACTGAAACCTTAAACGTTGTAGAAAGTTTATTCGGTAGTGAAACATGGACGAATACTGGCATAACTGCTTATCCGTCTAATTATCCTAAAGATTCTGGCGTTAATACCGAATTTGCAGTGATAGAAGTTATTCCTGGAAACGAATTTACTAACTACGGAAGCACTGGTCTTAAAGGTCAAATTATTGTTCAAATTTATATACCTTCTGATAAAGGTGTAAAAAGATCATACGAAATAGCTGATATTTTAGATTCTATTCTTGAAAGAAAAGAATTGGAAGATGGAAACGGGCGCAAAGTTTTAATAACTGGCACAAGCACAATGTCTCATCAAGGCATTGACCAGGATGATCAATACTTATTTAGAACTGATTATGCAGTCAGTTTTACAAAATATTAAACGAGGTAAAAACTAAAATGGCACACATTGCTTCTCTAAACTCTAGTGTGTATACTACTCTTAAGTATGCGACATACACTAGTCGTCCAACTACAGCTGATGGCTGGTTGGACCTCGCGGATTCTGATGGCGTAGCTGTTGGTAACGTTCGTGAGTTCCCTTCAATGGGTACTCCTGCGAACATCGTAAACGTACCTGTTTACGGCCAAGCAACTTCATCACAGATTCAAGGTCAGGCTGATTCTCCATCATTGGAATTCACCCTTAACTACGTACCTACAGATCACGGTGCTCTAGAAGCACTTCGTAAAGCTGGTACTAAGCTAGTATGGCAAGTTCGTCTTGCTGGATCAGAAACAGATTCTTATGCAGCAGATCCAGATGCAGACGAATATGATGACGTATATTTCATTGCATCTATTGCATCTTTTGAAATTACTCCATCTTTGACTGATGCTATGCAGGCTACAATGACATTGGCTATTGACGGCGAATTTGAAGGTCCTTTCTCTTCAGTTTCCGGTACATATGGTCTACCTGCTTAATGACTATAGAAAGTGAGTCCTTCGGGACTCCTTTCTTATCCCTGAATTAGGAACTATTATGACAGATAACAATACTCCTTTTTCTAAGTCATATGTACTGAAAACAACTACTCGGCATATGCGTCGTAGTATTGATATTAGTATTCGCAAATCTTTTGATCGCATGGCCGATTTTGCTGACGATGGCGGCAAACGAATGGAAATTATGGAAACACTAGATGTTTTACATAAAATGCGAAAAATCTTAGATGATTTTCAAGAAGCAAATACACATCTATTTTCAGATAATGACGGAGAAGATAATGCGTAAATTCGCAAAGGTACTTCCTACCAAAAAAGTCCCATTTATGGGCGACGAAATTGAAATTCGCAAGTTGTCCGCTGGTGCCGTAAAACGTATTGGCGCTATTAGTAATGATCAAAACATTTCTGAAGAAGATAAAACGCTAACAATTGTTCTAGCTGTCTTGAATGAAGGAGTTGTTTTGGAAGAAAATGAAGAAGCGTTGACACTTGAAACACTTGAAGAATTCCCATTAGACGAACTTAACAATCTTTCCATGGAAATTATGGCTTATGCAGGCGTAGTTTTAGGGGAAGTGGGAAACGTAAGCTAAGCGATGAAGAAATACAAGAATTTTATATCGCAAAACAGTTAGGTTGGTCGCACCAGTATTTAAAAGAAGAAATATCATTTGAAGAATATTTAGGTTGGATCGATTACTTTGATAGGCAACCTGATGGCTGGAAAGAAGACTTGAGAACTTATTATATAATGAGCTCATTTACTAAAATTAAGAAAAAGCCAGAAGAAATTTTTCCTGCTATACAACAACTTAAGCAAGGCGGTTCTAGAGCTAAGCATTTACTAGATGATAAACAAACAAATGTTGCGTCTTTAAAAGCTAGTGCTTTTGGCCACTTATTAAATAAAGCAGGAATAAAATGATGCCTAAATTTGATATAAAAGTACAAAATATAAAAGCTGAGTTTAATAAACTAGAACAAGAATTAAAAACAGAGGCAGCAACAAAATCTGATTTAGTAATACTAGATGCAATCTCTGATTTAAGAGATGCAACTCCAAAAGATTCAGGTTTTGCAGCTGATAGTTGGTACTTTCAAAAAGAAGGTAAAGATCTTTTAACAGGCTACGAAAACTACTCATTAACCAATAGTGCTCCTTATATTGAAACGCTTAATAACGGTAGTTCTCGTCAAGCTCCTAAACGCTTTATTGAGAAAACACTTTTTAAATACTTTGAATCGGATGGTATAGTCGTAAAGGTTATTCCTATCCGTAATTAACTTTTGCCCCTGATGGTATTGCTTACGATGCTAAGCTTTATTGTTAGGGGCATTATTATTTAATGACTATACTCATTAGGATTCCAAAGGAGGCTAACCATGGCAGTCCAAATTGAGGTACGCAGCGATTCTAAACAGGCGCGCCAAGACCTTAATAAACTAGAGCAATCAGTAGGTAATATTGAAAGCTCAGCAAATGACGTATCTGGTGCCATACGCAATATAGGCACAACCGTACAAATAGTAGGCGGATTAATTACCGCAGCTTTTGCAAGTAATGCTATAACACGTGCAGGCGACTTATACAAAACAATTAATGGCCAGCTTAAGCTAGCAACAAAATCTACCCAAGCATTTGCCAAAGCGCAAGCAGATGTTAACAGAATTGCTATTCAAACAAGAGGCAACATTAGCTCTATTGCTGGCTTATATGCTAGATTTAGTAGATCGGCTACAGAATTAGGAAAAGCGCAATCAGATGTAGCTACCGCAGTACAAGCTGTTAGCGAATCTTTTGCCGTATCAGGATCAAGCGCAGCTTCTGCAGATGCGGCTATTACTCAGCTTTTGCAAGGTTTAGCGTCTGGTCAATTGCGTGGTGAAGAACTTAACTCAGTTTTGGAGCAATCACCGCGATTAGCCAGCGCTATTGCTGATGAACTGCAAGTTAGCGTTGGTGCTTTACGCGGATTAGCAAAAGATGGTAAAATTACTTCTGAAGTAGTTTTCTCTGCGCTAGTTAATCAAGCAGAAGCTATTAATCAAGAATTTTCACAATTACCGGATACAGTATCACAAGCTTTTAATGTGCTTGCTACTGGTTCTAATAATTTCTTAGCCGCTATTGATAGATCACTTGGTTTATCTGACGCTGTAGCATCTAGAATATTAGCTATAGGTTCTGCGCTTAATACTGCAGCTCAAGATTTTGATATTATAGTTGGTATAGCTCGCGTAAAATTTACAGAGTTTATTTACGATGTAAAAGCTGCATTTAGGGCAATAACTGATGGTGCAGGCAGTATACTTGACTTTATTATTCCAGATAGCGGTTTTGGACCTGAGCTAGAGCGAACATTATCTAGCATATCTGACTTTAAAATAGAAATTGATTTTACGCTATTATCCGAATCAATCGATAAAGTAGCTAGCTTTTCTCAAAGAGTAAAAGATATATTCTACGATCTTTATATTTATCTTGTTGGTAATTCAGTAGTACCTGATACTGTAGATGAAATTGTTGCGCAGTTTGAAAACTTAGGTCTTCGCGCAATGGCCGCGATTAATGGCTTTACTGAAGACGCAAAAGGAGGCTTTAGCTCTTTACAATCATCTGTTACTGATATTACAGCAGAAATAGCCGATGGCATTATTAATTCTTTTGAAGGAATTGATGCCGCAGAAATGGCTAGAAAGATTAAAGAATCTACACAAGAAGCTGTTAGATCACTTAGCCCGTTTAGTCTTAGCGTTACTGAAGACGTAGCTTTAGTAACTGAAATCGCTAGAGCTACAGCTGAAGGTGTACAGCAAGGTCTTGAGCAAGTTTCTTTTGGTTCTTTTGTTGATGAGCTGAAAGCATCTGCGTCTTCGGTTTTGGATAACGAAGCGCCTGCTGCTCAGCCAATTCAAATGGAAACACCACTTATTCTTGAGATTGACGCAGCTTTAAAAACTACAGGTAATATAATAAGTAACTTAGCCGAAATCGTTAATGTTCTAGTAGACACTATTTCTTTCTTTACTGAAGAACTGTCTACGCTCGAGATTGGCGGTCTTATTATCGCTTTAAGAACGCTTAGCGGAGGCTTTAATAACTTTGCTGCTGCCGTTGGCGCACCAGGTAGAGGTATAGCTACCGCTATCACTGATCGCTTACAGACTCCTAAAGTTCAATCACAAGTTACTGGCTTAACCGCTCAAGGTACTGCTGCAGACTTGCTAGCAGGTTTTGATACTGGCCGAGTTCGTGAATATAACGCAGCTCTTGCTTCTCAGGCTGAAATTTTTGGCCGCGCACAGAAAGAAGGTAAAAAGTTTACTGCTAGTCTTAACGCAGCTGATGCCGCAGTTTCTAGACAAATAGAATCTTTAAGAAAGCAAGCTAACGTTAGCCAAAGTGCAGTTGATGAGCTTGTTGCATGGAACCAAGGTTCACAGGAATATAGAAGCCAGACTAAGCTTAGTACTGAAGCTAGAGCGCTGCAAGCAGTTGCCGCCGATCGTGCTAGAACTTCGACCGCTAGATTAGGCGAAGCACAGCAGCGATTAGCTGATATTCAAGAGCGTGCTCAGGCACGTGCTGCTAGCATTATTAACTTTTCAAAGCAAGCCGGCGCTACCGTTGGTAGTGGCGTTGGTGCAGCGGTAGGCTTTGATATTGGTCGTGACTTTATCACTGCCATCGAACGAGATATTGGCGATCTTCCAGGTTGGGCTGAAGCAGGTATTACTATTGCAACATCTTTTGCAGGTCAAATTGGTGGTCAAGCAATAGGTACCGCTCTTGGTACTGTAATTGGTACTGGCATAATAGCCGCGATTTCTGCAGCTTCTGCCGTAGCTAGTATCGGTGCAGGTATCTTAAGTGCTATTCTCCTTGCAACTGCCGGTATAACTTCATTGTTAGTATTTCCTGATGTAACACTTGCAGCTATCGAAGCTGTATTTGGTAAAGGCGCAAGAGACTTTGTAGAAGGTGTTCGTGAAGCCTTTTTAGACGGCGTAACAATAGTTGCTAATTCAATTGCTGAAGCATTTAGCCCTATTATTAGCTTCTTTGATAACATATTTGGTGGTGGCGGAAATAATGTTATAGGCGCACAAAGTCAACAAACAAGAGATAGTCTTGTAAAAGCTTTAGAAAATCTTCGAGGGCAAGATCGTCAAAGCGATCCTGTTATTTCAAAAGCTCTTACTGCGGTTACTAACAGTAGTTTAACTAATAAAGAAGTTGCAGGAGAATTAAATAGACTTAATACTAATAATGAAGGTTTAAGACAAACTTTAAATGCTTTAGCCGCAGTTCTTAATAAAACTCCAACAGGCTTTGCCACAGGCGGTAGAGTAAGAGGAGCTGGCAGCGGTACATCAGATGATATTATTGCTAAGCTATCAAATGGCGAATTTGTTGTTAACGCAGAAGCAACACGTAAATATTTACCTTTGCTTGAAGCGCTTAATAACGGTCAACTACCTGCATTTAGAAATGGCGGCTTGGCTGGTGAAATTAAACAAGTAACCGGCTTGAGTGTTGATCCTGCTAACTTACAAAATTTAAGCTCTCAAACTGAGTCTGCTGTTAAAGTAGCTTTATCTTCTATTAAAAGTCTTGCTGATAAAATTAAAGGCTTACCTGAACAGGATAGAGCAAGCGGTGAAGAAGCTATCGCAAGCTTGGTTGATGCATTTAAAACAAGATTTCCTGACATTGTTACTACTACTGAAACAGGAACTTCTAAAAAGTATGACGGTGGTGAACCACTTGACTTAAAAGAGGTTACTAGGCTGGTTGATAGCCTATTACCAATTAGTAACGCAGCTGAAGATTTTAATGATGAATTCTTTATGCTACAGCAGGCATTCCAAGAAGGAGCTATTGATCTTGAAACGTTGACAGCGGCAACAAAAGTTCTTGAAGATAATGCTTTAGAAGCTGCTCGAGCGGCAGATGGTCTTGCTGCATCAGATATCGCTGGCGCTGTAGCTAACGCATTTCCTGATATAGCTATGCAGCAGCAGTTTGCAGAACAAAAGCGTTTATTAACTGAAGCAGAGCGGCAAGGAATAATTAGCACAGATCAATTAATTGAGGCTATTGAAGAACTTGGTTTAGCGGCTAAGAAAGCGTCTAACGATGGCGCTGCTTTTGGTCAGCAGCTAGCACAAAATATTCAAAACGACCTATCATCAGGACTTTCCTCTGTACTTAAAGGTGAAAGTAGCGTTAAGGATGTTCTAGGCGGTTTGCTTGACAATATTACAGGAAGTATTGTAGATCAATTTGCTTCTAGTATGACTAGCAAACTTACAGATGGCTTAGATGGCGTACTTTCAGAAGTTTTCTCTGGCAATTTATTCGGTGGTGCTTCCGCAGGTGGTGGTGTCGATTGGGGTGGTATGCTTTCTAGCGTTAGCAGCTTCTTTGGTGGCTTTGGCGGTTTCTTTAGTGAAGGCGGTGTAGTTCCAGGAGCAGGTCCTGTTCCTATTGTTGCTCACGGCGGTGAGGTTATACTAAATAAAGAACAACAAAATGAAGTATTCGGAAATGGTGCCGGCGTGGATAGTAGCATGTCTGGTGGTGTATCCGTAAACTTGCAAGTAGTTGGTGATGTTTCTGTAGAAACGCGCAAACAAATTGTATCAATGATGCCTGAGATAGCTGATGCTACTCAACGTACATTTACTGAAAGAAGAATAATCGGAGGATAAAAATGGCTTCTCTCTTTAATTTTGATTATGTAACTCCTGTTACTATAAAGAATAACGAGCCACGCTTTATTACCGATACTCAATCTCTCCGTCGTCAGAGCGTTCGCACGGGCGCTCAACGATGGGAGCTTGATATATCTTTTAGAGGTGGTAAACATGATAATTTGTATGGTGTATTTCAAGCTCACTTTATGGAGTATGGCTTAGAAACACCTTTTTACATACCAATGCCGCAAAACCAAGCTGCAAAAAGCAGATATAATCGTGAAGGTACTATTGAATTAAGCGCAAATACTGTAGGAGCTAATTCTGCAGGAGATAATAGCGTAAATTTAACAAGTGATTTTGATTTCACAATTCCTGCTGGTTGGTTTATTAAGTTTGAATCACACGATAAAGTTTACATGACTACAAAAGAAGTAAGCTTTACTGCAGGTGGTTCTCCTGTTAATTTAACTATTGCACCTGCTTTACAAGCCTCTGCTCGTCCTAACGGCGATACCACTGGAGTCACATCAGATGAAGCGTTAGCGGAAAGCGATGACGGTGTTTTAATTAAAGTAAAACATGAAGTAACCAATTCAACAGTTTCTTATACAGAAGGCTACATGCAAAGTGTATCTTGGTCGTTTGTGGAAAGTTTATCATGATAAAATATTATATTAAAGATGGATCAGCGATTGCTCATTTAAATATTAATAAGTGGAGCCCTGATACTCGCAGGGCTTTTTTAAAAGAAGCAGCTGAAAAAGCAAAAGAAAATAATTATCCATATGTATGGGCTCAAGTGCCTGAAGAAAAAGCACGCTTTATGGAGCATCTGGGTATGCGCTTTATTAGGAATGTTTGGACAGCAAAAGGCATTCGCAAGGTTTATTGTATAGATAGTGGAGTTTTTAAATATGTTAGAAATAGATAGCCGTATTAGCGATTTAATTCAGTATTCAAGAAATGGAAATTCAAATATTGTAACGTTTACGTTAGTTAAAATAAACTTTAGCGATGTTGCGCTTCTTACAGATGCTCCAAGAGACATAACTATTACAATAAATGGTGAAAATAGAACATACTCAGCAGATTCTACGTTAAAAGCGGTATCGCCTCCAAAGGCTCAGATTGAAGTAAACCGTGATCTTTTTGATATAACAATAACTGATCCTTACTTTAGCTATGCAGCAACTTTAGCAAGTGCTTCCACTGGAATTAGAACAGAAATACATGTTGGTTTTTTAGATAGCGATGGATCTTTAATAGAAGCAGCATTGCCTATTTATACTGGACAAATTTCATCATGGAGCAGCAGTGTTTCTAAAGATAATAACGAACCAATCGTTATTATTACAAGTAGCGGACCTTTAACAAAATTAAGGCAAATAACTGATAGGCTAACAACAGCAGACAGTCAAAAAGCAATTTATTTGAATGATACTTGCTTTGATTATTCATTTGATACAGATAACGAAGCAACAATACGCTGGGGACCAGGGGAGTAAATAATGGGTGATCCGCTTAGTACATGGCAAATTGTGCAGATAGTTCTTACTGTGGCAGCTACTGTTTATCAGCAAAAGCAGCAGAAAAAGCTTAAAGATGCACAAAAAAGACAAGCTGAATTAGCAAAAGATAACGCAGCTACACGTAATGTAAGGCCATCTGGCTCTTCTAGAGCAATAGATTTTATTTATGGCTATTCCGCAGCAGATGGAATTACAGTAAACGTAAATACTTCTGCCACTTTAAATACTAATAACATAACACAGCCAAATTTTGGAACCATGGCGTCACAAAGCGGTAAGGCTAATGAATTTTTGGTTATGCAAAAAGTAATTGGCTTTGGACCTTTAGATGACATAGTTGATGTAACAATAGATGGCCAAAGTGTAACAGACGAAACATATAATAGCTATTCGCGAATTGAAACTAAATTAACAGGTGGCGAACAAAGTTTTTTTGGCGCAGATAGTAGCTCAAGTATTGATTATACTAACCTATTTAACGATATAGCGTATTCAACAGAAGCTTATAAAATTAATCGTGATGAACCGCAATTTGGTGGACCTCCAGATACATTTTTCTATATACGTGGTAGAAAAATAAGATATCTTGTTGAATTTGGGGGTAATGCGATATTTGGCGTAAGTAAAAATTTTAGTAATAACGCAGTAAGAGTATTACTCGATTATTTACTAGACTCTGATGTAGGTTTAGGATTATCAGAAGATGACCTTGATTTAAACTCTTTTTATCGTGCCCAAGAAGTTGCAAATACTATAGTAGTGCCTAATGCTTCTGTTAACGGAAAAGTTTTTGGCTCCGCTACGTCTAGAAATATTTTAAAGTACGAGTTTAATGGCATTATATCGTCTAGTAATGACCATATGGATAATATTGCAACTATACTAGATGTTATGCCTGGGGCAATATTTTTAAGAGACGCTACAGGAAAAATAAAACTTAATCTTCCTGACGTAGAAAACGATTCTGATAACGAGCAATTAGCTGTAGGAACAATTGATGATGATGTACTTGTTGGATATGTTGATATTTCTTATCCTGATAGTTCTGAAAAGCTTAATGCTGTAACAATTAAATTTCCAAATGCAAGTAAAGATTTTGCTCAGGATACGTACACGTATAATAATGACACATTTAAGCAGCAAGATTCACAGGTTAAGCTAGAAACATCTGTTTCATTAAGTGGAATTTCAAATTTATATCACGCTAGGTATTTTGCAGAAAATACAGTAAGCGTATCTAGAAGAGCAACTTTTACTTTTAAAATGACATCAGAAGGCTTTTTATACGAGCCAGGTGATATTGTTACGCTAGTATCTCCTTCGCAAAATATAAATACTCAAATAAGAATTGGTGATATTACTGTAAAACAAGATATGACAGTAGACATTGTAGGCACTGAGTTTGAAAAAGCGGATTATACATGGACTAATACAGATAACGAATTTGTAACTCCTGCGTTAAACTTTAACTTTGTAATAGGTATTCCAAGCATAACTGATGCTTTCTTTGATAACGATATTTATGCAGCAACTGTTAGCTGGCAGCCTGCGGCAAATGAAAGTAACCTAGTAAATCAGTATACAATATATAGAAAAAATGTATTTACAAACGAAGAATACAAAGCAATCGCTACGGTATCCGCTACTACATACCAGTTTATAGATGATTCTATAGTAAACGCAGGTCAGTATAGATACCATGTTGAGGCTGTTACTAGCAATGGTCGCAGAAGCGGTTTTGAAGGTCAAAATTATGGTCAAATAGACGCTGGTGGAATAGTTGCAAATCAAATTGTAACAATTACGATTTATGCTGCGTCTAGAACAACAGCGGTAATTCCTGCTGGAACTTATAACTACAACTTTGAAACTTTAGAGTTAAGTCCTGTTCCAAGTGGCTGGAGTACTATTCCGCCAGTCGTTGGTGAAGGATACTCTTTGTGGCAATCTACCGCAACTATTTCAGGGCAAGCTAACTCAATCTATGAAAATGTTGAGTTTTCTACTCCTGCTATAATATCTGTGCCTGGCTCTGATGGCGAAGATGGTGAACCAGGTGAACCAGGTGAAGATGGCATATCTGGCGGAATGACACTTTATTATAGGATAGGACCGCCTCTTGATCCTGGAGCAGCTGATAATTGGACTCAAGCGCAAGTAGCACAATGGTGGGAAAACGCCATACTACAAAACGGCTATCCTACTGAAAGAGCTGCTCCGATAAAAGGTGATATACTTTGGTTATTTACTTCTGAAGAAACTTCTCAAGGCCTTCCAACTGCTCAATGGGTTTATAGATGGAGTCATCTTGCTGTTTGGGAAAGTCAAACACAAGTAATTGATGGTAATTTACTAGTTACAAATACAATTACTGCTGATAAGCTTAACGTAAACTCTATCGATAGTATAAGTGCAGATATTGGAACAATTACTGCAGGTTTACTTGAAGGACCAAATCAACGCTTTGTATTAGATTTATCAAATAACGTACTTAAAATTTTTGATGAAAATGGTACACTAAGAGTTAAACTAGGAGATCTTAGCCAATGAGTTTTGGATTTCAAATATTTGACCAAACAGGTACTTTGCGATTTGATTCTACGGATACAACGTGGAATCAAATAGCATTTTATTATGTTGAAAGGCAAGCAACCGACGTTAGAAATTTTCCTGAAGCAATAGGTAAAACTCTTGCGGTTGGACAAATAATGGTTGATCCGCCTATTTATGACAGAGAATGTTATGCGCATGCCGTAAATGTTGATACTTACGGAAATGTTGCTGTTTTTAATGGTTCAGAAAATGTATATATAATAGTATTAGCAAAAGGATAATTAAATGGCTTTTGGGATAACAGCGTTAAATAATAATAGTGAAACGCTTATTAGTTCAGAATATAAAAACTTACATTTCATTAATAAAATCACTAGCCCTACTTCTACACAAAAACAAACTACGCTATTTGGTGGAAGAGCGATACACACTTACAGAATAAGTAATTGTCCTTCTATACCAGTGCCCTTTTTGCATATGGATCCAATCGACAAAGCAGGAATTATTTCAATTAAACCTACTAGTGTTGCAAACCAATGGGATATAGAAGTTTTAACTAGCAATCATGAGCCTACCGTTTATGTTTTTGCAGATGCTAGCTCTTTACAGCATGATGACGATTTTGGGCTAGCAGTTTATGGTTCTGATGGCGCAGCAAATTTTGATTCTAGGGCAAGACCTTTTGCAGTAGTTAACGCAGTAAATACTACGTTACCTCCAGATCCAAGAATTAACTGGAACGCTTCTTTAAACGCAAAATATTGCGCGGATAATGGAACTACAACTATGAGTAATCAAGCGTATCCTGACGCGTTTGAAATTTATAATGTGGCTAATCTTCCAGAAAAACCTATGTTTTTTTATTTTAGTGTTGGTCAATGCGAAAGAGAAGCTGAATTTTATACAAAAGAACAAGAGTGCGATAGCTTTAGCATTTATAATGAATGTGTTGCACTTGGACGTAATTATGAATGGTGGTCGACTTATTGGATTTTTTACAGAGCAACTATGACTTGGCAGCCAGGTCAAATAGGAACTCATTGGACTATGGCAGAATACGATTGCTACTGGAGACATGAGCAAGATAGCCAATCTTTTGGATTTGACACGGGTGGATCTTCAGATGCAGGCGGCGCATTTCCTTTAAGTAATAAAACTATTAATGTTGACAGCAATATTATTATTATAGGAGATGCATCAAGATATGATTAAGCCGTTTACAATATTAAATCAACTAGAAGAAATTGGTGGCACTATGGTTACTTTTAAACTAGTTTATAATACAAGAACTGAAAACCAAATACAAAGTAAAACAATAAAAACAGCTATTAAAGTACCGACAGGCTACGATATAGATGAATACATTTTTAATTACGCTAAAGAGCATGGATGGATTTTATGATAGAAAAAATGATTTGTGATGGAGAAACAAGAATTGCTTACGAAAAAAGTGATAGTGAATTTAGCAATCTTTTAGCTGTAATTGAAAATACCTTTGGTGAGCAACAAACAAATTTATGGCTATCTATTTCAAATCCGCATTATAATCCCGTATTTGACGACTCTACAATAGCTGTTAAATTTCATACAAAGCCTGCTTATGCTGTATCTTTAGAGAATGAACCACAGCATGTAGGAAGAAAATTTGCTTTAAATAAGCAATGGGTTTATGATAAGTTTTACTATATTACTTCTCGAGAGCTTTGCGAGTTACCTTATCCTAATAGCGCGTATCCTTTAGCAATTGGCATTTACGAAAATATCTATGGGCAACCAGGAGATAGCGACTTATCAGCTTACAAATGTCTTTATTTTTCTTGCAATGACCATAATGAAGTGGAAAATTGGTGCGGTGAGACTTTGCCGCAAGGAGAAATAAGTACATACTACGCAGCAACATTTTTAAACAATGAATGTATTCGTGTAAAAACTTATTGTTATGATGATGAAAACGAACTGCTTTCTGCATGGGAAGTTATATGGCTTCAGCATGCTAAAAAATTAGGAATGAGCACAGAAATGTAGCTAGTTAAAGAAATAAACTTGCGGGTTTATTATAATTTTTACACAATGACTTGACCTCTCATCTAGCGATCATGTTAACGAGTCGTTTGTGATTCAGCTGTACCAAGATGTAGTAGCACCCTTACGACTTTACAACAATCGCCTAGATCTTAGTGGTCTAGGCTTTTTTATCAAATTTGGAGAATTAACGATGGCAAGATCTAGACTTACCGCTACTCCTAACCATGACGTCAGCACAGATTCTGGTCCTGTTTTGCTGTCACTAACTGAAGCTGAAAAATACATGCTTCAGATAGATCTCAATGCAACTCAATTTGCTGATATTACAAACATGTCTGTATGCGCAGCTGTTGTAGAAGGAACTAATGACGGAGAAGGCACAAAGCCTGCTAGCGTTTTAAACGGTGCAACTGCCGTAGAATGTCCTATTATAATGCCACCTAATAGTTTTTGGTTAGGTAAAGGTGGAACAGCAAATAACTTAGAACCAAATCAGTTCAGAGTTTATTTTGATGCAGAAGAAATTTTATCAACTTGGTCAACCCAACCATCGGTAGGAAAGCCTGTATACGGTTTTCTTTCTGTTGTGATAGATGAGCTAGCAGATGATAGCGAAACTTCATTCCAACAACACTTTGAGCTTTTAAGAGGTCAAATAGAATTTGTTAAAAGCATTTGCTAACCGGAGAAAAACATGGCTGATATAAGAATAGCGAGTGAAACTATTAAAGTTTCTTTATCTCGCGTTGGTCCACAAGGACCAGCAGGAACAGCTAGTATTTTAGCTGAAGAGCTAGCACGAATTGCTGGCGATTCCGACTTACAAGCGCAACTTGATGCCGCTATTGTAAGAATTGCCGCTGTAGAAGGTTTTACGGTTGGCGCTGGCTTTGTTAGCGATTCAGACTTAGCAGTAGTAGACGCTAAGGTTGACGCTTTAGAAGTAAAACATGATTCAGAAGTATATGTACTTCAAGAAACTATTGATAATCTAAGTACAGCTATTATTAACCTTGATAGCACAGCTTTACAAAATCAATTAAATAATTTGTCAAGCACAGTTGGAGGTTTAGTAACTGAGCATGATTCTGACGTTATATCTTTGCAATCTCAAATAGATTCAATAGGTACAGATACAGGAGATCGTCTTGACAGTGAGATTTTAGTTCGCGCTGCTGGCGATGTTGCAACATTAGCCTCTGCACAAGCTTATACTGATAGCGAAATTGCATCATTAATTAATTCAGCGCCTGGCGCGTTAGATACTCTTAATGAGCTAGCAGCTGCCCTTGACAATGATTCTGATTTTGCTACAAGTATAACTACACAAATTACAAATGAAAGCAATGCAAGAAGTTCTGCGGATACTGCACTGCATGATCGCCTAGATTCTGAATTAGCTCAAATAAGAGTAGAAATTGATGAAGAAGGCGCATCAGCTGTCAACCAAGTTACCGCAACGATTGTTGGAGAGGATACTCCTTCATCATTAAATACTTTAAAAGAAATTGCAGCTTCTATTAACAACGATTCTGATGTATTTAACACATTAAATAATTCTATAATTGCTGTTGATGCGAGAGTTGATTCTGAAATTATAGCAAGAGATGCTGCAATAGCTGCGTCAGAAAGTAGCTTAAATGCATCGATAAATACACTTGATTCAGAGCTTGACTCTTCTGTTACTGAATTAAACGCAAGATTAGATTCAGAGTACCTTATTTTACAAAATCTCATTGACGAAAATGAGTTACAACACGAAGCTGACCAACAGCAAGCTGAAGCAAATTATGAAGAACTTACAGGATCAATTGCGATAGAAGGAGTAGTTCGCGCAGAAGGTGATAGCGAGCTTAGCAACAGAATAGATTCAGAGCAAACAGCTCGCGTAGCAGGCGACTCTAATACGTTATCATCTGCACAAACGTATACCGATAATGCTATCAGCGATTTGGTTGACGGAGCACCTTTAGCTCTTGATACTTTAAACGAGTTAGCATCAGCTTTAAGTGATGATTCAGATGCGCTTGCAGCTTTAACAGTTAATTTATCAAACGAATCATCAGAAAGAGTTTCTGCAGATGATGCATTAGATACTCGTATTGATTCTGAGCAAACAGTTCGTGCATCTGAAGTATCTGCGCTTACGGCTGCTATAGATTCTGAAGAATCAGCGCGTATTTACGAAGATAACGTGCTTGATGGGCGCATTGACTCAGAGCAAGCTGCAAGAATAGCCGCAATTAATACTGTAGATTCAGATATTGCTACGGAATCTTCTGCAAGAGCAGCAGCAGACACAACTTTGTCTGACCGCATTGATTCTGAGCAATTAGCTCGAGTTGCATCAGATAATACTTTATCTAATCGCGTAGATTCAGAGGAAGTAGTTAGGGCTGCGGAAGATTTAGCTTTAGAGAGCAGAATAGATTCAGAGCAAACTGCTAGGATTACAGCGGATGCTACTAAGCTTAGCATTGCTGATTTTAGCACAGAATTTGATTCTGATTTAGCCACTAAAACAACAGATGCTTTAGCAGAAGGTGCTATTAATAGGTATTATACTGATGAGCGTGTAGATGATCGTGTTAGTAATTTGCTTGTAGCGGGTAATAATGTTAGCTTAAACTATAATGATAGCGACGGTACTTTATTAATTAACTTAACTTCAGGTGAAGTTGGTTATGATCTTACAGGTAATACTACAGATGATCTTAGCGAAGGTGCTAGCAATAAATACTTTACAGATGCTAGAGCGCGCGACGCTTTAAGCGCCGGTACAGGTATTAGCTATGATAGCGATACTGGTATTATTTCGATTAATGATGCTGGTGTAGCAACTCAAAGCGAACTTAATACTGTTGAAAATCGTTTAGATTCTGAAATTGTAGTTAGAACAAATGCCGACAGTACGCTAGATGGCCGTATTGATTCTGAAGCAACCGCTAGAATATCAGGAGATAGCTCAACACTTTCTTCAGCACAATCTTACACGGATACAGCTATTAGTAATCTTGTAGATGGTGCACCTCTAGCGCTAGATACGCTCAATGAGTTGGCCGCTGCACTTGGTGACGATTCAGATGCTTTAGCCGCATTAACTGTTGTTGTTGATAATCTTTCAATCGAACATGATTCTGATAATTTAGTACTAACTAATCGTATTGCAGCAGAGGAAACAGCTAGAACAAATGCTGATTCAACTTTAGATTCTCGTATTGATTCTGAGGCTATTGCGCGTAGTAGTGCTGATACCGCATTAGATACTCGCATTGATTCTGAAGCTTTAGCTAGGATTTCTGCGGATGATGCGCTTCAAACAAATATTGATACTCTTAGTACTGAACACGACTCAGATGTAACAGCGCTTGAAGCAGCTGATTCTGCGTTAGATTCACGTATTGATTCTGAGGCAGTTGCACGCGCAGCTCAAGATAGTACTTTGCAGTCTAATATTGATACGTTATCAACCGAGCACGACTCAGATGTGCTTGCTATTTATGCAGAACTTACTGCTATAAGTAATGAGCATGATTCAGATGTTACCGCCATTAATACTGATATAACCGCGCTTGATAACCGTGTTGATAGCGAACAGCTGTCAAGAATTGCTGGAGATTCTACTACTTTATCATCAGCACAAGGTTACACTGATACTGCTATAAGTAACTTAGTAAACGGCGCGCCTTTAGCGCTTGATACTTTAAAAGAGCTAGCAGACGCACTGTCAGATGATTCAGATGCGCTAGCTGCTTTGACAACTACAGTTTCTAATGAAACAACAAATCGTACAAATGCAGATACCGCTTTAGATGGCAGAATTGATAGTGAATCTGTTGCTCGTTATAATGAAGATACAGCAATTAATAACCGCATTGATTCCGAGCAATTAGCAAGAATTACGGTAGACTCTACAAAGCTTAATATATCAGATTTTGGATCACAATTTGATTCTGATTTTGCAGCTAAAACTACAAGTAATCTTACCGAAGGCACTAATAAATATTACACAGATGCCAGGGTTCAAGGAGTTGTTACAAAGGCATATGTTGAAGGCTTAGGAATAAGCTCAAGCAACGTAGCTTATGATAATGAGCACGCAACAGACTTGACAGCGACTACTGTACACGAAGCTATTGATCAATTAAATGCAATAAAGGCTTCTGTTGCTGATGTAGCATCTAACTTAATATTGTATCCAACAACAGCGTCTGCTGACGTAAGCGGTTACTTTAAATTAGTTAGTAGCACAGATGACTCTGATTATAATACTACGGCTGTAGATATTTCTACAGGCGCAATTACAGGCAGCGATGTACTTATTTCAACACTAATAAGTGATGCTAATGTAATTGGTGGAAATCCTGGTGTTATTAATTTATCTGTTATAGGTAATATACGCAAAATATCTGGTAACGATGACGCTCACTTTTATTTTACAGTTTCTGTAAGAGATTCTGATAATAATGAAGTACTGCTAAGCACGTCTAACCAAACAGATACTATAACAGTTTCTACGTACGAGCAATTTGCGGCATCTGCTTTGCTAAATGATGTAGCTTTTGCATCTACAGACCGCTTAGTTTATCGCTTTTATGGAATAAAAGTAGGCACTTCAACAGATCCTACTTACGAATTCCAATTTGGTGGTGGAAATCCAGTTCGTGCGCTTGTACCTTTACCGTTCAGCGCTGTGCCTATTAATGTTGATAGTTCTAACTTAGTAATTGATACAGCAAACTTTGGTGGAATACTTTCTGCCTCTGACGCAATATTACAAGATGCGCTTGATATAATTGATGGTGTTACTACAAGTGAAGTTCCTGAAGGTTCTAACTTGTATTATACAGATGTAAGAGCTAGAAAAGCTATAGCAGGCTCTTCTGGTATTAGCTACGATAGTGATACCGGTATCATATCGATTAATGACAGCTATTTAGCAACGCAAGCAGAGCTTGATGCAGTAAGCGATACTTTGTCTGCGCTATCTACAGAACATGACTCGGATACAACTTCACTGCAGTCGCAGATTAATACTGTAAATAGCACGTTATCTGCGTTATCTACAGAGCATGACTCTGATGTAATTGTGCTTAATGCTGCTATTACTTCAGGTGATTCTAATACTTTATCATCAGCGCAATCATATACTGACACGGCAATTTCTGATCTTGTAAATGGCGCACCTTTAGCGTTAGATACATTAAAAGAATTAGCAGATGCGCTTTCTAACGATTCTGATGCCTTAGCTGCTTTAACTACAGTTGTAGATGAATTATCGCAAGAGCATGATTCTGATACTACTGCTTTACAAGCTCAAATTGATACTATAAATAGCGATGTCAACGAATTGTCAACTGAGCATGACTCTGATGTGGCATCTTTGCAAAGCCAAATAGACGCAATTCAAGCAAGCGCTTATGATGATACGGCAGTAAATGATCGTATTGATTCTGAAGCAGCTATTCTTAGCGCGCTTGTAGCAGAGCATGATAGTGATACCACTTATCTTCAAGCACAAATTAGTGATTTAGTCAATGAACATGACTCTGATGTTACTTCTTTGCAAGGGCAAATAAGTACTCTTGACAGTACGCTAGTATCTTTAGACAGTACTGTTGGTACTCTTTCTGGTACTGTTAGCGCGTTAAGTACTGAGCATGATAGCGATATTACTTCGCTTCAAAATCAGATTACAACTTTAGATGACACAGTAAGTACTTTAAGTACAGAACATGATAGCGACACTGCTTCTTTACAAGGACAGATAAATACTCTTGATAGTACTCTCACATCTTTAGATGGTACTGTTAGCACGTTAAGTACTGAACATGACAGTGATATTACTTCGTTACAAGGACAAATAAATACACTAACATCAGATTTGTCTACTTTGTCTACTGAGCATGACAGTGATACTGCTTCATTGCAAAGTCAAATAAGTACTCTTGATAGCACTGTTAGCGCGCTTTCAGCTGAGCACGATAGCGATGTTACTTCATTACAAACGCAAATTACTTCTGTTGACGATACACTAAGTGCGTTGTCTACAGAGCATGACAGCGATGTAACAGCGTTGGAATCAGCTATTTCAAGCGGTGATTCTACTACTTTATCATCTGCTCAGTCTTATACTGATTCAGCTATTAGCGATCTTGTTAATGGAGCGCCTGTTGCTCTTGATACACTTAATGAGCTTGCAACAGCTTTAAGCGATGATTCTGATGCTTTAGCAGCATTAACTGTTTTAGTAGATAATTTGTCTACAGAACACGATTCTGATGTAACTTCATTACAAGAACAAATAGATACGCTAACATCAGATTTGTCTACTTTGTCTACGGAGCATGACTCAGACACTGCATCATTGCAAAGTCAAATAACAACTGTTGATGGTACGCTTAGTACGCTTAATAATACCGTTTCAACGTTATCCAATGAGCATGACTCTGATGTTACATCTTTGCAGTCACAAATTACAGCGTTATCTAATGAGCATGATTCTGATGTAACTGCTTTAGAATCATCTATTGCGGCTATTAATGGACTTAATGTACAAACATTAACTACGACAAGTACAAGTGCTGCAACTATTGCATCATTCAGCGCAACAACTTACGCGGGAGCTAAAGTGGTCATTATGGCGCACGATACAGTTACCGACGAAAGACATGCTTCTGAATTATTGATGACTCACGACGGTACCCTGCCACAATCTGTAGAATATGGCACGGTTACTACAGATGCAGAATTGTCTGCTTACAGTGTAGCTCTCCAAAACGGAAGCTTAAACCTGCGCGCAGTACCTGCATCATCGAACTCAACTAAGTTTACTGTTACAGCAACTTTGATTGAGATTTAAACAAAAGTAAGGTGAGCCTTCGGGCTCATTTTGCTCTTTTATAGGGAAAGTGAACTATGGCAGAAAAAGACTTTATAGTCAAAAAAGGTCTACAAGTAGGCGAAAATATCGTCTCTGGTGGTACCGTCGATGGTCGTACTTTATCAACTGATGGAGCTAAGCTTGATGGAATTGCGGCAGGCGCAACAAACTATGGAGATAGCGAAGTTGCTTCGTATCTTAGCGCTAATAGCTACGCAACAGAAACCTACGTTACATATGCAACTGATGGCTTTATAACTGCGTCGTATCTTACCTCTAATAATTACGCAACGCAAAGCTACGTTCAATCACAAATTCCAGACACAGCGCAGCTAGAAGACGATGTTGATACAGCGACTGCTTTAGCTCTTGTTGGTTTATAAGGAGAATTAAATGGCACTTAATACAGCAACGTATACTACTGCTTTGCAAGCAAAACTAAATGCGGCAAGTAGTTCAGATACGGAAACTAATTTATTGCTGCTAGCAAAAGCACTTGAATCTTTTGACTCAGTAGTAACACAAACATACGCAAGCTCATCTGCTTTTCCAGCAGCTAGCTCGTCAGAAGGCGCTATTGTTTACGCGCTTGATGTAAATACTTTGCACTATTCAGATGGATCTACTTGGAATGAAGTAGGTGGATCTATAGGTGCAGGTGAAGTTACACTTGAAATGCTTGATACAAGCTGCTATACTTGGTCTAATGGTCGAGTACTTACACTATACAATAGTGGCTACGGCTACGAAATGTGTTGGTGTGATGCAGGTGGTGGTTACACAGCCTCGTGTAATAATAACATCTACTCATGTAACGCTAATGCTACTTACAAAACTGCAACTTCTTCAGTGATAATAGGGTACAACGCTTGCGCGACAGGTAACGTATCTGTTGCTATTGGTTGCAGTAGTGCTGCGGCATACACTTCTGTAGCTGTTGGATGTTATGCTCGAGCGACTGGAAGCGGCAGCATTGCAATCGGCTCAAACGCTGGTTCTTTAGCAAACTGCTCAATAGCTATCGGTAAATCAGCGTGTGCTTGCAGTACTGGCGCTATTACTATAATGGCTTGCAATTACTTAGGTTGCAATATCAATAAAGGTAATATACAAATAGGCAGTGGGTGCTGCAATAGAATGTATGGCACCAACTCTTGCAATAACATACAAATTGTGCCATGTACCACACGATCGCTCATGGCCTCAGGTCTTTATAACGTGCAGATAGGAGCTACTACAGGTAGTACGCAAGGTTCTGGTAGCTGCAACGTAAATATTAATTCGCCATCTAGTAACGTGTACTCAAACTGTACCACCTTAATTAATTCATGCGGCAGTCGGCCGAATGGACGCAATATTTATATTGGATCTAATGGACTTTGCTGCATTGGTCCAGGTGGAGCTACTATTTTAAACGGCACCGCATCCGGTTTTAGATCGCATATAAACTACCAGCAAGGTTGGGATATGGCTAATGCCAGCGGCTTTGCGTTATTCTTAGGATCTACAGACACGTATAGTGGACCAGGTTGGGTTCTATATGACGAATGCCCTGGTGGCTACACAGGTGGCGCTTGTTTCTTTGATAAGTTCTTTAGTATTAAAGCTGGTTACTCTAACGGTATAATGCGTTATTGCTTAAATGTAACAATGAAACTGTATGATAGCAACGCAAACGATGCTTATCTTCTTACAGAGCATTGCGGTTTTGCACTTTATAGCAGACCAGATCCATATAATCCTTATGCAGCTAGCGGATTTAGTAATCTTTGCCAGTTGTGTAACAATGTTATCTTTAGCTGTAATCCGCAACATCTTGTTGGTTCTGCTAATACTAGCACTCCAATATGCGCAATTATAGGAAACTATAGCAGTACTGCGCAATTTACGCTTTGTGTAGGCAGTGCAGAATGTTCTTGCTCGCCTAGAGCACACGTTACTGGCTATATTGATATGCTTTGGGCATAACAAGTTTAACTTAAAAGGAATAAAACAATGGCTTTACAGCAAAATTATGAAATCGAAGAATTTGGTGGTGGTTTTATTATAGAAAATGCTTATCACAGAATTGAAAGCATTCGCGCCGATAAAGAAAATGCTCAAATTTATATTGAAATTTTTAAAATCGGTGATGACGAAAGGCAGCAAAAGCATTTTGTAAAAAATATTGAAGTTGAAATAGAAACAGCTGAAATTGATGCAGGAGAAGGTAGCAATATCTTTGAAAAGGCTTATAATATCGTTAAGCAATTACCTGATTACGAAGGCTCAACTGACGTTTAAATATTATGATTCGTAATGTACATGTATTTACAAACGTTACGGAGAATATAAGAACACACCGCACCATCAAAGAGACTATAAGTAGTTTTATTAGTCGCTTTGGTGGTGACTTTTTATTTACAATTTGGTGTGATGTTCATCCTAACGAAAAATTAGAAGATATTGAATTTTATTTTAATTATCTCAAAAAGGAATTTCCATTTGCAGTAGTTAATAAAACTCAAGGCATGACTAAAGGTTATTTGCAAATGCTAGAACAAGAAAAAGAGGAATTTGTTTTTATTTTAGAGCACGACTGGGTGCTTAACGAAAAAATTGAGTGTACGCTAAAAGAAGTTACCGAAACAATGAAGCAAGATAATCTGCTTTCTTATT
>Ga0209138_1001016_pt1 | contig 25240 bp, 40 predicted proteins | sample SaaInl3SG_22_DNA_FD_184645 | JGI IMG/M metagenome (GOLD analysis project Ga0209138, IMG submission 184645) | Marine microbial communities from expanding oxygen minimum zones in the Saanich Inlet - ESP_153SG_22_DNA (SPAdes) (version 2) | ecosystem: Environmental > Aquatic > Marine > Intertidal...
AGTAATCAGCAGTGCTTTTAGTCGTGGGTATCTCGACTCGGTAGCTCAACCGTCCCTGCCCGTAGGCGGATCACCTCTAACGCTGTTTGTCCCCGTCCTCAAAGGTTGGGTTGCAATCGTGCTTTTGCGTGCTACACCACACTGAGAGTGTTTTGACGGACGGTAGGACTGAAGAAGGAAAGATTGACTGAAACCATGAATCTGGTCACAATAGGTACTGGTGCCGGAATGCGGTCACGGGTACTTCTTTCCTGTCGCTTCAGTCCGGTCTGCTAGGGAGTTGGTAGCTCCCGTCCGGCACTGTATTTTTACTTTACTCCCTTGAATTTGCCTAAGTCAACTATTTTCGCCACGCCACCGATATTCAGCGTGCTCCTTGTGTGGGCCGACTTGGATCATCACTGTGATGATTTCATTGCCCCTGTCACGCATCTCCTTGATGCGAGCGGCCAATCGGTAGCACCCGTACTGGCTCAGTGCGGTCATTGGATCAATCGATCCGTAACGCTTCATGTGCGACAAAATGTCTGTGTATTGGCTCATGCTAGTATCCCCTTCAGTAGTCTGATTCATCGACGTATGTTTTTTTATGGTATGGGTCAACCCAACTCATAAACTTATCGTAGTCTTTGTCATTAACCTCTTCGTGACCATAAGCGATATCCATAATTCGGTCTAGGCCTTGGTCTGCATATTCGTTTGCGTCCAAGTAATCGATTAGCTTAAGTTCGCCATTGACGATTGTGATCTCAGACGTGAACGGCGATCCGTCAGGATTTAGTCCGTTGTAGAACGCACGGACAACGTGTGAATCTCGATCTATCATATCTACCCCCAGAGGGAGGGCTTTCGCCCTCTCCTTACTTGATTTTGACCAGTGTGCGGTAGTGCAAGCATTGGATGTTGTATCCGCCTGCAAGGATTGTCTCGATGCGAACAACCTTGGTTCCGCGTGAAGTTTCAACTGCAAACACGCCGTGGAAGCCGTCTGCTGTGCGAGCAAACTGATAATCAGTTACTTCAGTGATGTCAGCCGCTACCAACTTCTTAGCGATCTTGACGTTGCGAGACTTGATCACTGACTCTGCGTCCTTGCGGCCAACTTCGATTGCGTCTTCGATTGAACGTCCCCAGACAGCCATGTAAAGAGTCTTGCCGCCAACGTAAGCATACCGAGCTTGATAATCGATGCGACCATGATGATCAACGAATTTTTTGCGTAGGTCAGAATGCTCAACCTCACGAACCTTGTGGAGTGCGTCTTCGTACTTCTTCTTCATGCCTTCAACGTACTGAGCGTCAAGCTCGGCAAAAGCAACTTCGAGTTCAGCAATGATTTTTTTGTAAGTTTCGTTAGTCATGTCGTTTTCTCCAATTTCAATTTAATTACCCGACACAGATAGGATACTACAATGGAGGAGGAATGCAACACTTTTTGTTGCTGACAATAAAATATTTATTTGTCCGTAACATTGAATGTTACAGCCGTAACGCTGAGTGTTACAGATGGCACGATGTGCCATAGCGTTATGACGCTACCTGAAAAGTCGCAACGCTACTTTAAAAGTCGCGCTGAAGTTAATTGCATTTGATTTTTCTTCAGGAATTAAAAAAGGGGCCGTAGCCCCTTTGTCGATTATCTTAAATTCATTCGCTCAGATTTGATGGTTGACCATCCCTTGTTGTCGAACCCGATGTACTCGTTAAGAGTCACAAGGCCGTCTGACTTGCGAGCGTAATAGATTTGACCAGTGTAAGACTTTCTGTCCCGATCTTTGTTCATTGCCCACAATGATTGGCGAGCGATGACCTGAGCCTGCTTGTGAGTGGATACTGATTCCAAAGACTCGTTTGTCTCAATGATCCACTGCTGAAGTTTGTTTGAGAAGTAAACTGCGATTTCGTTATGTGCTTGCTTGATTTTCATGTCGTATCTCCATTTCAATTTAATTAGCCGACATGTGTAAGGTACGACTTTACTGACCTGATTGCAACACTTTTTGTTTCTTCTTGGTAAATATTCTTTTGATGCGCTTCAAATACTCAACGCTGAACCTCTGGCTTTGCACCTCGTTCATGGCCTCTAGCGCCTCAACATTTTCGATGCCGATCTTTCTGATCAGCCCCTTGCGGTACTCGGTCACGTTGCCTGAGAGGTAGCGGTTGCATTTGACGCATTGCTTGTGGCAGTTGTGTAGGTGAAATCTGAGGTGTGGTGACGAACCAGTTGATCGGTAATGTCCTGCGTCCCAACCTCCGCCGATTTGATCGTCGAGAACGTAGTTGTCGCACGAGATACATGCCTCGTCCTTGTCTCTGGCCCTGACATAGGCGTTGAACGCCACCTGCGCCTCCTTGAGGTAATCGGACTTGGTCTTGAGCTTTTCTTTGCGATCTTTGGTTTCTGCGCGGTAGGATTTTTCAATGGTTTTTCTACCCCTCTCTGACTGCGTGAATCCTTGCAGACAATCAAAAGAGCAGAAGGCCCGCAACTGACTCACAAATGCGGAGTCAGCCGGAACCTTCTTGCGGCACTGCTTACAACGTCTGTTCGCCGCTTTCATGCTTCCTCTTTGTGCGGTAGTACTCGTTGTCTTCTGGGTGACTGAGAGCAAGCCCACAGTCGATAGCCCAGTGCTCTACCTGTTGCATGTAGTAGAACATCTCGCCCTTGGTCAACTTGCCGGTACTGCGTAGCTGTGGCTGTATCGTGGTACTCCCGATCTTGCGAGGCTCGCCGTAGCCCAAGAACATGTGCTTGAACTTGGTGTGTATCTCTTCCCTGTTGTAGTCGCTATGGTTCCGCTTATTCACAGCGTCCGCGATCTCTTGCATCCAAATCCAGTACAGCGCGTTTTGCTCTAATGACCGGCCACCCGCCCTGATGGTGACCACACAGTAGCCATGCCCTTCCATCATTTGCACGATGTCACGGTACGCTTGCTGTGCGGCCTGCTCTGACGTTACCGTCTGCTTGAGTGAGTCACTCATGCCCAGAACTTCCACCATGGCTTCTTGATTTCTGGCCTTGGGCTTGGGTCAGGCATTCTGGTTTCGTACTGGTCAGCGTTGTGCCGATACTCCACGTTGATCACATCGCGATAATTGTGCAAAGCATTCGCAACCCCCTGCTTTGTGCGCCCCATCTTGCAAGCGATCTGGTTGTAAGTCAGGCCGTCCCGGTACAGGTCACCAAGTGTCAGTAGTTCCATGTTAGTCCAACGCTTTTTGCTAGCCATTGGTTTGCTCCCCTAATTTCAAAAATTCAAAAAAATTCATCTCAAAGTATTCGGCAAAATTCAACAACTTACCCAGATGCATGTCGTTTTGCGCTCGCCATCTCGTGACCTGCTGACGGTGTATGCCGTAGTCATCCGCCATCTGCTGAACCGATATTCCTTTTAGTGATTGGGCGCGTTTAATACATTGCCCTGCGTTAATTTGCATCGTTCTGCGCTCCTAATGATAAGATGAAGGGGCATCAAGTAGAGATGCTCCCTCAATAACCCCCTTTGACCCGCCGTAATGACGGGTCTTTTTTTCTACCAAGGTATCTCGTCATTGATATCTTGAGCCGTTGCTTGTGGGGCCGCCTGCTCGACATTCTGAGGCTGTGCAGGAGCCTTCTCACGCACCGATATCGAAAGCACCGGAGTCTTAGGGCCAACCTTGTCAGGGTCAGGCTTCCACGCCGATAGCTGATATTCCTTGCCGTCGATATTGATCGTGCCTTGGAAGTGAGGGTCACGCTTGTCTGGACGCATCTCGGTGTTCTTCCACAGTGCGCCTCGGTTTGTGTTGTCGTATTGCATTACATTTTCCTTAATCGATTTACTTCAGATTGAATTGTGTCTACAGCCTTTGAAACCTCATCGGCCAGTAGTGCGATGTAGTCATCGTCTCGCTCGACTCTGACGATCAATGCAGGCATCGACTCGTGGTACGACACAAAGTCCCACCACTGCCTTTCAGTGATCCACATACAGCCCATCACTTGCTGTTTGTATTTGGTTGGCAACTTGCCTGCCCGTAGGTAGGACACATGCCATGACGGTGTGGGGCATTTGATTTCCAATCCGCCTTCACCGCCTTCTATCAAACCATCCGGTGACACGCCACACTCTAGAGTATCATGCTTGCAGAAACCAGTTTCGTTTACACTGTTTCCTGATGCTAATTCGTAGAACTCCCGCGCGATAGGCTCTAGCTCGGTTCCGCGTTGCATTGCATCGTTGACATGAACATAAGTTGTTTCGCCCGTGATTATCTCTGCGATTAATTGGTTGATGTAGCTCTCTGCCTGCGTAGACGGTTTGCCTGTCGCAGTAATGAGCTTGTCGAACCCTGAACCACTAGGGCATCCGAGGCGGCTTTTCAGCCACTCCGGTGTTCCTTGTTCGTGCTTTATCTCTCTCATCTTTCTCGCCCTTCTTGAAGATGTTGTCCCAGTTACTCTCAAACTTAGCCCTGTCCGGTATTGGACGGGGCTTGCTCCCCTTGCCCATCAGATATCCGCATCCGCTAGTTCTTGATGATCCTGCGCCTCTGAGGCCTCCATGTCCGCGATCTTCTTGGCGAGCATGTTGTACGCCTGTTCGTGGTGCGACTTAGGCAACTCGGAAACAGATGCAATCTTGTAGAACGACAGGAACTTGGCTACGTCAGAGCCTGAGTAATCAAGCATCTCGTTGAGGCGTTGTGCTTGCGCCTGATCGATAGGCTGATCCAGAGCCTCCTTCTCGGCAGACGGAATGTCCTCACCTGCGTAGATGTAAAAGCCAAGGCCAAACATAGCCAAGCACTTCACAAGACAGCGCATGCGAGTGTCTGAGATCGCACGAGTGTCAGGGTCAACAATCGCCTTGTTGCGATGATCCATGACCGGCAACCACATTGTGCGAGTCGCCACCTCTTCACCCTCGTGAATGGTCAGGACGCACTCAACCATGACCGTACCGTTTTCCGTACGGTTGTCTTGGAAGACGTAGTAGCTTTCAGGATACTTGGACATCAGCGTAGACCACGCCCAACTCCATGACAGATAGGACAGGTTGCCCTTCTTTTGCACATGCTCGTTGACGTTGATAGCCGAAAGGTCAGCCCAGACGCGGGCCATAAGCGTTGTTTGATTTTTCATTGCAATCTCCTATTGATAAACAACAGGAGGATTACAACAGATTATGTTTCTAGGTGCAACAGTTTTTGTTACACGGCTCGCATACGGTCAACCAGACGTTGCGCCCGATTCGTGACCTGACGATACCACTTGCTGTCCACCATCTCGTCTGCGGCAGAGTTCCAGTCTCGTGCATCCACACCGCGTCTCATGCCCTTAAACTGGCTCAAACGTGGGAACCCCATGTTGAACATCATGTTTGCGATGATCAATTGCACCTCGTCTGGAAGCTCTGAGAAGTCGCTGTAGAGACGTTCGCACTCATCTATTGTGACTTGTACGTCCTGCTCGAAAAGCTCCGCTACGCGCTCCTCTGAGACGGGTGTGCCTACTTCTTGGCCGTACTCCTCGTCGCCCTCGACAATCAAGTGGCCGATACCGCATGTTGGCAGGCCCAGATGATCAAGATAAATCTCGTACTTCACGCCCTCGTCGATCTCTAATTCGTTTCTCAGTTGTTCAATGTTCATTTTTTACCTCGCATTTTCATGATCTTGTCCGCACCCTTCACGCCAAATGAACTTGTGACCGCAATGAAGAGCAGGTACTGATACCATTCGGGAAGAGTGTTCAGTGTGTCGAACGCCATATCTAATCGCTCGATCACTTCAGGGTTGTCCATCGCTACGCTGTAGGCAACAGCGATCAGTGGCATCGCTAGGATGATCGAGAAGAATTCGTCCTTCCACGAGTCTTTCGTAGCGTCAGCCATCTTGGCTTCCCAGTCCGCGTCATTCTGGATCGCGTTAATTTTGCGCTCTTGAATGGCTTTCTTCTCGTCCGCCTTGCCCTTGATGAACTCCTTGCCCAGTTCCATTGCAGGGCCAAGTAAAAGATTAAGCATTTTTCTTCACCCTTTTCTTCTTAGCTACACCCTTGAGCTTGCCAGAATTTTCCATCGCATAGAAAACCGATTCACCGCGCTTTTTTCCGTATGACGCGGTCATCTGTTTTTTTATCTTCTTGCCCTTCTTGGTCAGCGGCATAGGCCACCTCCTCTGGTTTCCTTCCACACCTGTCGCATCGCCTTGCGGGCCTAGCAACAGTCTTGCATCCGCACTCTGTCTGATACAGCCCTCGTGTGTAGCTGTAGAGACAGGTCTTCATCACTCGGCCTTCTTCGACGTGATTGCGCTTGCACCAAAGAACGCAGACACAAGGACTGCTATCGATGCAAAGTAAGTTGGGGCGATATCTGCGATCAGGCCCGCCGCCGTAGCAAGTCCGAAAAGATCACATATAAGAATGCCAATGGGATACAGCAGTAGGCCAAACAGCGCGAACCACGCCATTTTCCTGATCGAATCTCTTTGAGCGTCAGCATCCTCCATCTTACGGCGGCGATCCTCAAGTTCAATAAGAGCAAGCTCATCCGAATCGATAACGCCGTTGCCGTTCGCATCGTACTTCTCCAGTAGTTCTTTCGTCATGCCTTCGCCGTCCTTTTCTTGGGCTTCTTGGCCGTCTTGGCCGCCGCCTTGAATGCCTTAGCCGTAGGCGCACCCTTGGCCCCCGGCTTCCTCATCTTTTCTTTCGAGCCTTCCTTTATACGCTTACGCTTCGCGTGAATGTTCGCGTAAAGGCCCGCGCTCATGACAGAGCCTGCGCCAAGCACTTGCCTGCTTTCATGCATGAGCTAGGGCTAGGGCAACGGCTACATGGAGTGAACTCCTTGCTACCCTTTCCCTTCATCATCTTCTTGCCTGCGTCTTTGTACATTGCCATCGTCTTCACCATTTAACCTTATGTGACCAGTATTTTGCAGAGAGTTTGCTTGTGGGCTTTCCCTGCGCGTTGTGGCGGGCGTAATAGGACTTGCGCCGCGCCTTGTCCTTTTCGCTCTTCGGGTTCTTGCCTGCACCGCTGACTCCCTGCTGACCGAAACGAATGAGTTTGATTGTGTCGCCTTCTTTTGCCAGAACAGCATGCGACTTGCGCGGATGACTTGGTGTCCGCTTTGGCTTGTTATACCCGCTGAAGCGTTCGCCTCGATATTCAATAGCCATCAGTTACCGCCCCTTGACACTAACCATCCAATAAACCATAAAACCGATGGCACCCACGGCAGTGAGCACACCAACCACAACACCAGTAATAAGCAGTCCATTCTTAATGGCTTTTCTGCGAGCCAATTTCTTAGCTTCAATGCGCTTCTTCTCGTTCTCCCGCATCTGCTTACGGTTGCGAATAAAAGTACAGTAGTCGTCCCAAAGTCCGGGCCGCCCGGCATAGATAAATTGACGCTTGACCTCTTCGTTGTGCCGTTTAATGTCCTCTAAGGCCCAAAAGGCCTCCATGTCACCGTCTTTGGCCGCCTTCTCTAATTCTTCCTGCGCGTCTGCGAGCTTGGTCAGATCCTTGCCCATAGCTCCGACAGACTCAACATGCCCCGCAAATTCCTTTATTGCCCCGATAGCCTCATTCGCTATCTTGATGGCCGCGATGGCTTCAAAAATCATGGCTCTCTACCTACATCGTTTTAGTTAGTAGGGTGATCAGGAGCATGATGGTAGCACCGGCTGTCCCGATCATGATCGCCTCAATCCTCTTAATTCGTAAAATTGTCTCTGTCCACCGCTCTGTACTCACGGCCTCATGCTTCACTAACTGTTTTTCCAAGTCATCAATACGTTGATGCGCTGAAGCCGCAGTACGCCTATCCATTTTAGTATCTACCCTTCCAGACCCGAAACTTGTCGAACTCGCCCGAAAGTATTTTACGCTTAACGACTTCTTGCTTGGCTTTGCTGTCATCAAATCTGACACCTGCTTCCTTGCACCACTCGTTAATGAGTGCCATTGGAATAGTGCCGACAAGTCTGCTTTCACCAATTACTCCGCCGTTAGTCTCTTGCACTTGCTTTGCAAGTCGCATCTCAGGATTCCAGTCGTGAGTCTTTTTCTGTACCCACTTCTGTTCCTGCTCATCAAAAAACCATTGCTCGCCAATCTGCATATCATTCCGCCTTTTTCGCTCGCGGTTTGCGAACTGGCTTTGGCTTTTCCTCAACCTTTGGCTCAGGAACAACCATCAGGCGCGTACCAAACTCATCAGGGTTTGCTACCTCAACGATGTCGCCACGGCGATGCTTAACGCCTGCAATGCGAACCGTAGTTGATGTCACTAAACATTTTGCCATGTTCATCTCCAGTAAGCAGGAAGGGGCCGTAGCCCCTCCCTTAGTCGTTTCTATTAAGAAACTGTGCAGTCGAACACACCACCTGAAGCGGCCTCGTTGCGGCATACCAGTGTCAATTCAGTGGTTACCTGACGAGTTGTGTTATCGCCTGTTTTTGCCAACGCTACGTTCTTAGTAGGACGCAATACTGCAACTTCCCACATGTCATCCTGAAGGATGTAAACGTCACGCGAACGGTTCTCACGAGAAGGTACGAAAGTCACTTCACCCCAAGGAGTCAAATAGACCGCCATGTAGTTAGAGACCTTGCCTGCTTCTGCTGAGATTTGCGAACGCTGATTGTTGTTACCATCAAACGCTAGCGCCTTATTCATCTGGAATGGTGAGAGGTATACAGAGTTAGGCTGTCCACCTTCAGTCCAGATTGACTGCATCACCGAGTCAAAGCGAGCCTGTGAGAATGCTACCAAAGTAGTAGTCTCGTCAGTACGAGCGTCAGAGCCGTCACCAGTAGGATCAGCGCCTTCGTTCGCACCGAAGTCAGTGTTTGTGGCAACCCACGCACCTAAACCTGCAAGCTCACGCGCAGTTGTAGAGTTACCCGCAACTTTCGCGTTGTTATCGAACAATGCCTTTTCAATGTCCAATTTTTGCTCTTTGGCTACCTTCAATGTTTGGTATCCAATTTCTTTTGCTCGTCCTGCCTTGTCGAGACCTTCATCTGTATCAGGAACAGTAACTGCGTTCTTGAATATTTGAGTCCGGTTGTTCAGGCGAGTTGTCGCACTGCGAGATTCAGCAGTTGTCGCGTCCCCTTCGATATGGGCATTCGCGGCAGATGAACGTAACGAGTCCGTTTGCCATTCATGTAAGGTATTGGTTGCCTTAGTTTTTTTGCACGCAGAGTACAGCGGAGTGCTTTCTGGTGAGATGTTAGTGATGATATCGGAAAGGTCTTCGCGGATACCGACAGCATCATAGCTGTCAAAAGTGTTGGTTGGCTGTGCCATGGTAATTTACCTCAAGTTTAGTTTTGAACGATCAATGCCAGTGCATCTTCGATGCTACCTGACCTTTTCAGTTTTTCACGCGCCTTGCGACCCTGATCACCATTGGTACGCACTTTCTTGGCTCCGGCCTTGATAGGAGGTGCTTTGTTCACCTTCTTCTGTACCGTTGCCTTGCCTGCCATCATCTCTCGATATTTCATGGCATCACGCAAGACTAAGAAGTCCCTGTGTGAACTGATGGCCGCGATCTCCTCTGGAGTGTACCCGTATGCCTCAGTTGCCGTCTTTACCAAGTTTTCCTTGAACTTGCTTGCTTTACCCGCGTCAGCCAGTTCAGGGATGAGTTCAACCAGTTTGCCTGCCTCTTGCCTAGCGTACTCTGCTCGTGCGACTTGTTCTGCCTCAGACTGTCGATTGATGACTTCCTGAAACTTCGTCGCATTCGCGTTGTACTCTTTGACCTGATTGTCGTAATGGATTTTTGCTTCCATGTACCCAATCGGGTCACTGTCAAATTGCGAGCTATCTGGCTCTACAGGCGGAATCAGGTTCATTCCTGACTGCGCTTGTTGTACCAATTGCTGAACACCTTCGCGTTCGCGCATAAGGGCGTAATAGGCTTCCTCGGCTTGTTTCCTTACCTCTGCCGCCTGTTGCATCCCTTTCTGAATGAATGCTTGTCCGCTGTAACTACGCTTGAGTTCTGATTCGGTTACCTGAATTTCCTCTCCGTCTACCTTTACGGTATGGAGCCGCTCGTCAGGGTCTACAGACTCATCGTCTTCTTCTGCGTCTTCGTATTCATCGTCTTCATCATCAGTCTCCTCGACTTCAGATTCATCGACATTTTCAACCTCAGCATCTTCATCATCGTCATCCGCGTCATCGTAAGAGTCCCTAGTGGGTTGCTCCTCCTCAGCCTCTGCGATTTCCTCGACTTCTTCAGTTGTTTCTTCTGGCTGAACCATTAGGTCAACCGCCGACTCTATATCCATCGGCCCAGTATTGGATTCTGTCGTTTCCACGGTACAGTGTCTCCGTTACATTTGCTTTTTGTCGTACACCTTTTCAGCGTCTAGCACCGAAACGATGTACCTCTCAATCCAAGCCACGCCCTGTATCACATGGTGTGCCTTTTGGATTTCCTCAATGGTAGCAGAACTGTCTAAAAATACAGCATTTTGTACTTCTTTGACCCCTGCCATCAATTCCTTAAACGCCTCGTCATTGACGACTCGTCTTAAATTTTGCGCCCGCTCTTTTGGATTCATTAGAACCTCGATTGTGGTATTGCTTCAGTTGGTGCTACGTCTGCGTACCGTGGCTCTGCCTGCATCGCCTTAATACGCTCCACGTCTACCGCTGTGCCGTACTTGCCGATTACCTCAGCCGCCTTGATCAGTAATTCCTGATCCATCTTGTCACGCTCACGGTCATCAGCCGCCAAAGCCTTCTGTGCGTCTAGCTGTGCCTTCAATTGGTCAGACTGCATCTTAGACTGCGCCCTGATCTGCTCCGCCTGAACCTGCGCCATTGCGAGCATCTGGTTCGGGTCTTGCTTCTGCTGTGCCATCATCTGAGCCTGTTGGACGAGCATCATCTCTTTCTGCTGATCCATTGGCTGATAGTAGCGGTCAGCGTTGCGTACACCGCCCATGCCAAGGATATCTGCCAGTGTGTTACGAATGTTGGTCATTCCAACGAGGCCGTTTGTAGGGCCATACGTCTGCCAGATTTGCATCTGAGTCTGCAAGGTCTGCATGAGTACCTGAATGCGCTCGTCATCCTTGCCTGTACCCAAACCTACGTTGACCGACATGCCCATGTCTGTGTTCCATGAGCGTGGATCGATTGGGGCAAACTGATCACCCGCCACACGCATCATCGCGTCCTCTGGGCTGTTTTCTACCAGTGCCTTGAGCATAAGACGGAACAGGCGTGTCATGCCGCCCTCAGCCAAGTTACGGGCGATCACTTCAATCTGGCCTGCCGCCGCGCTGACGGTCAGTTTTGCCGCTGTCGCTGTAGCGTTCTGTAGGGCATCTGGATCAAGGCCCATAGACGCACGAGAAACGCCTGTCTTCTGCTCAACGATTGAATCGTAATACTGGAGCGCACCAAGCGTCTGTCCGGCCACAAATGGCACTGCAAGCTCTTGGATAGCGCCTGCCTGCTTGACCCGTACCACGCCACCGATTTCGTTGTTCAGGAGGTCATCAATGTTGACCTGCCCCTCAACCATCATTGTCCGTGGGTTATTGGTCATTGCGATATTGTCGAGTACACCGCGCAGGATAGCTGTCGATGCGTCCTGATCTTCAATGATCAGATCGGCAACTGAGCGGCCAAAGAATGCGTGTGGCTCTGGGTCTACCTCAAAGATAGCGAATGGGATTTCATTCACAGGGGTAACGTCCAACAACTGGTAGTCGCCGCCACCCATCAGGATGCGGTGTAACTGTGCGATACCAGTGCCGTCCACATCGATCTTCATGTAAACCTCGGTGACCGAGATTTGCTTCATCGATGGATCGAGGATGTCCTCTTCTTTCACCTGATCGTAACCACGGCGCTCAAAGTCTTCCGCCTCAGCCATTGAGTCGTAGTCTGTGATGCCTGACAGCTTGGACACTACCTCAAAGTCGTAACCCATAGCCACGAGGTCTGACACGCGCATTTCTGTGCGGTGACCTACGCAGTATGCGTCATCGATTGAACGTGCCGAGCGTGATACGAAAAACTCTTCTGGAGGGACTGACTCTACTGCGAGCTTGCCGCCTTTCTTGTAGTGCGCCACACGCAGTGAGTAAACAGGTGTCTGAACCTCTGCGCCGAACTCGTCCATAGAGATCGACATTTCCATGCCCTGCTCCATGACCTCTACGTCTGGATCATTGACGACAACCATCATCTCAGCCTCTGAGAGGTTGGTCAGCGAGTAGGTTTCTGATTCTGTGTACTCGTCCCAGTAGACCTTCACAACACCTGCTTTCTTCAGCAGTGCATCGTGGAATGCGTCTGAGATTACGCGGTAGCCGTTCTTCTCTGTGAACTCAGAGTGTACATAACGAGTGGCTGTTTCAGCCTGCTGTACTTCCTGTGGGCCACGGGGGACAAACTGGACAAAGTTCTGGTTAGACAGGAACACACGCATGAGGCTTGGCTTGATGTTTCGGATCGTATCACGCACCTTTGTGGATACAATGGAGCTACGTCCTTCCTCTTCACCGATGTCCACCTCGCCATCGAAATAGCGTTGCGCCTTGATACGGTCTTCTGCGATCTCTGACTCAATAAAGTCGATAGCGTCTGTAACAGCGTCACTGGCAATATTCTGGATATCGTCGTCAGTCATAGGCTTGAGACCGTTATCGTTCTCAGGCTCCATGTCTTCGACTACGTCCTCAACGTCTTCAACGATTTGCTCTAGCATTTCTTGTTCGATCATTGATTAGCTCCAGTTGCTAAATTACGCAGTCTCACATAATCCTGTGGCTCTGTAGCCAGAGCGCCAACGCCTGCCGCTTGAGTTTCACCCAGTCGAGTAACTGGCGAGAAAATATCTCTGCTCAACGCTTGCGCCGTACCGTATGCATTCTTAAATGATGCTATCAGAGGATGCGCTATAACCATGCGTACTAAGTTATTACCTCCTGCCATTATAGCCAATTTAGGCAACAGGTTATCTAGTTTCGCCGCTACAGCCGCGCCGCTGTTTGAGAAGTTTTTAGTCGCGCCGTCAATTAGGGCCACAGTATTGGCAAACGAACTGATCGTGTTCCGCTCTTCTGCTGTCAACATTGTGTTGACGAGGGTTTTGTTTTTACTAAGCTCATTCCAAGCCTTTCTAAACGACACGCCTGTTGTGCGGTCAATCCCGCCACTTTTGAATAACTGATCAAACAACTTCATTGTAAATTCTTGGCGGATTCCGCTCCACTCTGCCGAATCTGGGCCTAGCTGATTTCTCAGTGTTGTTAGATCACGAGCAAAATTGGTCTTTGACCCAAATAATTGACTCTTTCCAAGGATCGCGTTTGCCGCCTCTTCTGGCGACACTTTGAGAACCATCTGTCCATCACGCATCTCACGCTCTGTGAGTAACTTCAAGATACCTGTTGATTCCCACCTCTTAGCGAATTCCCTGCGCAATCCAATCGCCTGCAACCATGCCTGTACAGACTGTGTAGAGCCATATAGCAAGCTATTGTTTGCCATGCGCTCAAGTTCTGCATCGAGAAGAGCTTTCGCTTGGCCTGCCGCACTGCCTTCAGTGCCTAGTTCTTTTGACAGATTTGTAAGTTGTTGGCGTAAATCGAACAAGTCACGCACAGAAGCACCTTCTGCGAGTTTCTGCTCAACATCACCAAGCAATGATGCAGTCTTTGGCGCAGTAACATCACTAAACCCCTGCCTCCAAGTTCCGGCAATTGTTTCAGCAGATACAGCGCCTTCCTCTGGCGGTACAAATGCCTGCTGTGCGCGAGCGCCCTTGTATGCTTCTGAGATAGCTTGCTCTTCAGCTTCTCTGGTTGCCGCTAAAGCCGCCTGAGCGCCTGCGCCGCCTTCACCACGAGCTACTACTGGTTGTCCACCTGCTACCTGCTCTTGGATTTGTGGCACGTTCTGCTGAATCGCTTCGCGTTGTTGAGCGCGAGTGCCTTGGATAATATTTTGAGCAGTTTGGCCGTATACGCCTTTTTCGATCTCGCCTTCAATCAAAGTGCGAGCGGGTGAACCTGTTACTTCACCTTGAGTTAGCGGTATTGGCGTAGGCAATCCTTGAGCCTGACGTGCGGCCACTGATTCACCTGCTTGAATCCCTCGTAAAACATCCTGAACGATTTGATTCATGGTTTCTGGCGGAATATCGTCTACATTCCCTCCAGACTCCCTAACAGCCTGACGTACCGCTTCCTGTGCGTTCGCTGATAGCTGTTCAATTGGGTCTGAGGGGTTTGTCATGGCGCGATATTTAGACAAAATACTGCGGCCTAGCGCACTACTGAGATCGATAACACCCTTTCCTGCCATGCCGCCGACTACGCCCGCAGGGACGGCGAGAGGCTCAAATGGAGTGCCAGTTAAACTAGCTGTCCCTAGCTCGTATCCTGTCCCCTCAATGCCACCTACTGTTCCGGCCCCAAGATAGCCTGTTGTTGGTAGCCCCAACGCACGAGCTAATAACTGTGCAGGCTTTGCCAATGATGCCGCACCTGCAATTTGCATGGTTGTTGGTAGATCCAACCCTTTAGGGTTTGGATAAAAGCGTTGCCATGTCAAGGCCTTGCCTTGTTCATCTCGTTTAGATGGCGCAATCACAACAAGGTTTCCGAACTTATCCTCGTCGAACTGAGCGTCAGGAATTATCTTTGCGATTCCTGCTTTTAAACGGTCATCGCGAGGTGTGGCGTTAATCAAGGCCGCTAGGGTTGCCTTAGCGCCTGCGCTGATATCGAGCGGAGTATCGTCAAAGCCAAGCACAGGAATGTTTGGCTCACGATCAGCGCCAGTCATCCAAGCGCCAATATCGGCCATTATCCCGCGTTCATCGATTGCCTTCCGCTCTTTGTCTAATTCAGACCTCTGTGCGTCAAAATCGGCCCAAGGGTTGTCCTGCTGTTGCGCGTCAAAATCGGCCCAAGGATTTCCATTCTTTTCCATTGTGGCTCCTTATCGAGTAGCGCCAGAATTCACCAACTCTTGCTGTTTTGCAGGGCTTTGGCTCATGAAATATGCCTGTGCAGGTGCGCTCAGGCTATTGAAATATGTTGCTGTCGCCTGATTCATATTGCTTGTGTCGTACACTGGCTGTTGGCCTTGTGGCCCCATCTGACTTAGTAGTGTGCGCTCATTCGGGGTCAAAATTCCTTTTTCTAACTCTTGGTTAAGAGTTTCAATTTCAACACGATATTTCTGTTGGCCCTCTTCTGTAGGGTTGAGCCTGAAGTTGTCAGCGATACGCGCTCTACGCAATGCGTTATTAGTCGCTCTGCGTAGTGCGGCCTGTGCAATCCTGCGGGCATTTACGTCTGCCGAGATAGAGCCTGCGCGTGACACCAAGATATCGAAATCCCTGTCTGTCATAGGGCCTGTGCCTGCCTGACGAAGTCCCTGAGCAACTGTGAATACGATTGCTCGATATGCGTCAATCGAGCTATTCATACCCTCTGGCACTGATCCTTTCAAGAAATCAGGGATGCCAGTAGTGCCTTGCGCCATCGCCTCACTAAGTTGATCAAGTATTTGCAAGTTTGCTACTTGGTTCTGTAGATCTGGCAACTGCTTTGCTTGCTCAATGACCAGATCGCCAGAGCCTTTGCCTACTTGTTCAAACAATTTCTTATCAGCACCCTCTGAAGGCAGTTCAATATTAATTCCACCGCTTCCTACTGCGGTTAACTGACCAGTAACCGTGTTTTGGTTGTACATTTTTGTTTCATCGTAGGCAGTTGTTCCTGACTGCGTATTCAGTTCAGCGCCGGATACTTGTCTGACTTTGCCTGACTCGCGGAACATTTTGTATCCGCCTTTGTAGTCGCCTGTGCGCTCAATGTAGTCAGCCGCTGATAATGCCGCAGGAGTTCCCTTGGCCCTCAGCGCTTGAGCTATCTGTTGTGCGCGACCACTGACACCTACGTTTTCCAACTGCTTACTTAGTGCCGCTGTTAGCTGTGCGTCTGGCTCTAGGCGCATGGTGTTGAATGCCATTGCCAACCGGAGCATGTTCTCACGGCCACCAAATACGTCCTGAATACGCTGACGTATTGAAGGGTCTGTTGACTCTGCCGCACCTGCTTTGACCAGTCTGTCAGCGTCTGACGCTAGCTTACCCATACCCATAGGGTCAGCGGACTGCTGTGGGGCCGCAGGAGCGCCCATGCGAGCCTGCTCACGCTGTACAACCTGCTGTATTGGCATCGGCTGTGGCACGGGGCGCATAGGATCATTTGAATCAAGGATACGGCCTCTGGTCACATCTGACAGCATTGGACGAGGTGATGCCTGCGCCATTGTCATGTCTGGCATTGTGGTGACCATTTGATTGCCGCTTGCACTGATAGCAACCTCTGGACGATTCAGGACTTGCTGTAGTGGCGTTCTACCTACTGGTGACATGTTTGGCTGTGGCATATCAGCGCCAGAGCGCCTAAATCCCTCAATCAACATGTCTAATACGCCAGTCCCACGATCACCTAATACAGCCACGATAGACCCCTTATAATCCGCGACTCTGTAGAGCCTTCAAAATCTGTTCAATTGTCGGCTCTGCGCCGATTCCGCCTTGTTGCCCGTACTGCATTGTACCGTAGTTAACTGGCGCATAAGGGTTGGGAGCCGCGCCCATCACAGAAGCGGGCGAGCTATTAGTCTGTGGCGGACGCATGGCTCCCGATGGGGGTGCAGGCATCCTTGGCGACATTGCCGCTGATGCACTTGCTAAACCTTGCATTCTTTTGCTGAACTGCTCTCGATCATCGCCAACCATGTCGGCCATCTGTCCGCGCACACTGTCCATCGAGTCAGTGACAGGCTTCATGGTCTCGCCCAAGCCTGCTTTCATGCTACTTAAAAATTCTAAGATATTCATTTAAGCCACCGCTGTCGCATCGTCTTCACCAATACCTACGCTTGGGCTTTGGTCTGTTGAATCAATACTTCCGCTAATGTCAGAGTTTGGATCATTACCGCCACCCAAGTTGAAATTTCTTGTCGCGGGAAATGCACCAATATTGTCTATTCCGGGAGTTCTACCGAAAAGGCCATCCATCACCTGAGAGAACAGAGAAAATGGCTTAGCGAATCTTGCAGGGTCATCTAATGCCTTTTCAGGGTTTTCTTTTTCATAAGAACGAATTGCCAAATTATTCATCAACCCCAATGGAATACCAATAACTGGCGCATTCACGATCCCTGCCTTGTTCATCGCAACAGCGCGAGCATAAGCAACAGCAGGGTCTTCAGTGGGTGCTTGTGAGATAGGGCCTCCATCATTTAAATTTTGATTTACATTCAATTGAATCGGCTTGATATCTCCAGTCGGTATGATTGGTAGTACAGGCGTTTGACGCTGTTGACGCTCTATGTTCATCACATCGCGATTTAGGTTGCGCTGTTGCGCCATCTCCAGTGCTTCAAGGATGCTAGCCATTACTTGCCGCTTGCCGCTGTTGCCGCCAGTGTGAGGTAGTCAAACAGTCCCGGTTGCTTGGTTGAAGTCGTAGTGGTTGGTGTTGCCGTAGCACCCAACGCCTGAGTGACATAACCAAGACCTGCCGCCGGAGCCGCCGTGTAGCCTGCGTACTGAGCCTTAGCCGCATCAATCAACGCCTGCTCCATCGCCTGCTGTTGAGCGCCCTGAGCCGCTAACTGCTGTTGGATAGCTGTGCCATAGCCAAATGACTGCTGACCGAGACCTGCCAGTTGCTGTGATGCATTTAAGCCAAGGTTAGCCTGCGCCAGACGATTCTGAATGTCTGACTGGGCCATACCTTGCGCCTGTTGGAAGCCTGCCTGACGCAATCCTGCGGAGGTCTGTGCTAACTGCTGTGCAACCCCAGTACCTAACTCACCGAGTGCAACACCATGGCGTGATCCGCCAAAAGCGCCCGCTCGGCCTGCTTGATAGTCGAGAGCATTGATGCCCTGTTGTGCGCCACGCAGAATATCTGCCTGAGTCGCATCGATGACCTGCTGAGTGTATGGGTTCTGGTACTGGCCGATATCAGATCCTGCGATGGTTCCGATGTTCGTAGTGCCTGCACCTACCGTTCCTGCCAATGCCCCTTGTTGCGCCAGTGACGCTTGTTGCATTGGGTTAGCGGTCATACCGCCTGAAGCCGCACCTGCCATTACGAGTATCCTTTATCAGTACCGAACAACGTGTTGTAAATCTGTTGTTGCGTTGGATCAGCCATGCCGCCTGCCGCTACTGCTTGCTCGTACATTGGTGCTGATGAATAACCGCGTACACCGCCAACCGTTTCTGGTTGAGCCATGCCTTGGTATGCCGTGAGGCCTTGTGGGGCCATGCCAAACGCTCGTGCCGCATCGATATTCGCCTGACCTGCCACCATCTGAGTAGGATTCAGTGCCGCTACGTCTAGACCATAGTATGGTTGATACCCGATTTGCTGTGCTTGCTCTGCTCGCGCAATGTTGCGTACCGCAGGTTCTTTCATCCAATCAGGAATTTCTTGTGCAGATTTGGTGCTTCCGCCTTTTCCGCCGCTCATGTTAGCTCCTTTGCGAGAGTCACAAATTGTTCTCTGTAACCGTGATCGGCCAACACTCGTGACCAACCTTTCCGTCCTGCAATAGTCATTGCGGTACAGCCTTGGGCCTTGCCCCACTCTTCCGCTGACTTTTGCATGTCAACAATCTTGTCCATGTTTCCGCCCGCTAGGAATACATGTAAAACTTTACGTCTAGGATACACCACAATCTCTGTGACTGCACACGCTTCATCGTTAGGCCACAGTTGGAATCTACCCTCCAACACGCCGTGAAACACATCCTCAAACGTATGAGTGCCGCCACTGTACTGTAGCGCACCCTCGATCCATTCCTTGCATCGTGCAAGTTCTTGTACGACTGGAGGGTAATCAGCTACTGCGCTCATCCAGAAATCCTCACAACTGACAAGGTAACTGATGGGTTGCTTGGCGCAAACGCTGTGGCCGCATATGCTTTTAGAGAACCCTTTGTGTAATCAGATATAGCCCACATTGCTTCAAGGTAGTCCCCACTATCCACGTCAAACACAGCCCCCTTAGTAATCGGCTGAGATTGGCCATTCGCCGCTATGACAGCCCTTGTGGCTCCAAGCGCGACATCTGATCCATTGATTCTTGGCCAGAAGTAAAATGTTTGGGCTGATGAGTTTGTCGAAAAAACCTCAGCAGTAAACGTCAATAAGTATGTGCCGCCCTCATCAAAATATATCCGAGATTCATTTGGCGATGCGCCTATAGTTAGGCCGCTACCCGTCCCTATAGTGAAGTCAATAGCTTCTGGGGTATTATTTGCAGTCGCCGTAATACTTGAATTGTTGTACAAGAACCCATTGCCGTCTGCTAAAACAATCTGTCGCCACTCGCCATTCTTTGATACGACTGGGTACTCGCCCGAACGATCCCACATCAGGATGCCGTCATCAGACGCTGACTCGCCAGTGGTTAGCTGACGCAGTCGGTCTTTTGTCCTGACTAGGTAACTGTTTAAACGCTCTGCCCAGTCAGACCAGAGGTTGCCATGGGGAGGAGGCGGTATAAGCGAACTCACCTCTTACCACCCGGCTGTGCGTCGATACGCATTGTGCCAACTCGGAAGTCTTGATTGCCTGTGGCCTCGACTCGTATCCGTACCTGTCTGCCAGTGAACCGCAGTGATGTCGGGTTACCTGTTGAGTACGGGCCGTATGTGCGCTCCGTGTCGTTTGGATAGAACCGAGTCTTAAATGACACGTTGACCTCACCCTGAGTCTCTTCATCAGGGATCAGTTGGTTGACCTTCATGACCGTGTCGCCATTACCAAGACTGATTGGGCCTGACTCAGCATATGGCGTGTACGATCCATGACCAATTCCATGAATCTCATGCTCATAAATCACGCCAGTCGCATCGACCCACTGTGGCTCTGCAAACACGCCCTGATCAGCACCCGCTGTGCGATCAATATTGCCGATCTCCCAGTGCTTTTCGAGGTAGTCAAAAGCAACGTAGCTGTCGCACTCAGTCGATCCTTGTGATGGGTAGAACCACCAGATCTCACCGTACTCGCTGTTATGGACTGCGTAGCACTTTGAGCCTTGGTTTGAGTTCATGTTCTCAAACACATAATCCTGAACCTCGCATGGCATCTGCGTAGCAACCGAACCGTCGAACATGTAGAACGATTCTCGGCCCATCCAGAATGCGCCCTGATCAATAGCAACCAGTGACTTGCGCGAGATTGCCCCACAAGCCGTACCAACGCGCTCAAAGCCATAGACGTATGGCGGGCCTTGGTAAGTCGCTATATGAGCGTCCACGTTCGTCACAACGATAGTTCTGCCACGCATCCGAGCCGCACACATGATCTCGCCATGAGTTTGCAGTTCGATATCACCCGCCTCGTTCGTAGCCGCAGGAGTCCACAGTGTGTTGTCCTCACGATCACACCAAGCGATCTTCCGAGGATTGCCACCTGCCTGAAGCGCAAAGATGAACCGCTCCTCTGTGACCACCAGACCCTTACAGCCTGTTGGTGCATTGCTGATCTGTGCCGCAGGACTAGCAGGATTGCCTTGCCACTCGTACAACTTCCCATCGGAAGTGGCGCACCCAACAAGGTATTCGCCCCAGTTGTCCAGTGACCACGTTGTAGCCTCTTGAAACTGCGATGACCCTTCTCTGCGTACACCGAAAAGACCAGTGCCAAAGAAACCGCCACCGAACGCATAGTTGATGGCCGCGTCCTCATCGCCTGTGGTAAATCCTACTGGGGTGATATCTGTTGCAGTGCCTGATGCGCTGACGTACACAAGTTCATTGGCTGTGCCTAGTGCGGTCTTTGCACCCTGAGAGTTATCAACCCAAACATGCATCGCCCGTGGAGCCGCCGTGATCAGAGATGACGCATCCGCCTTCTCACGCCACCCGCCAACAGGGCGCATTGATCCTTGATGCCACCGGATCAGGTTTGCATCGCGCCAACGGTTTGATCCCTCGAAATCAGTTCCGACTCGATAAATGCCGGGCGGTAATTTAAGTGGGATCAGTGACATGACAGCACTCCAAAAATGTTTTGACTACGCTGATGTTACCGCATTTGATGCCGCTTGGCCTGCCGCTACCGCTTCTTCTTCTGAATCACCATTAGCGATAGCTTGATCGTATGCAGACTGGTAAGCATCTGCTTTAGCTTCAGAAAGAGCAATAGCCGCCTGTTCCGCATCGTATGCAGATTGCCAAGCGTCAATAGCAAACTGGAATTGAGTCATGTCAGAGATGTCTATGTTTTGAGTTATTTCATCTGTTTCAGCGTCTTTTTTCTCAATCTCTCCAATTGACCCATCCCATTGGACTGCGTGGATTGTTATTTCCAGTCCAGTTGAGTCAACGTCATAAAAAACGCCATCTTTGCCGACAGAAATTTTGCCGTTGCCATTATTGATGATTACCCAAGCAGTCATAATAAATCTCCATAATAAGGTATGGCGTATTAGTCCGCCAACGTACACTCATTGTTATTGTACACTGAGTTCATTCACTTGGAAAAAAGTCAATGAACGTCTGAAGTGAAATCCTCGTGCCAGATTTAACCTCAAGAACCTCGTGCATTGTGCCACCCTTCAAAATGACGCTTACCCCAGTCTCTGGCTTAATCAATACATACTCGTTATTGTCGTCAGGGTTTCTTACAGCAAGCTCCCCGCCTTCGCAGTCACTTAAATACGTTGTAATGGCCAAGCCATGCGGATCGTCATCATGTATATCCATGCACCCGCCAACTTCAATCCTATGTCTTTTTGTGGAAATTTTTGCTTCAAAGTTGGGCAACATAGGAACATGGGAGCTAAATTTTATTATCTCGTCATACTCAAGTTTTTTTTCAGCGCATTCTGTCTGGAATACCCCAGTTCCTTTATCAAAAACTTTTTTGCCGCTACTGTTGTCATGTATGTAGGCGAGTGACTCACTGTAATCATCAAAAAACTTCTCAGTTTCATTGATGACATTTTTCGGAAACATATTTTTGACTATCAAAACTCTGTCGAAAAACGCGCCTATTACTTGTGAATGGCTCGCCTTCTCATCCTCATGGCGATAAATAATACCACCCCGTTGCAATATATTTGTCGCATGTATACACAGGGTTTCCTCGATGTGTATGAGTCCAAGACGCAGGAAATAAAACCACGGTCCCACGCTTTGGTTGAAGTTTTACTCCAAACTCCAAAAACTCACTTGTACCCTCCCCATCTGGAACGTCATTTAGATAAATCATCCAAACAAGGTTTCTAAGTGATGAATCATTGCTAGCTGAGTGTTCGCAATGCCAAACGTGAAAACCGCCTTTTGGCGGAGTTCTTTGAACTTTAATAGCAAAACTATGGCAATTTTGCATCGCAAAAGATGGATATTCTTCTGAGTATAAAGATAGTGCTGAATCAAGAACTTTGTTTGTTTCTACATCAAGCGTTGCCAATTTGGCCGCCTCTTCTGTATGAAAAAACCAAGAAAAATCTTTTCTTGCTTGCCTTCCGTTTGATTCAGCCCCATGCCATGCAGAACCTTCACTAGATAGCCTATCGTGCATCTCGATCATTTTTTTACAATAATCATCGGCCGCCAGTCCATCATAAATGCCTATAAAATCACTCATTTGGCATCCTTTATATCGATTAGCTTCGCGCCAGTATTTATTTCAGCCGCGACCCTCAACAGGTCTTGGGATGCGTTATTTGCCTTGACCATTTCGTTTCTAAATGATTCAACAGCGGCCCCTGTCTGCCTGCCTTGTGTCGCATTTTCGACAAGAAGCATTGGGAGCCATGCGACTCCACATGCGTACTCATCAACTTCTTTTCCTGAGTTTGGGTCTGTGCCGCGCATTTGTACAAACCAAGCGCAATCAAGTTGCTTGCAAGGCTCAAACCCATTAAGAGGACAGTTATCCTTTACCTTCAATTCCATTCTCACCCCTCAAATAATGGAATTTAATCTTTTGATGCGATAATTAAATCAACATATTGGACATTGATTGCCGCTGTCGCTGAACTAATCGCTAAGTTACCAGAGTTGGCAGAGCCGCCTAAACTTCCAGACAAGTTGTGGCCGTGATTGTGCGATCCGCCACCTCCTGCGCTGTTTGTATTCAATGGCCCAACGTATCCGTTTTCCCCGTCATTACTTAGTCTACGCGCTCTAATGATGCCCTGCTCATTAGTGTTTTGATAGACAGAAATGCTATGCGAGTGACTTGGTATCTGATTTATTGAAAGTGTCGTACTGGAAATATTTCCAGACATCGAGACAGAAAGACCAGATACATCTGGAGAACCAGAAATTGAACCACTGACTGATGGCGTACTCATCGCTGTACTAAACGCAGTTGTACCACCGGAGCTTGCTGTGCCAGAAACTACACGCAACGCCTTATCGTTATGCGTGGTTTGTTTTGTCCAACCTGTTGGAGCCGCTGTCTGTTGAAATAACATCAATGTGCCAGATGCAAAAGAAGCAGGGACGACATTTGAAATCAATGCTTTGCGAACAGCACCGGCTGATGTGTCGTAAACATTGATGTAGTCAGCAGACGCATCAATACTAGCTTCCGCTGTATTCGCTGTAATTCCCGCAACGTCTGAAACAGACTTGATAGTCGAGTCCAGTGTATCCAGATTCGTATTTAATTTCGTACCCCATGAATCCTCACTGGCTCCAACCTCTGGTTTAGTCAGCGAATAATGGGTTGTGGTTGTATCAGCCATGAGTTACTCCTCTATGCGGCAATATCTGACCAAGTAATTGATGTCTCAGGTATTGTACTCCAAGACTGCGCCCCTGCGCTAATAGGCTCCCATTTCTCCCGCCCGATAGCGGCAAAGCCTGATGTAACCGATTTAATTGCTGTGGCATTCCGTTTTCTGATGCATGCGGCTGTAGTAGTCGCTGACGCGCTGAGCGATCCAGAGCCATTTGTGATGAACACGCCACGACCTGTCGTACTACACACTGCATTAGCCTGTCCATCAGACTCTCTCACGCGGGTTGAGTCGGACGTTGTGCTTGCAGATGCTGTTACCGTAGCCGAACCACTCTGCACCCGCTCACCGGACGCTGTGGAGCTTACAGCAGTAGCTGAGACAATGGTCTGTAGATCAGCGTTGTCGAATACGTTGTAGCCATACGCGCCAGTGCCGTATGAGAACTTGTCTGACTCCTTGAGTACAAACTGCTCTGCGACTGATGCAGTGGACGCTGTAACGCTTGATAGGCCGCTTGCAATAAATGTCGCTGTCGATGACGCTGACCCAGTAGCAGTTGCCGATGGATTAGCGTCACCTTCCCTGACACGGGTTGCACCGCAAGAGGACGTTGACGATGCACTTACCGTGGCATCTGCGTTAGCAGTAAACCCGCCAATTGATGCGACAGTTGCATTGGACGATACAAGCGATCCGCTCGAGACAATGCGAATGCATGATGCCGATGCGGAGGACGATGACGTAGCCTCTGTCGGCAGGACAGCAGAGCCAAACCCGGCAGAGCCGAAAGAGCTCGTCCCGTAGCTGTAACTACTGCTGTCTACATATGCCATCTATTAGTCCAGAGTGATGTCGAGATCGCCCGCAGGAACGCGGAATACATCACCAGTCTCAATTGTCTTTGAGCTAGTCAGTGCCGCGTATGCAAGCATGTTCCCTGATGTTGAAGCGTCCCACACAGCAACGTGAGTCACAGTGCCAAAGTCCGCAGTCGCAGTTGAGTATTCAACAGCCGCAGTGTTTGACGTTGTGTTGCCTGAAGTGGTGAACGCTACTGTCGCACGGGCGTATGCTGTGCCAGAAGTCGATACCTCAGTGCCTGATCCGTCTTCATCTGGGTTAGCAGTGTGAAGTGCCAAGTACAGTGTGCCGGGTGCAGTGTAAGCCGCTCCGCCGAAAACATGATCAAGAATCTCTGTTTCCAAATAGTTTGAGAATGACATTATCCAAGTCCTCGTATGTTGAGTCTAATACCAGTGCCAGAGTTCTTCACGCGCTCTGACTGATTATTCAAGTTCTGTACCGAGGCGGCGTACATCTGCGCCCAGACAGCCAAACGTGCATCTTCTTGCAGGAATGGTGCTGAGTGTGTCAGTGCGCCGTACAGGTACACATCCGGTGCATATTCCAACAACCAGTTCGTAGTGTTGGAGTCGGATA
>Ga0209138_1001017_pt1 | contig 25207 bp, 37 predicted proteins | sample SaaInl3SG_22_DNA_FD_184645 | JGI IMG/M metagenome (GOLD analysis project Ga0209138, IMG submission 184645) | Marine microbial communities from expanding oxygen minimum zones in the Saanich Inlet - ESP_153SG_22_DNA (SPAdes) (version 2) | ecosystem: Environmental > Aquatic > Marine > Intertidal...
GCTTCCTGCTTCGCATCGAAGATAACATGGAGTCCATCTCACGGGGCATCAATTCTTCACTGCAGTTGTCTAAGCGAGGAGGGGGCGTAGCTCTTAACCTAACTAACCTGCGTGAGGCAGGGGCACCAATCAAGAAAATTGAAAACCAATCATCTGGAGTGATCCCAGTTATGAAGCTATTGGAAGATAGCTTCAGCTATGCAAACCAGTTGGGTGCGAGACAGGGTGCAGGTGCTGTATACCTTAATGCACACCACCCAGACATTATGAAATTCCTAGACACTAAGCGCGAGAATGCTGATGAGAAGATTAGAATTAAGACTCTCAGCCTCGGGGTGGTAGTCCCTGACATCACTCTTGAGCTCGCTAAGTCCAATGAGGACATGTACCTTTTCTCTCCCTATGACGTGGAGCGTGTTTATGGGGTTCCAATGTCTGATATCTCTGTTACGGATCACTATGAAGAAATGGTAGATAACCCTAACATTCGCAAGACCAAGATTAGTGCCAGGGAATTGTTCCAGACAATCGCTGAGCTGCAGTTTGAGTCAGGGTACCCATACATTGTATACGAAGACACCGTTAACAGTGTAAACCCAATCGAGGGTCGCATCAACATGTCAAACCTCTGCTCTGAGATTCTTCAGGTAAATACACCTACAACATACAACAATGACCTCAGTTATGATATAATTGGTAAAGACATTAGCTGTAACCTTGGTTCATTGAACATTGCCAAGATGATGGAATCTCCAGACTTTGGCAAGAGCGTAGATGTCGCAATTAAAGCACTAACTTCTGTGGCTGATCTAAGCTATATTGATTCTGTCATGTCTATTGCAGAGGGCAACAAGAAGTCTCGTGCGATTGGGTTGGGACAGATGAATCTCCATGGTTACTTTGGAAAAGAAAGAATGCATTATGGAGACGAAGAGTCGATTGACTTTACCAACATCTACTTCTACACGATCCTCTTCCACGCACTTAAGTCGAGTAATCAGACGGCAAAACAGACGAGTTCGCCGTTCGACAATTTTGAAAACTCAACTTATGCTAGCGGAGAGTTCTTTGAGAAGTACGTTAGCCAAGACTGGCAGCCCAAGACCAAGAAGGTTGCTGCACTATTTAAGAAGAGTGGTATTGACATTCCAACTCGTGCTGACTGGGAAAAACTCAAGAAGTCAGTAATGAAGTATGGTCTGTACAATCAGAACCTCCAGGCCGTTCCACCAACGGGATCAATTAGCTACATCAATAACAGTACTAGCTCTATCCATCCCATCGCTTCTAAGATTGAGATTCGTAAAGAGGGAAAGCTGGGACGTGTGTACTACCCTGCACCGCACCTTGACAACGACAACCTAGAATACTTCGAGGACGCATATGAGATTGGTGCTGAAAAGGTAATCGATGTCTACGCTGCTGCAACCCAGCACGTAGACCAGGGGCTATCCCTGACACTGTTCTTTAAGGACGATGCAACAACTAGAGACATCAACCGTGCACAGATTTACGCATGGAAGAAGGGTATTAAAACTATTTACTACATTCGGATCAGGCAGCAAGCTCTGCAGGGTACCGAGGTAGACAACTGCGTAAGCTGCATGCTATAGGAGATATGATGATAACAAGACCAGTAAACTGGAATGCAATTGAGGACCCAATAGACCTCGAAGTCTGGAATAGGCTCACTGCCAACTTCTGGCTACCCGAGAAGGTGCCCCTGTCGAATGATATTCAGGCATGGGCAACTCTCAAGGATGAGGAAAAAGAGCTCTCCAAGAGAGTCTTCACAGGCCTGACCATGCTGGACACCATCCAGGGCACTGTTGGATCTATGTCCACTCTGCCTGACTCGCGAACTCAGCACGAAGAGGCTGTTATAACCAACATCGCCTTCATGGAGTCGGTTCACGCCAAGAGCTACTCCTCAGTGTTCTCAACCCTGTGTTCAACAGAAGAGATCGAGGAAGCCTTCCGCTGGTCTGAGGAGAATGAGTATTTGCAAAAGAAAGCAGAGATCATTTTGGAACGGTACAGAGGAGACGATCCGCTAAAGCGTAAAGTTGCCTCTACCTTCTTGGAATCATTTCTTTTCTACAGTGGATTCTATTGGCCAATGTACCTATCTTCAAGGGCAAAGCTCACCAACACTGCAGACCTAATTCGACTAATCATTCGCGATGAGGCTGTGCACGGCTATTATATCGGATATAAGTTCCAGTTGGCTTATAACGAACTCTCTGAAGTAGAGCAGCAGGAGATGAAAGACTGGGCCTATGGGTTCCTTATGGAGCTGTATGAAAATGAAATCAAGTACACTCGTGACCTGTATGACTCAGTTGGACTTACTGAGGACGTGAAGAAGTTTCTGCACTACAATGCAAACAAGGCACTGATGAACCTGGGTTTTGAGGCGTTGTTCCCTGCAGAGGCAACTGACGTTAACCCAGCTATCCTGTCCGCCCTGTCTCCCAACGCTGACGAGAACCACGACTTCTTCAGCGGTAGCGGAAGCTCATACGTTATTGGCAAGCATGAGGCTACAACTGATGACGACTGGGATTTTTAGTGGTATAATGGATCTGACAGAAAAGGATTTATTGTGCAACGTAGACTAGACTGGGTCCCCTCATTTGACCCACGGAATAAAATGTATGGCATTCGAGGAATGTTTGGGTCTATCCCCGTAGAGCGTAAGGCTAAGTTCTGGCAAGAAGGAACTGTACTAGACCAGGGCCGTGAAGGTGCTTGCGTTGGATTTGGCTGGATGGCAGAACTCATTGCAGAGCCCATGGTGCCCGACGAGCAGCCTTCCGAAGAGTTTGGAAACAAGCTTGCTAAGCATTTTTATAAGGCAGCCCAGCAAATTGACGAGTGGCCTGGAGATGACTATAGTGGTACTTCGGTCCTTGCTGGGGCCAAGATCATGAAGGAGCACGGGTTCATTGACGAGTATCGCTGGTGCTTTGACATTGATGACATCATTGACGCCGTTGTCTCCCAGGGCCCAGTCGTAATCGGCATTCCTTGGTATAGTGGAATGTACCGTACAAATAGTTTAGGCCTCACGGGACCCACAGGAGAGAAGGTGGGCGGTCACTGCATTACTCTTACTGGCTACCACCCAGCCAAGATCTTTGGCAGGCAGTCCCTCGAGGTGTTCAAATGGAGAAACTCCTGGGGCACAGATTATGGAGTAGACGGCTCTGGGTACATTAGAGTATCAGATCTGAGACAACTCTTTGAAGAGGGTGGGGAGGCATGCATCCCAGTAGTACGAAACAAGCCTACGCTCACGTTCCCACCTGTGTCTTCTAGAAAAACTAGCTGGCTTGGTGAGATTGTAAAGAAAATTATTGACTGGCTTGCCTACAGGTTTACTGTACCAAAGGCAGCTCGTAAAAGATAGAATAATTAAATACAGTGGGGTATAGCTCAGTTGGCAGAGCAGAGAGCTGTTAACTCTAAGGTCGCTGGTTCGAGTCCAGCTACCCCAGCGAATCCCTATCCTAGCATCACTCAACGATATTTCACTGGGTAGGGATTCCCCAATGGTCTTGTAGCTCAGTTGGTTAGAGTGCCGCCCTGTCACGGCGGAGGTCGCGAGTTCAAGTCTCGTCAAGATCGCAAGTTGCTACCAAAAGTATTTTGTGGTAGAATTCATAAGTACTACAGTAAGGAGAGAGTATATGAGTGAAGAAGCAAAGTGCCCATTCCCCCACGCGGCGGCAGGGGCAGCCCCAACAGATGAGGACGTGATTAAGTCAGCGTCTGCTGCGTCTGGAACAAAGAATTTTGATTGGTTCCCAGAGGGGCTCAAGATGGATGCACTTCTTAGGCATAACCCCAAGAGTGACCCAATGAGCGACACCTTTGATTACGCTAAAGAATTTGAGTCGTTAGACCTCGAAGAGGTAAAAGTTTTTATTAAAGCAATCATGACTAGTCGTGGCGAATATTATGAAGAATCTGTTGCAGCCAGTGGCTTGCCAGGAATGCCGTATGGACAAGAGCACTGGTGGCCAGCAGACTGGGGTCACTATGGACCCCTCTTTATTAGGCTTGCTTGGCACTCAGCTGGTACCTATCGCGTATCGGATGGCCGAGGAGGCGGTGGGGAAGGAAACATCCGTTTCTCACCACTGAACTCTTGGCCTGACAACGTAAACCTAGACAAGGCAAGACGCATCCTGTGGCCAGTTAAAGAGCGATACGGGAGGAAGCTCTCTTGGGCAGACCTCTTTATCTTGGCTGGAAACGTTGCACTCGAAGACATGGGACTAAAGATTTTTGGATTTGCTGGCGGTCGTAAAGACGTGTACGAGCCAGACAACACCTACTGGGGCCCCGAGGCAGAGTTCTTGGCTAATGCAAGGTATGACGCTAGCAGGGCATCCGACACACTTCATGATCCACTAGCAGCCGTTCAGATGGGCCTAATTTATGTTAATCCAGAAGGTCCCGACGGAAACGCCGAAGATTTTGTTGGAGCTGCAGGAGATATCCGAACCACCTTCTCTCGCATGGCTATGGATGACGAAGAGACTGTGGCCCTCATTGCTGGAGGGCACGCATTTGGAAAGTCTCACGGGGCAGGGCCAGCCGATCAGGTAGGGCCACCGCCCGAGGCGGCACCATTAGAAGAGGCCAGTCTTGGCTGGATTAATTCCCAGGGCAAGGGCCACTCAGAGGACACTATTAGTAATGGCATTGAGGGTGCCTGGACTCCAAACCCACTGCGTTGGGACAACGATTACCTACGACTGATTTTCCAGTATGAGTGGGAGATGGTGGAAAGCCCTGCTGGTGCAAAGCAGTGGCAGCCCGTTGACTGCAAGCCAGAAGACATGGTACCTGATGCACACATCGAGGGCAAAATGAATAAGCCAATGATGATGACCACAGACCTTGCACTCCGACTTGGAGACGACAAGTATAAAGAAATTTGTGAGAAGTTCCTAAATGATTTTGAATACTTCTCTGATGCTTTTGCCAGGGCTTGGTTTAAGCTCACCCACAGGGATATGGGCCCAGTTTCTCGTTATGTCTGGAAAGAAAACCCAGGAGAGGTTTTGCTCTGGCAGGACCCAGTAGACCCTTCACCCTATCCCGAGCTTAGCGAGGACCAGGCCGAGTTGCTTCGTTCTTCTATCATCAGCAACTTGGACGATGGAAAGTACACACTCACCTATGACAGGGGATCTGTCAAGCAGCAGAGGAAATTAGATCTAAGAGACCTAATCTTTACTGCATGGGTTTCTGCTTCTAATTATCGAAATTCAGACAAGAGGGGCGGAGCTAACGGTGCACGTATTCTCTTGGAGCCAATGAAAGCTTGGAAGTTTGTAGACTCAGAGCGGGTGGACCTGGTCGTCCAGCTATTGAATGATGCGAAGCAACAGTCTGGGGTAGGCATTACTATGGCAGACTTAATCGTGTTTGCTGGTGGAGTTGGGCTGGAGCTAGCCATCAAGAATGCTGGTCATGACAAGGCTGTGCCATTTTTTGGTGGCAGGGGAGATGCAAGACAGGATCAGGTTGACGAGTTGTCCTTTAGCTACTTGGAACCAATTCATGATGGATTTATGAACTGGGTGCACCCAGACTATAATAAAGAACATGTACTAGATAAAAATGCAGAGTTTCTTTTTGTTGAGCGTGCAGCACTTCTAGGGCTCACCCCACCAGAAATGTCAGCTTTGTTTACTGGCTTTAGGTCAATGAGTGTTCATAACCGAGGATCTGAAATCTCTTCAGTTAGCTGGAACAGAAATAGCGGGCACAAGCTTAACAGAGACTTCCTGGAGAACGCTATTATTAAGCCATGGTACAAGTGGACAGGACACGGAGATGATCTGTGGGAGGGTGACATAGAGAATCCGTCACGGCACCCTGCAAAGGGCAAGGCCTGGTACTACTCTGGACAGCACTATGTCCATGATACCCAGGTTAAAGTGTCCAGGGCAGACATGATGTTCGCCTCTAATTCTATCCTACGTGCCAACCTGGAGGTTTATGCAGGAATTGACGGAGATGAGATTCTCATTGATAACTTTATTAAGGCTTGGGTAAAGGTTATGAATGCAGACAGGTTCGACATTAAATAAGTCGGAGTCCTGGGCATGACATAAAACTGCCCTCCGCCCCCTTAGCTCAGTTGGCCAGAGCACCGCTCTTGTAAAGCGGGGGTCGTCAGTTCGAATCTGACAGGGGGCTCGAAACAGAAGGAGAGATTATGGAAAATAGTATTAATGTTTTAGACAAGGGCTACGTAAGGCTTGTAAGCCACATGGGAGATGACCTATCAGTAGTGAATGCTGCCCGAGTATCTTATGACAAAGAGTCTTTAGAGATTAGTAAAAAGGATGAGGGATTAATTAATTTTCTTATTCGGGAAAAGCATACCTCTCCATTTAGACATGCTGCAGTTACGTTTGAGGTATACGCCCCTCTGGTAGTTGCAAGGCAGTGGTGGAAGTACGCAGTGTCCTCAAGCCACGTCGATGATCAAAATGGTTGGAATGAGTCTTCTCGTAGATATATTACAGAAGATGAAGAGTTTTACATCCCTACCGCCACACAGTGGCGTAGCAAGCCAGAGAATAGTAAGCAGGGCTCTGGGGAGCCAGTAGACGAGCTTGTAGGTCAAAGGTTTACGGATAGGCTCGAGGAGATTGTGAGGCTAGGAGAAGAGGCTTATGAGTCTGCAATGGAACAAGGGATTGCTCCTGAGCTTGCCAGACTATTCTTGCCAGCCTATGGAATGTACGTTCGTTGGCGTTGGACAACATCTTTGCAGGGAGTGCTTACATTCCTAGAGCAGAGGCTGCCCCACGATGCCCAGTCAGAGATTCGGGAATATGCAGACGCAGTTCTTGATCTATCTCAAGGTATCTTTCCAGTAACTTTTGAGCAGTATCTTAAACTTAACCAGTAAACTAGAGTATAATAAGGAGGAGACATGGAAGCAATTATGTTTATTGTATGGCACAGCATTGCCATCGTAGCACTTTCACTTTCATCTTACGGCATTGGCTACCTGGTAGCCAAGGGCGGTATTAAAGACATCTTAACAAAGGAGAACTAATGACAACTGTCTATACTAAAAACAACTGTGTCCAATGCGACATGACTAAGAGACTTATGGACAAGATGGGCATCGAGTATGATACTGTCAACATCTCCGAGAATCCAGAAGAGCTAGACAAGCTTATTGAGATGGGATACAGGGCAGCACCAGTTGTTATTACTGACGATGACTCCTGGGCTGGATTTAATCCAGACAAGATTGGTGACTTAGCAGCCTAGCTGTGATCTATTTCGTAGATGCCAGCAATGTGGAAGTTGTCTGCTGTACTTAGTCCTACTGGCCCAGTGGATGAGAAAACCTCGTGCCGTCCATTAGACCCAATGCTAAATAGTTTTAGGATATCACTGCCAGCATCTGCGTGCCCAAGGACGGCGTATTGATCATCACCAGATATGTCATGAAGGCATCCGTCACTTAAAAGGACGGCATGATGCGTAGGGGCAGGAAGCTTGATGTAGTATTGGCCTTCTCCGAAATCAGTGATGTTGTCCATGTCTACCTCAACTGTAAAGTGGCATAGACCTCCTACTATTTGGTAGTGGCCTAGGAATAATGGGTCTCCATCAAATGTAGGCTGAACCTCGTCAGTCCCGCCTTCGACGACCCAACTGTTCAAATCACTGGCCCCCGTTCTAACAATTGCGGGATGTGTAAACCTAGCCATTACTGACCAACCTCTAGCTTAACCTTAAGCACTGCTGCAAACTGGCCAATCGCATCTGACACTAAGTATAGATCGTCCATGCCAGATAGCTCAACAGAGAATGCATGTCCAGGCATGATGCGGTATCCGTAGTTAGTGGTGGTAACATCGGAAGATCCCACATAAATATTAAGGGTCTCGTCGACGTTCTGAATTGTAATATCCATTCCAGAGTGAGTTCCATCTGGAGTAATTTTTGTTGGGGTGGGCCCAAGCTCATATAGTCTGTGAGTAGTCATAGTATTATTATACCATTAATTACAAGAATGAATGTCTATTTTAACTCTAAGCTCTACTGCGTTGTCCCCCTGCATCCGCAGCTCGCATCGAGGACATGTAAAATATAGGGGCAGCATACTCAATTGTAGTTTGTTTTTATGATAAAATAGTTACATGAAACTTATTAATCCAGCTCCAGGTCGTAAGGTCACCAGTGCCTACGGTCCAAGGACACATCCAATTACTGGTCAAAAGGGCAAGATGCACCACGGTATTGACTTTGGTGGAAGCTTTAACGTTCTTGCTGCAGGAGACGGCATTGTAAGCCATGTTGGCTACTCTGCCAAGGGTGGTGGTCATGTTGTTATTATTAAACATGCTACCAACCTTTACACCGTCTACTACCACGGCAAGGACGCAACAAAGTTTAAGGTCGGTGATCGCATTAAGGCTGGGGACGTTGTCTACCGAAGCGGATCCACTGGTGCTAGCACAGGCAACCACCTCCACTTCGAAGTGCGTCGTAGTCGTAAGTGGGGGGATAGTGTCGATCCTAATATTTATATCAACAATGATAAGCCAACCAAGGGTAGTATAGGTGGCCCAGAGAACACTGCCCGTCATCAATATGGCCTTAAGGTAGACGGCAAGCTGGGTAAGTCTACCTGGAGAGCATGGCAGAATGCACTTAAAGAAAGCTTTGAGTATCGCGGAATTGTGGACGGTATCCCAGGCAAGATGACCTGGACTGCTATCCAGAAGTCTGGACTTGACTATGGTTATAATGCAAAGTTCGTGGATGGAATGCCAGGCCCAAACACTCGCAAGGCCGTACAGAGGCGTCTGAAGGCTACTGGAGACTACAAGGGACGTATCGATGGTGCTTGGGGGCCGCTTACAATTAGCTCTTTGCAACGGACACTAAACAAAGGAATGTATAAGTAATGATTAACAATATAATTACTGTATTCGAAAGGCTGCGTAAAAACCGTAAGCCAAAGCCTGTTACGAACGGGCCCTCCTGGACACATCGTCGTAGATTAATCTATGGTGCATATATCTTGGCAGTATTAATGATTGTCTTTGGGGCACTCAGCTTGTTTGCAGATAGCCAGATCGGTGTTGAGCTTGTTGTAGGAGGCGTTGCACTTCTATCTATTATTGTGACAGCCTACACAACATCCGCAACCTACGAAGATGTTCGTATCTGGAAACGATCTGGACCAACAGAGCTCGAAGACCCCTCAGATCAGTTTGACACAGACAACCCAGATGGTGTATAATATATAGGTCTAATGAAAGGACACAACAAATGGTAATGACAGCAGCGTTTTGGAAGATGGCGGGAGAAAGAGCCATCAAGACCGTCGCACAGAGTGCCCTAGCCTTCCTTGGCTCGGGAACCGTGGGACTGTTTGAGATTAACTGGGGTAACATGTCCAGTGTTGCACTGGGTGCAGGTCTCCTCTCAATCTTGACATCTATTGCTATCCCTAGTGCAGAAACAAGGAACGCAGTTCGTAATGAGCTAGCGGGCAAGGCTCAGGCAAGGAATAAGTAATGGCAATCTACCAGTATAAATGTACTGGTTGCGACACCATGATTGATAAGATCAGGGGCATCAACGATAAAGAAGATGCCTCTGATCTTGTTTGTGATAGGTGTAATGGCAACCTGAAAAGATTCTATGCGGGAGGTGCTTTTGGGGTACAGTTCAACGGAAGCGGATGGGCCAGTAAGTCTTAGGTTCCACTGGTTTGCAAATAGGCAATACTCAGACGTCACAGTGTCAGAGTTTAGGAAGATGATTTCTACCCTAGACTCTTTTGGCTATTACTCTGTTTTGCTGCCGTACCACAATCACTTGTCAGATTTCTTGGTGCTATCAGCTAAGGATATTTCTAGCACAGAGAGAATAAAATATAATATAGCTATTAGGCCATCTGAAATGTCGGCAGAGGCCTGTGCTAGACAGGTCCACTCTTTTAATAAAATTGAAGCTAATAGATTAATTTTAAATATAATTTATGGAAGTCCGCAACAAATTGAAAATAGGGGAGATCTTGTGGAAAACAGAGTCGGTCTCAAGCAGTCCGCCGATATGTTTGTTGAGCAACTCTCCTGCAATAATCTATTTATTAAATCTAACACAGAAATAATTGTTTCGGGTAACTCCTACGAAGCCCTGGAGATGTCTAGACGACGAGCCGACTACTCGGCCCTAGACCTGGAGAGCTTTGAAAGAGAAGACATGGATAGTGAGGAGGGCAAGGCCCGCTTGGCTGCCTATGCAAAGGTTAAAAGACTCATGCTAGTGGCAGATATAGTTGTGACTGATAGCAAAGAAAGAAAACTGTTTGACGGCAGCAACTCCATCGTCGGTACCGAAAAAGAAATTGTAGCCAAGCTAACGTCACTACAGAAGAGGGGCGTAACAGACATCCTAGTCTCTTCCCACCCCTATGATCGGCACATCGAATCGCTGCATCAATTAATAAAACGTATCTCAAGCTAGACTTTTTGCACTAAATAAGATATAATAGATAGAACAACAACTACTTTTGGAGGCTATATGACTGCATCAACACTTGATAAACCAAGGCTAGACCCAAAAACTACCAAGCTTACCCGATCTGACAGATGCGATTCAGGATGCCCAGCCCAAGCTCATGTGCTTGTATTCGGCTTAGAGGGAGAGTTAATGTTTTGTGCACACCATTATAATAAAATTATGAGCAGCGACTCAGGCAGGGAAGCGATGGAAGCATTTGCTATCGAAACACACAAACAAGATGAGGCGGCATAGTGGAAATAGTTTTAGGGGCAGTGCTGGGCACGGCTATTGTAGTAGTCAGCACCCTATTTTTGCGTACTCCAGCCAAGGAAGCAATGAGCACCACATTAAAGTTTAGTCAAGCTCGGGCACACATGCTGATGTCCACTATCGCAGACTACGGAGATAGCGTTCACGAACCAGACACAAACAATCAAAGCAAGGACTATATTAAAAAATCATATGTGAGGGTAGTCATAGCAGAAAACAATGCCTACTGGATTAAAGATAATGCTTTGTTCACAGCAGAGGTGGTCGAGGGAATGGTGGACAGGGAGAGCCAGAGAAGAGTTGACACAATGGGTATGGATAGTGTAGAATTAGAGCAGACGTTAGCAATTGTAGAAAAACTTAGAGAGGGACTAGATGAAGATAGCGGTGCAGGGAAGTAAAAGCTTTTCCGACTACAACATTTTTTTGCGTGCTATGCGAACAGCACTGTACTCAATGAGCGAGGACGACAAGGCTATTGAGCTGTACCCATTGGGGCCACACATCGTAAACAATATGGCAATTGGTTTTGCCAATATTACTGAAGACAGTCTTCGGCCTAGGGGTATTAAAATTTCTTGTCACCAAAGGCCAGCGGGCTGGGCGGAGAAGAACGTAAAAGATTTTGACTATATTGCCTACTTCTGCAAACCAGGAGAGCCCTTTTCTAGGCTTGTAGATCTTGCAGACGAACTGGAGATGAACCCAGCAGTCTACTCTTACGAATAGAATTAGTGTCTCTTAAACTATACATTACGATAGTTAATGTTCGTTTTAAGGGACATAATGTAGTCAGCAAAAGTTGCTGACTAGTATAAACAGGGAATGATTATAATGTTAGTATCATCACTTGACAAAATGGAAAACATCGTAAAGCGTAATCGCAACTTAAGATGGGATGGATGGGACGTTGTCTTCTCCTACCCCTCAGAGAAGGGTCGTACCTCAAAGTTCGGTGCCAGGGTAAATAATGTATGGCATCTGCAAAGAAGGATCGACCTCACTGAGCAGGGGTGGCACATACCTCAGAAGTATGTGAGGTAGGTTATGAATTCCAAGCACAGCTGGAAGGATGACGCTGCTTGCCTTGGCTTCGATACTGAATTCTTTTTTGACAAGTATGAAGAAGATGAAGAGTTCCGACCAGCGATTGACAAGACGTGTGCTGGTTGCCCAGTGGCAACACAATGCTTCGCAGTAGGCATCTCGCAAAAGGAGTGGGGTGTATGGGGCGGAGTATATCTTGAGAATGGAAAAGTATCTCGTGAGTTTAACCGACATCGCACAAAGGCCGATTGGGCAAAGACATGGCAGTATCTGACACTAGACAAGAAGGGCAAGAATGAGTAGCATCGCTATAATCCAGATCTTTATTTTGGTGGGGGTGTGGGTTAATGTAACCTTGGGGCTCATCGCACTCTATGACAGGAGAAAGAGAATAAATGTATACTAACACAATGGCTAGGGCATTCAGATCTCTTGATCACTATTGTCCTAAGGGCTTCGCCCTGCAGGTTGTAGACAATGATAACTTCATCACCGTCAAAGCATTAGAAAAAGACTTTAATCGATTAGATGATTTTAATAAAAGACGTGCTGTAGAATATATGGTGCTAACAAAGAAAGCATTAGAACAAGAAGGAGCAATCGTTTTGCTAGTAAGAGAAGGCGGTGAGGAGATTGGTTGAGGCTATTCTGGGAGCAGTTGGCATTATCGTAATGGGGCTGTTGGTAGTAGACAATATTTATCTTCGCTTAAAGAATAGAAAGCTGTTTGTTAAGGCCTCGCAGGCCGAGGTAGATCGTTTGTCTGTATATGTACAGACCAAAGATTTGCTGGCAAAAGCAGCGGAGGAGTCTCAGGGTACAGATGGATTTATTAAATTTATGTCAACCTCCCGCGACTGGGCCTTTGAGTATATCGAAGATGTCCAAAGGGATCTTCATGCTCTCAAAGAGATTGTTGATGCTACTGCTGGCAAGCCAAGAACGGTGGCACAAAACAATGTCCTTACCGAGGCGGTAAACAAGGTACTAGAACATCTGCCAAAGGAGGGCAAGTAATGTTTAAATATAATGCAATTGTAGATAACGTGGTAGACGGTGACACGGTAGACTTGTCTATTGATTTAGGGTTTGATATCTGGCACAAGGCCAGAGTTAGGCTGCTGGGTATCGATACCCCAGAAAAATGGTATGACTACGGCAAGATCGTAAAGGCTTATGTGCAGGAGCAACTTGAGCTTAAGCCAGTGCAGATTTCCAGCACTAAGCCAGACAAGTATGGCCGCTACCTAGTTGACATCTATGTCGAGGGCATGGAGGAGACGTTTAACCAGCACCTAATTGACAATAACATGGCAAAATCTTACCATGGTGCAGCCAGGGGCAGCCTGTGGAGAGACGACGAGCTAGCCCTCAGAGACCACGACCTATTGATCAATAAAGTACAGTTTAAGGACTAGAATGATTCATAATATTGAGCGGACTCTTTGCTCGGCTTGCGGGGCACTAATGGCAGCTGTCGTAAAGGGGAGAGACATCACTTACCGTTGCTTGAGCAAGCACGAGCTGCACCCCCCAGCTCGCTTTAGGGATGCCGCCAACGGAGAATAGTGTTGACATTCACGTTATAGTTTGGTAAACTATAACAAAGAGAGAGAGACAATGGAACTATATCTGGAAATGTTTGACAATAGCTTTTGGCGTAGTGGCTACCCCATCGGTATAGGATTCTTGCTTGCATGGTGGGCGATTACCAAGTTGAATAAGTAGCATGAACATATTTTATTTAGATAGCGACACAGAAAAGTGTGCACAGTATCACCTAGATAAGCATGTAGTAAAGATGATTCTAGAGTACTGTCAGCTACTGTCTACCGCTCACAGGCTTTCTGACGGCCTGCTAGAGCCAGGTCTGTCCAAGACTGGTCGTAACGTAAAGCGTTACAGGCTACTTGATGACAGAGACTCTATCATGTATCAGGCCACTCATATCAACCACCCGTCTGCTGTATGGGCACGAGCAAGTAAAGAGAACTACGTATGGTTAGCAGATCTTCTTGTCAAGTTGTCTAAAGAATATACTAGGAGGTATGGCAAGACGCACAAGTGTGAGTCAGATGGCCTTATAAAAGCTTTGCAGCAGACTCCGCGGGGTATGCGTGCAAAAGGCTTCACACAGCCCACACCAGCCATGCCAGATGAATACAAGAGTAATGACTCTATTACTTCGTATAGGACATACTATATGAAAGACAAGGCTTATATCGCATCCTGGAAGACAAGAGAAGTTCCTTCCTGGTTTTTGTGATATAATATATACGCTCGCCTGATAGGGAGCACTTTAACTCGCTTAACATAAGGAGGAAATATAATGATGTCTATTACAGACCCATTCGAAACAATCAATCGGGAATTCGATCGAATGTTTCCAGTTGTAGCAAGAACACACAAGCCAGTAGGCTACCCACCGTATAACCTGATCCAGTGGAATACGGAGCGATTCAGTCTTGAATTCGCAGTCGCTGGCTTTAGCAAAGATCAAATTGATATCTCAGTGGAGAAGGGTGTGCTGTCCGTGACTGGAGAGCAGACTGAAGAGGCAGCAGATATTAACTATCTACACAAGGGAATCGCAGCTCGAAAGTTTGTTCGTAAGTTTGAGCTACCCGAGCACGTAGAAATCTCCGAGGCAAAGCTAGAGAACGGCATCTTGATTATTGATTTAATTAAGGAAGTTCCAGAAGAGGCCAAGCCAAAGAAGATCAGCATCAAATAAAACTAAATAACGTCATACAGACCTGGGGCATGTCTATAAACTGCCCCACTTAGGAGAATGTTATGCAATGCACCCAGTTTCTTGCTGTTGAAGCAGGCAATCCACAAAAGGCTATAGACAGAGCTAATTACAAAGTGTTGGAGCTTGTTGGTAAAAATCTGTGGTTTGATTCTATTCATACCACAGAGCAGCCACCTGTGCTGATAGACGAAAACGTTATGTCTGACTTAATGGACAAACGCTTTCAGCTCATCCCAATTTTGTTGGAGGACTTGGACATGAACCGAGTAATTGCTGCAATCAATGCCTACTTTGACCCAAAGCTTAGTCGAACCGATAGGGTTTATCAAGATATAATGAGAAGGTTCGAGGGACAGGCGGACATTGCTATCGAAGCAATACAGTTTGTTGATGAACGCTGGAGCAGCCGTAGTTTATTTTTTGATTTAGAAACTATGACTGGGTCTCCAGACGCCATCACAAAAAGAATGCATAGGCCAAACTTTTTTGTACCATTTTTAATAAATTATTGATATATGATATAATTATACCAGCCCCACGCAGGGCAAGGGTTTGCTAACCTTAGGATGACTAGTTACCATTTTCTGGGCCAACCAGGGTCGCTGTGTGGGGTCCAAGATTTGGAGTTACAATGGACGAAATACTACAAGAAGAAATGTCTCGGGTATATCGGCAAAACCTTTGGGGCAGCAAAGAGTCCCGCTCAGGCCGAGGATCGTCCCCCATTCAGACAATGTATCTTGAGCATGAGGTGCCAATGCTGTTTGACCGAATGGAAATAGATTCTTTGTTAGATATTCCTTGCGGAGACTTCAGGTGGATGAGCAAGGTTCTTGAAAGGTCTAGCCGTAAAATAAATTACCACGGCGCGGATATCGTTGAAAACATTATTAAAACTAATAAGCAGAAAGAAACAGATAGCATACATTTTTCATGCCTAGACATAACGACAGACCCTCTACCTAAGGTAGACTTAGTTTTTTCCAGAGATTGTTTTGTTCATCTATCAGACAGCATGATTCTTAAAGCATTTAAGAATATTAAAGATAGCGGATCGGCTTATATTGCAATGACTAACTTTTCATGGTTTCACTTGCCGAATAAAGCTTTGGAGAATGAGGACATTGTTGGCGGGAACTGGAGAAAAATCAATTTCAGGATGAGGCCATTTTATATGCCCAGCCCTATTGATTTTATCAGCGAGGGCAGCACTGAAGAGCTAGGTAAAGATAAAACTATTGGGGTCTGGAGGGTTTCAGATCTCCCAGACTGCTTGACTTTGGAGTAGTTTCTTGGTAAAATAGTAGCATGAAGAGACAGATTGCATCAATAGCCCTTGTTCCGTTTATCCTTTCAGGATGTGGTGTTTCGCTAGAGACAGTAAACACTTCCCAGCCAAAAGCTGAGGTGTTGCAGACTACGCAACAGCCTGTGGTTTTGTGGGATCAAACCCAATCTCCCCAGCCTGCGGAGTTTTGTAAGGTTCCAGATCAAAGACCGATAGAGTACCTAGGCCAGGCAAGGGGCCACACCATTGACGGTGTTACCTGGGGAGGACCTTCTGGATTCCCACTTGTTGAGCAAACGGTCCCCACCCAAGGAGAGCTGGATTGGCTTATCGTAATGGTTGCATTTAAAGATACTCCAAAGTATGTAGATGAGCCATCAGAATTCTTGGACCCACAGATTGAAAAGCTAGAGGCCTGGGCCGAATTCTGGTCCCAGGGTAAGCTAAGTTTTAATGTTACTTACGTTAACTATTGGATTGATCTACCAGTCAATGCCATTGACAGGCCTAAGAAGGATGGGGACCTCGCGAACATGATTGTCCAGGGAATGCCAGATGGAATGCACCCAGACCACTACGATGCTACCTTTGTTCAGTGGGCAAACCTTGCTGAGGCCCCAGGTCTCGCAGAGCTGAACGGAACAAACAATATTAGATTTACTTTGCGTATGGGAAGCAATGAAAACACCTATGAGAGCCTTAATGAGGTTCCTAAGCTATTCTGGGCACCAGGATATTACCACTCAAGCGATGAGAGGCAGGCACTGACTCTGAAGAGAGAGTTTACGTACGGACATTGGCTACATGAGATTTTACATGAGATGGGGCTTAACCTGCATGCTCCTGGTAATGGCTGGGCCACTGGAGTTGGACAGGCCTTGTACCCGAATAACCAAGGTTGGTCAGCTGCGATTAATTCATGGGAATCATTCCAGCTTGGTTGGCTAGATGACTCTCAGGTTCACTGTGTGGATAGGGAGTCTCTGGAGTCTACTAAAACTATCTTAACCCCAACAGACACTTATGGCGGAGAGAGAAAGATGATTGTAGTACCTACGAACAATGACAGCAACGAAATCTTGGTTATTGAGGCACGACAAAAGGGTGAGTGGACAGACTGGGCAGATGTTTCAGAAGGGTTGCTTGCATATAGAGTAGACCCGACCGCCGCTCACAGGGACCATGTAGATAATGATTGTGGCAATGATCCAGCTATCAAGAAGTGGGCCTACTACATTTATCCAGACGGCACTGTAAGCCCAGAACCAAACTGCGGGTACTTTGACCTGGCCCTGATTAGGGTGGGGGAGACCGTTACTTTTGACGGCATGACAGTCAAGCTAGACGCAACAGAAGAGGGGCTGTACTATGTTAGTATTAAAACTAATTAGTACTCGTAAGTAAACTCATCATCTGTCTGATCTTTTTGTGTAATAAAAGATCCAGCAGATATTCTGAGACCAGATTCAATCTCTCTCACGCCGTGACTGTATTCCCTGGAGCCAGGGTGCATAATGAGGTCGCCAGCTTCTGGGACATATTCAACATCCTGGTTTGGATACCAAAGCTCCCCGCCCTCAAAGTCATCATTAATGTAATATACACAACCATACATGACTGGTGCAGAGTGGTCTCCGCCAAGGTTGTCATAGTGGGGCAGCATCCTTTGTCCAGGCTCCCAGTATACGTAGTTGTGGAGGGTGCTAAACTTGGGCTCAACTGCAAAGTCTAGAAGCTCTGTGGCTGTCTTGCGATACTTTTTATCAAGGCGGATCATTATAGAGTTAAACTCTTCTCTTAGATCGTTTCTTTTTAGGGTGTCGTCTTTTTCTTTAGCAGCATAGTACATCGAAGATAGGTAGTCGCAAACTAGCTTTGCCTCTTCTTTTGTGGAAAACTCTTTTAATAAAATAATATCTGTTCCTGGGAACGGCTCTGTAATTCTCATGGTATTATTATACACCATCAATCAATTATGTGATGTAGAATCCGTTGCAGTTTCTTAAAAATTTTACCAAAGCTGGCATCTCAAATTGCAAGCCAGCTACAAAGGCTCTGTCTCCAACGCCAGACTGCACAGAGACCTCCGTACCATGGCTTATTTCCGCATTAGTTGCGAATCTTTCAGTGCCCAGATTCTCTATCCTTTTGGCAATTGTCTCCGCCAGCTCCTTGCTCACCGCTTCCCCACGGTTACTAAACCAGTTTTCAACTTCTAATGCTTCAGGTATTTCTCGTTGTATCTCTCTCCAGAGTAAGTGCCAAGCCCAAACATTAAACCGAATCCATTCTCCATCATAATTGTTTGGCTTTATGCCCTTCAGATCAAATGCCATTGTCTTGTCCTTTAGAAACTATTTTAATGTTACCGCTTTTTAGGGGGATATCTTTGTAAAGATCGGCCAATGCTACCAGGATGTTCTGACTGGGGGGCGTGGTATCAGGCATATCTTTTAATATGATGCTTCCGATGTGAGTCACAAAGCTTCTTTCTTTGTTTATTTTTATTTTATTTGCATCTTGCCATATCCACTGCCAGCCCACCATTGGGTATCCAGTATTGGTTAACCACGTCTCAAAAGTTTGACCACTCTCCTCAAAGTCTGGGAATGAAGAAACTATTTGATCTGCTAACCCTTCAACAGAAACAATGTAAGCTATCCACATACCATCCCGCATCTCCTGGTCGTGTCTATTTAAACTAAGTAAAGTTTGTTTAGCCAAAACGAGCATGTTATCAATAATGCGTTTCAAGAATGGAGATTCTTTTTCTGAAGCTATTAGGTGGTTGTGGCATCTAAACCCCGAATGCCTTTCGTTTTTTAAATCACCATTGGTGAAGCAAAACCCCCAATGCATGTCAGGACTGCGAATTACGTAGGTGTCCAGGTCAAGGTTGGGCCTGGTATCTAAGTCAATGTACAGGCCACCTAGACGATAAAGAATAATAAGCCTGGCAAGATCTGCCCTGTAGGTCATGAGATCTATCTTAGAGTATACTTCCCAGGCATCTGAAGAGTACCCTTTTACGTGCTCCTCTACCTCAGAGTCCCGTAACAGTAGATGTTCCCAATGTGGGTATGCCTCTTGCCAGCCCCTGGCTAAGTGCTTAAAGTAGTCCAGCTCATCAGACTCGGGGCCAACATATATCTGTACAATCCGTTTAGGGATCAAGTCTCTCTCCTTGCTGCTTTATTTTTCCAGAAAGCCCATCATGGTTAGAATTACCTGAGTGCCACCACTGACCTTAGAAAGACCATTGCCGAATGGCTCACCGCCTGGGTGAATAACCAAATCTCCAGCCTTGGGGCTATAGGTGTAGTCAATTTCAGGGAAGTAGTAGTTTCCTCCAGAAAAGTTATCGTTAATAAACAACATAGTCATCGCATTGACCTGCTCATTGGTAACTGATTTCAAGACACCGTTCCACTGTACAGCCATCTCAAAGCCCTCTTCGCAAATCATAATGTCTGCTTGCTTACTCCATCGGGCGTCTCCCAGGTTGGGGTACACTTCCTTCACAACGCTTTTGATCTTGTCCTGCAGATTTTTAATAAGATCATCTGTTTTTTGTTTGTTAAAGACTGGATCTTTTAGTCCAGTAAAAATTTTGCGGAGGAAGTTCAGATCCTCATCGCTGATAATGTCTGAAACCACATATAGTGGTTGTTCTGGGTTAGGCTGTGTAATATTCATACGTATATTCTATCACTATTTTATGTGGTATAATAAGGTCATGCCATATTCAGTTGGAGAAAAGGGATCTTACGGTTGCTCAGGCTACCCTGTCGTAAAGGACGGAACTAGCGAGGTAATGGGATGCCATGATACAGCAGGGGCTGCACAAAGACAGATTGCCGCTATTAATATGAGCGAAGCCGAGAAGGGTAAAAAGAAAATGACATCAGCAATGGGTCAGCCAGAGCCAGCAAGCTATGGAAAATCACACTTTAACTGGAGCACACCAGTTCGTAAACCAGAACGATCAAGTTTTAGCATCGGTAAAGCCGATGCACCAGCAGGAGCCGAGATTAAAGAGGGCGACTACGTAATGGGAGAAACCATGGAGGGCACCGTACACGGTCGTGTGGAGCACATCATGTGGGAGGGCGGAGTGCTTGGCTCGCCAGAAGGAGAGTATTCGCTTCAGTCTATGCCTCCAGAGAATCCAGCAATGTCCGTCCGTATCTTTGATGAGATTCCTGGCGGGTGGGAAGAGACAGCATACAGCATCGGAATGATGTATAAAGATGCCAAGAAAATTGATATCAGTAATCACAACATGTCTGAAGACAAGAGCTATGACGACATGTACAAGGCAGAGGGCTATGCTCCCACAAGCGGCATGAAAGCTGCTGCTCGTCGTGCCATCAAATGGAAAGAAGATGGCAAGGCCAAGGGTGCTGGCACCGCAGTTGGCTGGGGTAGAGCAAGAGACATCGTAGCAGGTAGATCAATGTCTCTTAGTGTAGTTAAGCGTATGTACTCTTTCTTTTCTCGTCATGAGGTAGACAAGAAGGGCAAGGGCTTCTCCTCTGGTCCAGACTTTCCATCCAAGGGTCGTGTTATGTGGGACGCATGGGGCGGAGATGCAGGGTTCTCCTGGTCTCGTAAAATTGCCGAGCGCGAGAGCAAAAAGGCAGATAGTCTGTTTGACTGGGGAAATGTGAATGATCTTAGGGCAGCCAAGCAAGCCCGTACTGATGCATGGTTTGCCATGCGTGAAGAGCAGTCAGAGATTGATTTAGTAGAAAAAGCGGATAGTGTTCGTGTGGGTCAGATGGTGTCCTGGAATTCTTCTGGGGGTACGGCAAGAGGTAAGGTTAAAAGAATTATTACTAGCGGATCATACAAGGTTCCAGACACAGATGTAACCGTAACGGGTACCAAGGAAGACCCTGCAGCAGTCATTACTTTATACAGAGACGGAGAGGCTACGGATACAGTCGTAGCTCATAAGGTTAAGACGCTAAGAGCCTCTTAGGCAGTACCCTTTTTGCCAGTACCACCGTATCCACCAGACAGGAAGTGGTCTAAGGCTGGGTCTCCAGTAGACCTTTGTTGATTTCCTTTGTAATCTCCAGAGCCTAGCTCATAGCCAGACTTTTCCTGGACGTACCCCATCTCTTGTCCGTCTGTCGGGTTGAGCATGTTTGTCTTATCAAAACGATTTTCCATGTCAGCAACATGAGAAATAAAGGATGTGAGAACATAACGCTGTCCCTCGCCAGTAACCTCAGTTACGCCGTGCAAACGACTTGCCCTAAACAGCATCATCGATCCAGCTGGGGGCTTGATCTGAGTGGTTAGGTCGTCATCCTTAAAGTAAAGATGTCCACCCTCATAGCTATCGTTAATGTAAATAACTGTAGCGAACTCTAGGCTAGGGTTGCAGTCCGTGTCTCTGTGGTCCTCAAGGCCAACTCCTTTGTAGTGACGTTGCATCACTCCATAGCGAGTAGACGGGTAGCCTGGAGGAAGAATGGCATTAACCCTATTGGTTACAGCAGTTACCTCATCGTTTAGCTGGGGCTCAGTAGAACGAACCTGGCTCATGTTCCTGGGGATAATCATTAGCTTTCCCTCTTCAACCAGGGTAGCAATGTCTTTGCGACCATACAAGTCTTGTGCCTTTTCTTCAAGCTCTTTGAGGTAAAAGAAATACCATTGCGGCGGAAGGGTACCATTGGCAAGATCTTGGAATGCAGTAAGCTCTTCTGGTGTTAGGATGTTGTGCACCAAAAATGCATCATCAGCCAGCTGCTCATATGTGTAGCCCTGCTCGTCAAGATTTGCTTTAATTTTTTCTTTGAGTTCCATGTGTGTCGGAGTCCCTTTCAAATAGTAATACCATTATACATCATTTTTCTTTTCACAATGCTCTATATATAGTGCCTTAAGTTGATCAGCGTACTTCTCATAATCTATTTCAATAATCATATCTTTGCCGATGGTGTGTATTTTAATCTCTTTTCCAATGTTAAAGAGTATTTCTTTTATTTCTTTGTCTAGGTCCATACCTACATTATACCTTAATGAATGCTATAATATATACAAATGGACGCAAATACAATTCTTACTGTTATGCCCATCTACAATGCTGAGAAAACCCTAAAGGCAGCGGTAGATAGCATTCTTGCACAAACTTATACTAACATACATTTAGTGTTAGTGGATGACTTCTCTACAGACAGATCTCTTGAGATTGCATTGTCTTATCAACAAGACAAAAGGGTAACAATTATTCGTAACAAGGAAAATCTTGGTGCCTACTACTGTCGCAACATAGGCCTATACAAGTTTCGTAATCAGCCATGGGGATTTTTTACTACCCATGACGCAGATGACGTGTCCAGGCTTGATCGATTCGTCCTGATGCACAAGCACTTTAGAAATACTAGAACGGTTGCCGTGCAAGATACTTGGGAGAGACGGAGGCTTAGCACGAAAGAAAGTATCTCGGTTAGCCTTACGTGTGCCCATGCCATGTTTAAAAGAAAAGTCTTTGAGGATCTGGGCTACTTCGAAATGATGAGATTCGGTGCCGACTGGGAGCATTGGGCCAGGGTAAATCAGTACAATGACATGAATAAAACTACTTCTAGAAGCTTAAAGGAAGTCACTGGCAACTCTTATGTTGCCAAGACCAATCTGACAGAGCAGATACCTGCAGGCTCTGGCCCAAGAGAAGTTTACATAGCTAAAAAGCAGGCCGAGCACGCTAAAGCAAAGCTAAATAATAAAACCATTTATCGTAACTTCAGCCCAAAGTCAAGGGCCCAGGACGTTGAGGGTTACAAGTTGCCATCGAAACCAATAAAGGGTGCAGAACTTGGCAACTCGGATGCAGCACCTAAATATAACAATGTTCGAATTACCGTAGTGCTTCTGACCTGGCAACGGCTAGGGCTACTTGCAAAGACGTTGGAGTCTTTATCTAAACAAACCTTTCAAAATTTTGAGGTATACGTTAGCAATGCCAACACCTCACATGAGGACGTAGTCGAAAAGACTACAAAAAAATACTCCGACAGGCTAAAGATAAGGGTTGGGCACGATGGCAATGAACTGTTCGCCTTTAGAAGAATGACAGTGGGCAAGAGGCTAGCCGAAGAGGGCACAGATATAATACTATTTATAGATGATGATATTACTTTTGATGAAAAGTACGTAGAAATCATGTTGCGGCACTACGAGCCTAAAGCTTATAAGTCAGGATTTGCCTGGAGTTTTCAGAACAATGGCTCCGACTATTACGGCAAAAGAACCAGGGTATTTGACCAGTCGTCTGTAATTCATTATTGTGGCACAGGTATTAGTATCATAGATGCCAGCATATTTTTAGATAAAAAGCTTATCAGCCTCGCACCACCAAGTGCAATCAAGATAGAAGATCTCTGGCTTTCGTATTATGCCCAGCACGTTAAGCGGTGGAAGCTGGGGTATGTTCCCGTAGAAAACGTGGTTATCGGTGGCTCAGACTCCGTTGCCCTTTACAAGAGCATTCTAAATGACAAGAAAAAAGCTGGCAGTAATGTTGTGGATAAGGCAGACTTCTTGAGGCAGTTGACTAAAGAGTATGGATGGAAGTTACCAACTAAATAAAGGCCTTGTTCTGGCGTTCCCAGGTACGATATCTGTGACAGTTGGCACAAACAACCTCACACTTGGAAATCTCTTGTTTAATAGTTTTAATACTTACAGCAGAGTTCGCGTACCTGGCTAGATTGTGTTTCTTTTTGCCATCAACATGGTCAAAGTCCATTTGGCTATAGTGATAGGATTGCTTACAATCGGCACACACAGACTTCTCTTTGACGGATCGTATATAATCTTTGTTTCGATCTCTGGCCTCCCTTTTGCGGGCAGCTTCGGTAGAAGTCTTGGACAATATTCAGCTCTCCTTATGTCTAGTGCTACTCGTCTTCATAATCTACAAATGATTTACTAAATCCACAGTGAGCACACATTTCATATATGTGTGTGTAAATAGGGTCCTCTTTGTCATCTATTACCATGAACTCTAAGTCAGAGCCACAGTCTGGGCAGCGGATCAACGGGTTTATCCTACTAGGAAATCTTTAAACAACTCTTTTGCAAAAGAGTTAAAGTCCTCGATTGTTTTGACAGGCTTCTTGTGTTCCCCTAGAGCCTTGACGACAAATGGCTTAAGCTCATCAAACGTTAGCACTACATCATGGTCTGCAAAGTGTTGGGGCGAATCCGCAAGTGAGCATGCCATGTATTGGTTGTCTGGAATCATCTTTTCAAGCCTAGTCTTGAGCATGGCAGAAGATCCAACACCACTGTTACAAATAATTAAAACTTTTAACATCATTCTCCTTGTGTGTTATGGAACTATTATAGCACCTTATGTCATGAACATGTTGACAGTATCGCCAACTTAGTATATAATTGTAACATGAGTGAAGACAACGATCCAAACCCATATGGGTTTTTAAAAAGCTTGCCCGAGGGCTTAGGCTGGATTAGTAGGCTGGAGAATGAGCTAATACAGCTACTTGATGATGTCATTAAACACAAGGATGTGTTGTCGGAGATAAGTCTCAATGCTCTGTATTACACTATAGCAAAGACAGAAGAGGCAATACAGCGTCTAGAAATAGAAATAAAGATGTTTGAGGAGTAAGGTTGAATAAGAATATTACAATACTGCCTAACTACATCTCAAGGGGTGAAGCCACCAGCCTGATCGAGCTTCTTAATGAGCATGATCAAGATGACCAGAACTGGGGGTCTCCCTGCTTCCCTGATCGCTGGGCAAAGATGGGCGGCAACCCCAAGCTGCAGCCAAGCAACAACCCAATCCCTGACTTAATTAGCCAGGTAACGAAAACTGTTGCTCAAAAATTTTTAGACAATGGGATGCGGCCTTATGTAATTAAGGGCCATTGTCATCCAGCAGGTGCTCAGACGGTCCCTAATGGATATAAAGACTACGCCGCTATCTTGTATCTTAATGACGACTATTCTGGGGGCCATTTTATTATGCCAGAAGAAGACATTTCGTTAAAGCTAGATGCGGGGACTTTGATAGTTTTTAGAGATGCGGGCAACCATTCTCTTAATAGAGATAATAAAAGATTTTACGGAGTTTCCAAAGTAACAGAGGGAGTTAGATATTCTATTACGTTTACATTTTATGCAGAAGGGATGACTGATATAATTTATGATTAACAAACTAAAGACGGAGTTGCAACAAATGATGTCTAAGAGACAAGAGATGAGAGATGATCTTAGGCTTAACAATCTAAGCC
>Ga0209138_1001019_pt1 | contig 25152 bp, 19 predicted proteins | sample SaaInl3SG_22_DNA_FD_184645 | JGI IMG/M metagenome (GOLD analysis project Ga0209138, IMG submission 184645) | Marine microbial communities from expanding oxygen minimum zones in the Saanich Inlet - ESP_153SG_22_DNA (SPAdes) (version 2) | ecosystem: Environmental > Aquatic > Marine > Intertidal...
TGAGGGCTGCGACCGTCCGTGTAGCTTTTGTGCCATTCCATTAATGCGAGGTAAGCACCGCTCAACACCCATAGAGGATCTAGTTATTGAAGCCAAAAAATTGGCTGCAAATGGTGTTAAAGAGTTGATTCTAATTGCTCAAGATTTAACCTATTATGGATTGGATTTATACAAAAAACGTAACCTTGCAGAGCTGTTAAAAGCTTTAGTTAAGGTTGAGGGTATAGAGTGGATTCGTTTGCACTATGCCTTTCCAACTGGTTTTCCAATGGATGTTTTGGAAGTGATGAAAAATGAACCAAAAATTTGTAATTATTTGGACATTCCATTGCAGCATATTTCAGACAAAATTTTGAAAAGTATGCGCCGTGGAACCACACAAGCAAAAACTACAAAATTACTGCAACAATTTCGTGAAGCAGTACCCAATATGGCTATTCGCACCACTTTGATTGTTGGTTATCCTGGAGAGACAGAAGAAGATTTTCAAACCTTAAAGCAATGGGTAGAAGCAATGCGATTTGAACGTTTGGGATGTTTTACCTATTCGCATGAAGAAAATACCCATGCCTATAATTTGATAGATGATGTTCCTCAAGAAACCAAACAAGCTCGTGCTAATGAAATTATGGAATTGCAATCGCAGATTTCTTGGGAATTAAATCAAACGAAAATAGGTCAAACCTTAGATGTTGTTATTGATCGCAAAGAAGGGCAGCATTTTGTAGGTCGTACCGAATTTGATTCTCCTGATGTAGATAACGAAGTACTGATTGATGCCTCAAAAGTATATCTTAAAACAGGAGAATTTGCTACAGTAACTATTACCGAAGCCGCTGACTTTGACTTGTATGCGGAAGTAGTGTAATTTTTACCATAGAATTTATTCAAGTATCTTTACAAAATAAAATTAACTCTTGTTAACTCCATATTTTTCATACAGAACAACAAAAACCTTACCTAAACTTTTACTTGAAGTTTTAGATAATAACCCTGAACTGGATAAATTTTATACGGCACCTACGACACTTGAAAATTTCAGCTCTCAAATGACCACAAAAGCTGCTCAATTTTCTTTTGAAAAAAGAACTGATTTGGCAGATTGTTTACATCAGCAATACAATTCTCTAAACCCCAGTGATTTAACTAACGCACAGATTAGTAGTTTAAAAAATGCAACCACTTTTACAATAACTACAGGGCATCAATTGAACCTAATGGGCGGTCCACTATATTTTTTGTATAAAATTATTTCAGTCATCAATTTGACTAAAACATTAAACGAAAAATATCCAAAAAATAACTTTGTTCCAGTGTTTTGGATGGCAACTGAAGATCATGATTTTGAAGAGATTAATCATTTTTATTTTGGAAAACATCGTTTCGAGTGGCAACAAGAAGCTATGGGTCCTGTAGGACGGTTATCAACCAAAAATTTGGATGAATTTCTTAGTCAATTTTCAGCACATTTGACTGCAAATGAGTGTTCTAATACATTGAGAGATCTGTTTCAAAAAGCATACTTAAAACAGCACAACTTAGCTGACGCTACCCGTGCTTTGGTGCATCACCTTTTTGGCGATGATGGACTTATTGTTGTTGATGGTGATGACCCAAAACTCAAGCATTTGTTTTTGCCTAAAATTAAAAATGAACTTGAAAATCAGATTGTTTTTAAAGAAGTGACAGATACAAATCAGGCTTTAAAAAAAGTAGATTTAGATTTTAAAATCCAAGTCAATCCCAGACCTATTAATTTATTTTATATCAAGAATAATTTAAGAGAACGCATTGAGGTTAATAATGGAATTTTTCGCGTATTGAATACAGACTTGATTTGGGATTTGGATGGAATTTTAGAAGAACTCGATACGCACCCCGAACGCTTTTCTCCAAATGTTTTGATGCGTCCATTGTATCAAGAAACGATTCTACCTAATTTGTGTTATGTTGGTGGCGGTGGAGAGCTTTCCTATTGGCTTCAACTTAAATCATGTTTTGACTCTTTTAATATACATTTCCCATTGCTTTTGCATCGTAATTCAGCAATAATTGTTACAATTAAACAATACAAAATCTCTTGAAGACATGTTTTTATCTTCAGAAGATTTATCAACTAAAATTGCTAAAGCTCAAAAAGACTTGATCAATTTTTCAGATCAAAAACAGCATTTAAAACAACAATTTGAAGGCCTTTATCGCATTGCAAAACAAACAGATGCTTCTTTTTTGGGTGCAGTTGCAGCACAGGAAAAAAAACAACTCAAAGGATTATACCATTTGGAAAAACGACTTTTGAGAGCCGAAAAACGAAAACATAAAGCACAAATTGAACAGGCACTATTGCTTCAATCGGCATTATTTCCAAATGGAAATTTACAAGAGCGCACACTTAATTTTTCAACTTTTTATGCGGTTTATGGTCAAGATTTTATTAAAAAATTAAAATCAGAATTGAATCCTTTTCAACAAGGATTTGCTGTAATTTCTTTATAAGTTTTTATAAAAAATTGATTTAAAATTTAGAGATAAATAGTACTTTTGGGCATGCAACACGATAAGGTACTCATTCTCGATTTTGGATCTCAATATACACAGCTCATTGCGCGTCGCGTTAGAGAGTTAAATATTTATTGTGAAATTCATCCCTATAACAAAATTCCAACCTCATTAGACGACTATAAAGCGGTGGTGCTTTCGGGTAGTCCACAGTCAGTTCGTGGCGATGATGCACTACATCCTGACTTGTCAAAAATTCGCAAAATAAAACCGTTGTTAGCGGTTTGTTACGGTGCACAATATTTGGCACATTTTTCTGGTGGCAATGTTGCACCTTCAAACACAAGAGAGTATGGGCGCGCCAATTTGTCTTTTATTAAAATAAATGAATCATTTTTTAAAGGGATTTCAGAAGGCAGTCAAGTTTGGATGAGTCATAGCGATACTATAAAAACCTTGCCAACCAACGGTGTATTATTGGCCAGTACTCATGATGTGGAAAATGCGGCTTATAAAATTGAAGGTGAAACGACTTATGCTATTCAATTTCATCCAGAGGTATATCATTCTACCGATGGAAAAACGTTGTTAAAGAATTTTTTAGTTGATATTGCAGCTTTAAAACAAGATTGGACGCCAGATTCTTTTGTCGAAGAAACAGTTGCTGATTTGAAATCACAGCTACAAAATGACAAAGTTGTTTTAGGGCTTTCTGGCGGTGTGGATTCAACGGTTGCAGCCATTTTACTTAACAAAGCCATTGGTAAAAACTTGTACTGTATTTTTGTAAATAATGGCTTGTTACGTAAAGACGAATTTAGTAGCGTGTTAAGTCAGTACGAAGGTATGGGGCTGAATGTTAAGGGAGTAGATGCTACGGCACGTTTTTTGGATGCTTTGTCAGGAATAGATGATCCAGAACAAAAAAGAAAAGCCATTGGACGTGTTTTTATTGAAGTTTTTGATGATGAGGCACATTTGATAAATGATGTCAAATGGTTAGCACAAGGGACTATTTATCCAGATGTTATTGAAAGTGTTTCGGCCACTGGCGGTCCTAGTGCCACGATAAAAAGTCATCATAACGTAGGAGGATTGCCAGATTTTATGAAATTGAAAGTTGTAGAGCCATTAAAAGCATTATTTAAAGACGAAGTACGCCGTGTGGGTGCTTCAATGGGGATTGATGCACATTTGCTAGGTCGTCATCCTTTCCCTGGTCCAGGTTTGGCCATTCGAATTTTGGGCGATATTACCCCTGAAAAAGTTCATATTTTACAAGAAGTTGATGCAATTTTTATTAACGGATTGCGTGAATGGGATTTGTATGATAAAGTATGGCAAGCAGGTGCTATGTTGTTGCCTGTCAATAGTGTAGGTGTTATGGGTGATGAACGTACTTATGAAAAATGTGTTGCTCTTAGAGCTGTTGAAAGTACAGACGGTATGACTGCAGATTGGGTGAACTTGCCTTATGAGTTTTTACAAAAAATATCCAATGACATCATCAATAAAGTAAAAGGGGTGAATCGTGTGGTTTATGACATAAGTTCTAAACCTCCAGCAACCATTGAATGGGAATAAGATTTGGATTTTTGACGCTATGTTACAGTATCACATGAATTTTATGTAGAAAATAACAATATGAACAAAATTTTTTTTAACATCGTTTTTCTTCTTTTTTTTAACCTCATGTCTGCGCAGACTTTGCGCACACACACTGTCGATATCAAAGATACTTTAGAAACAATAGCCCACCGCTATGGCGTAGTTGTAGATGATATTGTAGCACTCAATCCAGATGCTATCAATCATATTGCAGTAGGAAGTGTTTTAGTTATTCCAAACTCAATTAAAAAGTCTGATCAAACTACTGAAATCAAAGAACTGATATCTTATAAAGAATATCGTGTTAAGCGAAAAGAAACACTGTATAGTATTGCTAAAAAATTTGATTTAACAGTTGAGGAAATTAAAAAACACAATTTACAGCTAAACGATTCGCCATTACAATTTAGAGATAAAATCTATATTCCGAAATACAAAATAAAAAGAGTTGCAGTTGTTCCACAAGCAGTAAAGACCTATAAAGTTTTACCACAAGAAGGAAAGTGGCGTGTAGCCTATAAATTTGGGATTTCTGTTCAAGAACTCGAAGCACTTAACCCTGATATTGGTAAAGTGCTAAAAGAAGGGCAATTACTTAATGTGCCCAATATTGAAACCACAACAGAAAAACATATTTCTGATGAGCGTTATGCTCTATATAAAGTATTGCCCAAGGAAGGATTTTATCGATTATATAAAAAATTTGGAATTCGCCAAGATAGTTTAAAGCTATTAAATCCAGGTCTAGCTGAAACAGGTCTAAAAGTGGGTATGGTATTGAAAATTCCTGCAGAACATATTAAAGATATAGATTTGACTGCAATTGAAGTTACCAATTTAGCAGATCAATTGCAATATTTTAGTACCAAATCTGTAGCTCTATTGCTCCCGTTCAAAGCCAATTTGGTTGATTTTGATTCAATTCAATTAGCGAAGCAACAAATTCAAAGAGATGGATATATTCGTATTTCTACAGATTTTTATGCCGGAGTAGAAATGGCATTAGACTCTGCAAAGCGTTTAGGCATTTCTACAACACTAGACGTGTTTGATACAAAAGCAAATCCAGAAACAATACGTACTTTATTACGTACAAATGATATGGCACAATACGATTTGGTTTTAGGTCCTCTTACATCAAAAAACATTAATATTGTAGCACAAAATCTACAGCAAACCAGAACCGCTGTTGTGTCCCCTTTTGTAAAATTGGACACAAACTACCCTAATCTTATTCAGACTATTCCAGATGATGATTGGATGGCTGAAAAACTATTGAGTTATGTAAAAAAAGATACAATTCCTCATAATACTTTAATTATTTCTGATTCAAAATCAACAGATCGTATCAAGAAAATACGTTTGGCTTTTCCTGAGGCAAAAAGTATTTATTCTGAACGAAATAAAAACGGTGAAGAACAATATTATGTTGAGTTTGAAACCGTTCAGAAAGTATTACAACCAGGAAGAACTTTAGTATTTTTGGAAACCAATAATGAGAGTTTTGTTTCTAATGTGACAAGTATGCTAAATGGTTTGAATGGTGTTACATTGCAAGCAGATAAACAAAATATAAATTCCGAAATTAAGGTTGATCGCGAATTGATTTTAATGACCACCAATCGCAACAAGGCTTTTATGGGAAATAACATCTCCAACACAGATTTATCTGATTTAAATTTTCAATTTCCTTCAGTTCATTTCTACAATGAAGATTTGAATTCTTTTTCTGAAGCCTATAAAGAAAGATTTGGGGCATATCCAACACGCTATGCTACACGAGGTTTTGATTTAACCCTTGATATGATATTACGTTTGGCCGCCTTTGAATCTGTTTTTGAACAATTAACTACAACGCAAACGAATTATTTAGAAAATAAATTTAAATACGTTCAAAATGATGATGGTAGCTATGTCAATAATTCTGCCTTTATTTTGAAATATCAGGAACTATTTATTGTAAAGATTAAGGATTGATTATTTTTTTTAATTCCTGAATTTTATTTTTTGCATTATTATCATTGGGTTTTATCTCCAGTACCTTTTCATACATTTTAAGTGCTTTTTCATTTTGATTATTTAACATTAAAGCTTCACCAAAGCTATCATAGACATTTGGGTTGTATGGGAATAAATAACTGTTTAGCTCAAAACAAATCAAAGCTTTATATGTTTGTTTTTTTCTAAGAAAAACATAACCTAAAGTGTTTAATTCTGAACTTTTACTAACAAGTTTTTTTATGTTTTTGTAGTGTTCTTCAGACTTGTTTTTATAACCTTCTACATTAGAATCTAATAATTTATATAGGTAGTTTGCAGCCCCATAATTTGGATTTGAAGGGACACCAAGTGCAATTTGAGCTAGATCTGTTTCTAAATCATTTCTAGGGTGTTCTACAATTCTTGCAATTTCAGAATTATTTTTCTTAAAAATAAAGGTTGGAACTCTGTGGATACTTAAACCTTCTTCTTCTTTGTTTGGTCCTTGTTTGTAGCGTTCTTTTCCGTCATATAAAGCAATAAGCTTTAATTGATTTCTATTGAGCCCTAACTCATCCCATAATTTGATAAATTTTGGAACCCAATATTTACTATCGCCACACCAAGTTCCTAAATATATATTGACTTGTATGCTTTTTAAGTTCTTTGCCCATTTTTGTTTTTTATTATCTAATTCAAAATTTGAATAGCTTTTGTTGAACCAAGTTTTAAAAGCATCGTTTTGCTCTAGTTCATTTATAGAAAATTCACCACATAAATGTAAGTCTCCCTTTTTATTGTTGTAAAACTCAGGGGTTTGCGAATAAGAAAATAGTGTAAATAGCAGAAATAGGAGTGTAGACTTCATAATAAATTTGGGTTATAAATTACTTAACCAAACTTAAGAAATTTTTATTAAAACACTATTTCCACTTAATATTACACCCTATGCTTGGTTTTTGAGGCCATGAATTCACTTTTTTTTGTAATAAACAATCCATTGCATTTTTCAAGTCCTTACCATTTACAGAAAGTCCATTTCCTGGTCTAGAATCGTCCATTTGCCCCCTATATATGAGTTTTAAAATTGCATCAAAAAGAAAAAAATCTGGTGTACAGGCCGCATTATATGCTTTTGCAATTTCTTGTGTTTTGTCATACAAATAGGGGAAGGAGTAGTTTAGTTCAATTGCATTTTTTCTCATTTCATCTGGGCCATCTTGAGGATAGTTAATGATATCATTACTCGAAATGGCAATAAAATTAATTCCTTTTTTTTGATAGCTATTTGCAAGTTCTACTAGTATTTTATTGATATGAATAACAAAAGGGCAGTGGTTACAAATAAACAATACGAGTGTTCCAGAAGGACCTTGAAGCTGTTCTAAAGTTTTAAAATTTCCTGAAATGGTATCCAATAAATTAAATTGAGGTGCTATTGTGCCAAGCGGCAACATATTGGAAGGAGTTCTAGCCATAATGTTCTTAAATTTATATCTTTACGCCATAAAGTTACATATAAATGAGTGAAGTTTTATTTGAAGATTTTCAAAAGTTAGATTTACGCGTGGGTACCATTATTGAAGTTAATGACTTTCCAAATGCCTATAAACCTGCTTATCAGCTAACCATAGATTTTGGTCCACTAGGAATTAAGAAATCATCGGCTCAAATAACAGAACTTTACACCAAAGTCGATTTACTTCATAAGCAAATCGTGGCTAATGTTAATTTTGAAGACAAGCAGATTGCCAATTTTAAAAGTCAGTGTTTGGTTATTGGAGGAATTAATAAAACCTCTGTTGTTTTGCTTGAGCCTGCTCAAAAAATCCCCAATGGCTCTACTGTGCAGTAGTTTCAAAATTCATTTCTAAAAAATACTGCATTCATTAATAGTTTATTTGTTCCATACCAAAAAGCTCTAAAGTTGGTATTGTCTGTAAAACCAACTATTTTACCTTGTCCATGTTTATTAATCTTTAAAGGGACTGTCTCTTTGATCAATTCCAAATTTTCTTCAGATATATAACCACTCAATAAAGGGTTTTGTGTGTATTGAATGGGATTGTTGTAACTGTTAATATCAGGTTTAATGAAAATTGTTGTATTTCTGAATAAGGCGATTTTTTTATTATTATATCCAAAGTTTACAGGGTGAGAGCGATCAATTGATGCCTCAAATATAGCACCTCCAATACCTTGAGCCCCTTTAAATTTTGAGCGATCCTCGTAACGAACGTCTTTAGCTTCTAAGGCCCTAGACTCGAGCTCCATTGAAAACATATTATTTTTTTTGAGCCATTTTAATGCATTTTGATACGCAATTATCGTACCTCCATTTTTCACCCATTTTTTAAGTTTTTGAGCTACTCCATTCTCTAAGCCACTGGTGTTTGGTAAAATAATACAATTGTAGCGTTTCAAATTGCCAAAAGTCAAAGAATTTACATCTAATTTTGTAATTGGAATATTGTATCGTGTATCCATTAAGTGCCAAATTTCACCAGCATCATATGCATCAATACCAGGGCCAACAATAAGACCTATACTTGGCTTGATGAGTGTTTTAAAATTATTACTTCCAAGGTCTGACCCAATCGCTAATCCAGTTGAAATACCATAAATTTTCACGTGGCTTTCTTTTGCTATCTGTTCTAAAAGTTTTTGCATTTTTTCTGCAGAACAAACTTGATTTTGAACTTGAACTAGGATACTGCCATAATCAAATGTTTTATTATCAGATTGAAATGGTTGCATCGCCATTTTTACACGAATTCCATTCTCTAACAATTGATATAACGCTTTTGGGCTGTAGTAATCACTCCAAGGCATTACATATGCATAATTACTTTTTTGAATTAATTCACCTTTCGGTAAAGAAGGAACATCAAGTTTATCAGCATATTTAATATGCCCTTTTTCCGAAATCTTCATATCAAAAGCCAACGGAAGCGTCCAGGCCGATATATCGTAAAACAGACTGTCTTCAAATGATGTACGTTTTTCAAACATTGCATGAAGAAGACGGTTGTTTTTTTGCTGTTTTGGAACAATATAGGAACTTTCCTTTTTAAAGGAAACACCATCGATAAAGATGTCATTTTTTAAATTGTGGACTTGAATTTTATGGCGATATAATATTTCTGCCAAATGAAATGCTCTGGCAGGATCATTTTGACTTCCAAAAACATATGCACTTTGAGCTTGTGACTTTGCTTCTTGTCGAGCGTTTTTAAAAAAATCTATCTGATATTGAAGTAATTTTTCGCGCATATTCACTGCTGCCTTTAATGTTGAAAGTGCAGCTGTGAGTTGATTCCTAATTGTAAATGGAAAACTTAGAAGACCGTTGTCACTTTCTTGGATATGACCACGTGAACTGGCTTGCTCAAATAAAATTCCGATGCTGCCATTGATATCTGGAAATGTTGAACCTTTACCATAATAAAAGTCATCGTAATTTTCTTCTGAATAATATAAAGATCCCAATGCATCAAATGCTGCAGCATGATAGGTCCCAATTTCTTTAGTAAGTTGCTGGTTTAGTTTTGGTGTTAGAGGGTGAGTTCTTGAAGGAATACCAGGCTGAAAGAAAAAACTAGAATTAGTTCCCATCTCATGATGGTCGGTTAGAATATTAGGCATCCACTTATGGAATGTTTCAATACGTGCTCTTGATTCAGGAAGCTGTACTGGTAGCCAATCTCTGTTCATATCAAACCAGTAATGATTTGTGCGTCCACCTGGCCAATTTTCGTGGTATTCTCGATCATTAGGATCTGGATTTAAATTGATATTTTTGTTAGAATTGACCCAGTGTGCAAAACGCTGAAGTCCATCTGGGTTGAATGCTGGATCAAATAAAATGACCGTATTTTTTAACAATTGGTTTACTTCTTCAGATTCCGAAGCAGCTAAGTGATATGCTAGAAGTAGTGCAGCATTTGATCCACTGGCTTCGTTTCCGTGTATAGAAAAGCCTTGATAAACAATCACAGGTCTGTTTGAAGTTCCTAACATGTCTTGACCTTCTGTTGCACCAAGATGAATTGTTCTAATTTTTTCTAAGTTTTGATGGTTTTCAGGACTTGTTATTGTCAATAAAACCAATGGTCTTCCTTCAAATGTTTGACCTCTATTTTCGATATGAATTCGATCTGAGGTTTTGGCTAGTATTTGCATATAATACAATAGCTTATCGTGTGTGATGTGCCATTCTCCAATTGGATGACCAATAATCGATTCAGGTGTAGGAATTTCGATGCGGTACTCATTGCTCTTTGGTAAATAATATTCTAGGTCAGTTGTGTTTTGCGCACAAAAGAGCATTGGAATCCCTAATAATAAAAGGCGTAATATCATGTCATTAAAATTTATATAAATATAAAAAAACCACCATAAGTTATGGTGGTTTGTAATTTTAAAAAAAAAATTAAATTAAATATCTTCAAAATTTATATCTGTAAATCCTCCTTTAAGCGAGTTGTTCGTTTCTTGATTTTCATTATCAGATGGGGTTTGGTTGGGCTTGTAGTCGCTTATGATCTCTTCACCCTTTTCGCCAATAATAAAGCTAGTAGCCTCTTCTAGGATGGACTTAAATTCATTAAAATCTTCTTTGTATAGATATATTTTATGTTTCTTAAAATGAAATGAACCATCTTCATTTGTGAATTTTTTGCTTTCAGTAATGGTGAGATAATAGTCCCCTGCTTTGGTAGCTTTGACATCAAAAAAGTAGGTTCTTCTTCCTGCACGTAACGCCTTAGAAAATATGTCTTGTTCTTGATCAGTCATTTTTGAATTATTTGTATTGTTTTAAGATAGTTCAAAAATCTAAAAAAATAATGAAGTCACCAATTATTTAAATTATATTTTTTTGATTTTTTACAAAATGTTAAGAAGAAAATTTTTGAAGTTGCTTTTGGTATAATGTTTTATAATATCCATTTTTACTAACCAATTGATTATGAGAGCCTTCTTGAATAATTACCCCATTTTCTAACACAATAATATGATCTGCATTTTTAACAGACGAAATTCGATGACTAACAATGATTGTTGTGCTGTTCTTTGAGATTTTTTTAATGCTATTCAAAATTTGTTCTTCTGTTTCTGTATCGACAGCAGAAAGGCAATCATCTAAAAGTAGTATTTTTGGCGATTTGATAAAAGCACGTGCAATAGAAACTCGTTGCTTTTGTCCCCCAGAAAGTGTAATACCTCTTTCACCCAGAACGGTATCATATCCTTTGGAAAAATTGATTATATTTTCATGAACTACAGCGTCTTTGGCGGCTTGAATGACATCTTGATTTGTTGCGTTATTTTTTCCAAACTTAATGTTGCTATTGAGTGTGTCTGAAAACAAAAAAGGATCTTGAGGGACATATCCAATACTATCGCGTAAGCTGTGAAGGTTGACATCTTCAATTGAAATACCGTCAATTTTTATGTCACCTTTTGTACAATTGTACATTCTGCCAATAAGCTCTAAAATGGTAGTTTTTCCACTTCCTGTTTTACCAATAATAGCAAGAGTTTTTCCTTGTTCAACGCTAAAATTAATTCCCTGAAGTGCTTCAATATTGGTATCTTGATATGTAAAGTGAACATTTTCAAAAGTAATTTTTCCTTCAATATTTGATGGTTGTTTTTGAGTATTGAAAACACTAGGTTCTTCTTTCAAAAATGCGTTTATCCTTTTTTGAGACGCCTCTGCTTGTTGTACTAAAGAGGTTACCCAACCCACTGAAGCTACAGGCCATGTGAGCATATTAACATAAATAATAAACTCAGCAATTGTTCCTATTTCGTCAATTTCACCGTTAATGTATTGTTGCCCACCAAAATAGATGACAAGTAGGTTACTCGTTCCAATCAGCAGTAGCATTAATGGAAAAAAGAATGCTTGTGTTTTTGTTAAGTTTAAACGCTTTTGCCTTTGATCGTTCGATAATTGTGCAAAGACTTCTTCCGTTTTTTCCTCAAGGGCATAGGCTTTTGTTACTGTTATTCCACTAAAAATTTCTTGTGTAGCGGAGGTTAGGGTCGAAAGTTGTTCTTGAACAATTGTACTGCGTTTGTGAATGAATTTACTTAAAAAATAAATAGAGACCGACAAAATGGGTAGAGGAATAATAGTGTACAGAGTTAGTGTTGGCGCTGTACTATACATATAAATTAGTGCAACAATAAAAAATGTTACCATATTAATGGTATACATCAAAGCAGGGCCAACATACATTCGAACTTTTCCAACATCTTCAGAAATTCTGTTTATAAGATCACCTGTTCTGTTTTGTTTATAAAATGGAAGACATAGGCGCTGATAGTGTGCGTATACTTCATTTTTCAAATCAAACTCAATGTATCGAGAAACATTGATTAGGGTTTGTCGCATAAGAAAAGTAAACACACCTGTTGCCAATGCAGCGCCCAATATTAAAAGAATTTTAACCCCAATTGCTGCCTTGAAACTGGCGTCATCAATAGGTTCAGATATTTGATTGGCTACTAGAGTAATTACATCTCCAATAAGTCGAGGAGTAAACAAAGAAAAGATCTTTGCACAAGCTACAATGATCACTCCGAAAACAACCTTGTATTTGTATTTATTGAAATATTTATTAAGGTAGCGTAGTTCTTTCATAATTAGCAACGATACAAAGATACTTTTTAGATTTTACAAGATATCGTATAATAAAAACTAATTTTAATTTTTTAAGACCAAAATAACATTATTTTTGCATGACAAATCAATTATGTTTGTACTTTAAAATTTATTATACAGAAGTTTAAGTTCTTTAAATCATGCTAAATAGAAGACATATTCGAGCCAAAGTAATGCAAATACTTTATGCAAAAACAAGTAATGACTCGGATGACATTAGCTTATCTGAGTTGAAGGAAAGTTTTGAGAATGTATATTCGCTGTATCTCGTGTTGTTGTCTTTACTTATTAAACTTCGCCAACGTGCTTTGGATCATCAGCAGAAAGCCAAACAAAAAATGCAACTTACCGCTAAGGATGAAAACCCAAATATGCGTTTTGTAGAGAATGAACTATTGCTCAAGTTAGCACAAAGTGAGGCTCTAAAATCTAAACTTGAATTATATAAAATTGATATTTGGGAACAAGACGGAGAATATGTCGAACTCTTGTTTCAAGAAATGATGCAAAGTGATTTATACAGCACCTATATGAACGCTAATCAATCATCATTCAAATCGGATATTAATTTTGTTGTTAATTTATTTAAACATATAATTGCTCCAAACGAAAAATTGTATAATTATTTTGAGGACAAAAACCTAACATGGATAGACGATTTACCTGTTGTTAATACGGCTTTAGTCAAGCGCTTTGGTAAATTGAAAGAGAATTCCCCAGACACTTACTTTACGCCTTTACTTTTCAAAGATAAAGATGATAAGAGTTTTGGAGCCTTGCTGTTAAACAAAACTCTTGAAAAGAAAGAACTGCTTAATGAAGAAATTGTCAGGTATACCAAAAACTGGGATAAAGATCGGATCGCTGCAATAGATTTTGTATTGCTAGCAATGGCTGTTTGTGAGCTTCAGGAATTTCCAACAATACCAACTAAAGTCACAATTAATGAATACATAGAACTTGCTAAAGAATACTCTACACCAAAAAGTAATGTATTTATCAATGGAGTTCTAGATAAAATTGTACGCAATTATAAAGACAACGAAACCTTAAACAAGAAAGGCCGTGGGTTAATGTAATTTTTGTTAAATTTAACCCCAGAAAAAAATTATTAATCAATTTATTATATTATGAAAAAACTATTTTTATTATTATCAACAATAGTGCTAGTTTCTTTTTCATCCTGCAAAAAGAAAGCAACGGAAAAAATAAACCTAGAAAATGTAGAAAAAGCGGCAGAGCGCGATGCTCAAGCTGTTATTTTTCCATCTCTAACGTTTGACAAAACAACCCACGATTTTGGAGAAATTATGAATGGTACACCTGTTGAAACAAAGTTTACATACACTAACACAGGAAAATCACCACTAGTAGTTACAGACATCAAAAGTACTTGTGGTTGTACAGTGCCACAGGGGTGGAGTAAAGAGCCGCTTGCACCAGGAGCCTCGTCTCAATTTACAGTTAAGTTTAATGGAAAAGGAGCCAATAAAGTTTCTAAAACTATTACACTAACTACAAATACAGAAAAAGGAAGAGAACAAGTACGTATTTCGGCATTTATTAAGCCGGATCCAAATGCTGCACCCGTTGTCAAAAAACAATAAACCAATAATATAAAACTCAACCTATGGAAAGTCTTAGTAATTTCATGCCCTTTATTTTGATGTTTGTAATCGTCTATTTTTTTATGATTGCACCTCAAATGAAGCGCGCTAAAAAAGAGAAGAAATTTGCAGCTGCACTCAAAAAAGGTGATCGAGTGATCACAATTTCTGGATTGCATGGCAAATTAATAGAGCTGAATGACAAAGACGCTTCATGTGTGATTGAAACACTTGCAGGAAAAATCAAATTTGATCGTTCTGCAATTTCTATGGAAAAGACACAAAAACTACTTTCTTCCAAGAATAAGTAAATTTCAGTCTTTAAATAATTATGAAAAAAGCTGCCTTTTGGTGGCTTTTTTTTATGTGTATCTTTTTTGAGTTAATTCAGCAATTTTACAAATTACTTTTATAGCGCTTAAAATACTCTCAAGTGGCACATACTCGTAGCGTCCATGAAAATTATGACCCCCAGCAAAAATATTAGGACAAGGCAAGCCCATATAACTTAACTGAGAACCATCGGTACCACCACGTATGGGCTTGATTAAAGGGGTGATTTTAAGATATTTCATTGCATCCTCGGCAATATCTACACAATGCATAACAGGTATCACTTTTTCTTTCATATTGAAATATTGATCCTTTACTTCAGCTTCAAAAGTAACATTATTGTATTTTCTGTTCAATGCTTCAACCAATTGTTTTATAGTGGTTTTTCGAGCTTCAAAAAGATCCATATCATGATCTCTAATGATATATTTTAAAACGGTTTTTTCAACCTTTCCCTCGATATGGTGTAGGTGATAAAAACCCTCATACCCCTCGGTGTGTTCTGGGGTTTCTTTTTCAGGTAAACTCGCTATAAATTTTTGAGCATAATACATACTATTGACCATTTTTCCTTTGGCATACCCTGGGTGTACTATTTTTCCATGAACTGTAATTTCTGCACTGGCCGCATTAAAATTCTCGTATTCGAGCTCTCCAATTTGACTTCCGTCCATGGTGTAGGCCCATTCTGCTCCAAATTTTTTGACATCAAACTTATGTGCACCTCTACCAATTTCCTCATCTGGAGTAAACCCCACTTTGATGGGCCCATGCTTTAATTCTGGGTGTTGTACCAAATATTCCATAGCACTTACAATTTCGCAAACGCCCGCTTTGTCATCTGCACCTAGCAAGGTTGTGCCATCTGTTGTGATCAAGGTTTGTCCTTTATATTGTAATAAGTCTTCAAAATAATCTGGCGATAAAATGATGTCTTTTTCTTTGTTCAAGATGATATCTTTTCCATCATAATTTTCAATAATTTGAGGAGATACATTTGCCGCTGTGTAGTCAGGAGAAGTGTCAAAATGAGAAATGAATCCTATGGCTGGCACATCATGGTCTACATTTGAAGGAAGCGTGCCCATGACATAGGCGTTTTCGTCAATAGAAACATCTTTTAATCCAATAGTTTCTAGTTCTTTTGCAAGAAGCTTGGCTAAAGTCCATTGCTTTTCTGTACTTGGTGTTGTTTGTGAATTGGGGTCACTTTCAGTGTCAATTTTTACATAAGTTATAAAGCGATCAAGAATTTTTTTTTGGTCTAGCATCTTAAATGGATTTCTTCAAAAATAATTATCCTTATGAAACCAGACAAATCTTGTGCTTCTTTTATTTTTTGTCTTTTTTGTGTTCTTATTTTAATGTATTTTTGTGTTCAAATAGATATCATGTACAAGGCCGTCATTCGTTCTCTTCTTTTTAAATTTGACCCAGAAGCTGTACATTATTTCACTTTTGATGTTATTAAACTTATTTCAAAAATTCCATTAATTTCTTCTTTAATTCGTTGGATGTTTAAGCTAAGACACCCATCTTTAGAACGCGAATTATTTGGATTAAAGTTCCAAAATCCTGTTGGTCTTGCAGCAGGATTTGATAAGAATGCAATACTGTATAACGAACTTTGCAATTTTGGATTCGGATTTATTGAAATTGGAACGGTAACCCCAAAAGCCCAGGACGGTAACCCCAAAAAACGTCTTTTTAGGCTAAAAGATGACAATGGGCTGATTAATCGTATGGGATTCAATAATGCAGGACTAGACGCTGTGATTGATAATTTGAAAACCAATCAAAAACGACTCATTATTGGTGGAAATATTGGGAAAAACACTTCCACGTCGCCAGAACATTATACAGAAGACTATGCGGCTTGTTTCAAAGCATTGCATCCCTATGTCGATTATTTTGTGCTTAATGTTAGCTGTCCTAATGTGGGGAGTCATGCAAAACTTACCGATAAAGATTATTTGGAAGAACTCATCAATGAAATGAAGCATCTGAATATCACTTTTCAGGTTCAAAAACCTATTCTACTTAAAATTGCTCCCGATTTAAATGATACTCAATTAGATGAAATTATTGAATTGATACAAAAAACAAAAATTGCTGGAGTCATTGCTTCCAATACCTCGGTATCTCGTGATGGACTAAAAACTTCTCGGCAGAAATTGGAAGCTATTGGAAATGGAGGATTGAGTGGTCAGCCTGTTAAATCCAAAAGTACTAGAGTAATTCAGTATTTATCAAAGAATAGTAATAAGGCTTTTCCAATTATTGGTGTAGGAGGAATTCACTCTGCCAAAGACGCTCTAGAAAAACTTGATGCCGGTGCAGATTTAGTTCAAATTTATACAGGATTTGTGTATGAAGGCCCTACATTGATTAAACGCATAAATAAGGCGCTTATACAAAGAGCAAAGACCATTTAATATTGAATATTGAGGTTCTTATATCATTTATTATTGCAACAGCAACCTTGGCTTTTTCTCCAGGACCCGATAATATATTTGTCTTAATTCAGAGTGCAACCTATGGAAAAAAATCTGGTTTTGCGGTGGTTTCTGGCCTGATGTCTGGATGTTTCGTCCATACTTCTCTTGTTGCTTTTGGATTGTCTGCTTTTATTCAGGCTAATGAAAAATTATATTGGATTCTAAAAGTTTTTGGCGCATTATATATGCTATTTTTAGCTTTCAAAGTTTACAAATCAAAACAAAATTTTACCAAACTAACTATTGAGGTGTCACAAAAAAGATTCTTTCAATTATATAGGCAAGGTTTTATAATGAATGTTCTAAACCCAAAGGTTTCAATTTTCTTTTTAGCCTTTTTTCCTGCTTTTGTTTTTAGTGATTCTATTTCTCTTTTTAAGCAATTCTATGTACTGGGCTTTCTTTTTGTTTTGACATCTTTTGTGGTGTTTTCGTCTTATGTGATATTGTCAGGTTTTTTCTCAAAATTATTTTTGAATTCACCAAAAAAGATAAAACTCTTAAAGCGTTTGCAGGCCGGTTTTTTTATTGGAATTGCAGTGCTGATTTTAAGAGGGTAAAATAAACTTCAGATTTTATTATTCGTAAATTTTTAAAACCTCATTTTGTTCTTTGATCGCACTTATAAATTCATCTTTCATTTTTTCTATAAGTTCTTTAACAGAGGGATTATCTTCAATATTTGTAACACCTTGACCTGCAGACCATATGGTGCTCCATGCCTTGGCTTCTTTTTCCATTGCATTAAGCTCGTTTCCAAAGTCAATTTTTTTGGTGTTCGAAAGCATTTCTTCTGTAATGCCCATAGCTTCGAGACTCGGGCGAAGGAAGTTTGCAGAAACCCCTGAAATCGCTGCAGTATACACAATATCACTTGCACCAGAGTTAATGATCATATTTCTATAATCTTCAGCAGCCTTACTTTCTTTTGTGTTAATAAATCGTGTACCCATATAAGCCAAATCTGAACCCATCTGCAATGCTGATGCAACATCTCTACCATTAGAAATACATCCAGAAAGTAAAATTGTTTTTTTGAAAAACTTTTTAATTTCAGCGACAAAAGGCATGGGATTTAGTGTTCCTGCATGGCCGCCTGCTCCAGCTGTTACCAAAATCAATCCGTCCACGCCAGCTTCTGCAGCTTTTTCCGCATGTCGTTTTTTAATAACATCATGAAATACAAGCCCTCCATAGCTATGTACTGCACCTACAAGTTGTGGTACCGCACCAAGCGAAGTTATGATCAATGGAACTTGGTGTTTTACACAAATGGCTAGATCTGCTTGAACCCTTGGGTTTGTTTGATGAACAATTAAATTAACTCCAAAAGGTGCTGCTTTTTTTCCAGTTTCTTTTTCAAAAGCTTCAAGTGCTGCTTTGATTTCAATAATCCATTCCTCAAAACCTTCAGTACTACGTTGGTTGAGTGCTGGAAATGTACCAACAATACCATTTTTACAACATTCTATAACCAGTTTAGGGCCAGAAATTAGAAACATTGGGGCTGCAACAACAGGAAGATTTAGTGCATTGATAAAACTTGGTTTGCTCATTTGTTTTTATTTTAAATATAGCAATTAAAAAATAGGGATTTAAATTTTAATATAAAATTAGCTTGTTTTTGGTGAATGTGATTTTATTTCTGGGCAAATATATTTTTAATACGTTTAAAATCTTTAAAAAAGAGGATATTTTTTTGAATGATTAATAATTTATAGACTTATGACTACCAAATTCATAATTTGTTTTATTCAATGTGTATTAGGAAATTAGCTTTCTTATCTTTATGCTTAATTTAATAAATTTTCATGGCAGTTCAACCAAAATTAGAGCGTTTCAAAAAAAATGTATTATCTAAATTTCAGATATACAATAGTATTTTCATGACTTTACCTTTTGATCAAATTACTAAAACAGGGGTATTGCTACCTTTGTTTCATGAGACTTGTGAAAAAGGATATGCTACTGGAGATGATCCGAGTACAATTGTGGATACATTTTTCCAAAAATATCAAGCAAGACGTACAAAAAAAAGCCAGATCAAATTATTATTTAGATTTATACAATACATTGAGCGTCAAGTTGTTTTGTTTGATGCCATTGAAGATGCAGCTTTCCCAGTCATTAATAACATGGACGGAATTGGTACCCTTCGTAGTTTAAAAGAAAAAGCTTTTTCAGAAAATAAAATTGATGAGTTAAAAGCTTATTTGGATGAATTTAAGGTGCGTATTGTACTTACAGCCCATCCCACTCAGTTTTATCCAGGTTCAGTTTTGGGGATTATAACAGATTTAACTGAGGCTATAAAAGATAACGATTTGAGCCGTATTAATGGTTTACTTGCTCAACTAGGAAAAACGCCATTTTTCAAACATAAAAAACCAACCCCATTCGATGAGGCGGTAAACCTAATATGGTATCTCGAAAATGTATTTTATGATTCTTTTGGAGCAATATTTGATTATATTCAACAGAACATTTATGACAATAAAGTCATTAAAAATGAAATTATAAACATTGGTTTTTGGCCTGGTGGGGATCGAGATGGAAACCCATTCGTCCTTCCAGATACAACACTGAAAGTTGCTGGATTGCTCAAAAAATCAATTCTAAAAAATTACGCGAAAGATTTGAAAAAGCTGAAGCGAAAATTGACCTTTAGAGGTGTTGAAGATCGTGTGGGTCAATTGATAAAAGATGCATACAGTGGCTATGACAACCCTGAGGTTTTTGATTTAGATACTTTTGTGAGTGAATTAAAAGATATTCGTAAAGTTGTCTCAAGAGATCATCATTCTTTGTATGTTCAAGATATTACAAGTTTGATTAATAAAATTCAACTTTTTGGACACCATTTTGCAACTCTTGATATTCGACAAGATAGTAGAATTCATCATAAGGTTTTTTCAAAAATTGTTGAAAGATCTAAGAAAGTTAATAATGGTGTTTTTCCAGAAAATTATGATGAGTTATCAGATGATGAACAAATTGATGTGTTGTCTAGAGTTGAAGGTGTATTAGACACTTCTATTTTTAAAGATGAATTGGTTAAAAACACGCTTCAAACCATAAAAGTTGTCAAAGAAATTCAGCGTACTAATGGAGAACAAGGCGCACATCGCTATATAATAAGTAATAATCAAACAGCATTAAATGTCATGCAGTTGTATGCAATGTTAAAGTTGGTAGCATTCAATGATAGACTTTCTATAGATATTGTACCCCTATTTGAAACAGTAACAGATTTGGAAAATGCTCCAAGAGTTATGGAACAATTGTATACAAACAAGGCTTATAAAGCCCATTTAAGGTCTCGAGGACAAAAGCAAACTATAATGCTAGGATTTTCTGATGGTACAAAAGACGGCGGGTATTTTATGGCCAATTGGGCAATTTTTAGAGCAAAAGAGGCTCTTACCAAAATATCAAAACAATACAATATTGATGTTGTGTTTTTTGATGGTCGAGGTGGGCCACCTGCACGTGGAGGTGGAAAAACCCATCAGTTTTATGCATCTTTAGGTCCAACAATTGAAGACAAAGAGGTTCAACTCACAATCCAGGGGCAAACGATTAGTTCAAATTTTGGAACTCCCGATTCATCAAAATATAACCTTGAACAATTAATTAGTTCTGGCTTATCAAATAGTTTAGGTTCTGAAAATAAAGGTTTTTTAGATGAAGACCGTCAAACTATGGACGAATTAGCTACTTTGAGTTATCAAGCCTACCAAGACTTTAAAGGGCATCCAAAATTCATTCCTTATTTGGAGCGTATCAGTACGTTAAAATATTACGCAAAGGCAAATATTGGTAGTCGTCCATCAAAAAGATCAAAATCTGATCGCTTAATTTTTTCAGATTTAAGAGCCATACCTTTTGTTGGATCTTGGAGTCAATTAAAGCAAAATGTGCCAGGGTTTTTTGGTGTAGGTACCGCGATTCAGTCTTTTGAAGATCGTGGAGAGTTGGACAAAGTGATTTCGCTCTATAATAATTCGAGCTTTTTCAAAACACTGTTGGAGAATAGTATGATGTCTTTGAGTAAATCATTTTTTGCTTTGACAAAGTACATGGAAGAAGATGAAGAGTTTGGTGGATTTTGGACAATCATACATAATGAGTATCAGCTAACATTGCGCTTATTGTTAAAAATCACAGGCTATAAAGAGTTGATGGAAAATGAGCCAAGTGGAAAAGCTTCAATTGATGTGCGTGAGTCTATTGTACTGCCATTAGTTACCATACAGCAATATGCTCTAAAGAAAATTCAGAATTTACAAAAACAAAAAACTATTGATAAGGAGCAAATTGAAGTTTTTGAAAAGATTGTGACGCGTACGCTGTATGGCATCATCAACGCAAGCAGAAACTCTGCCTAATAAAACCAAAACCCTAGAGCTTAACTTTAGGGTTTTTTCTTTGTGAATATGTACTAAATAATCATCAAATTAAAATTTTTATAGTGCGTCCTAAAGCGTTTAGTCAAATCTTTTTTTACTTTGCTCAGAACTCTGCTTAACGAAAAAAGTCCCTAGGGACGAATCCCTATGGACTTTTTAATCACAAACAAAAAAATGTTTTTAATTTCCTAGAAGCTGTAGATTGCAGCGACAGTGAATGCTGAAAGGGAATCAGTTGCAAGGCCATCGTTATCAATATATGGCTCAGAGTTGCTCCATGAGTCTAATCTAACCTCTGGCTTAATCGTTAAGTTTTCAACAGTGTAGCTTCCAGTAAGTGTTGTAGCAAATACGCTTGGAAGATCTTCTGCTTCATCATCGTGAAGTCCAAAAAGCTCTCCTCTAAGTCCGATTGTAAATGACTCAGAAGTAGCCAATTGTGGATACAGAGCAACACCATAGAACCCAGCGTCATCACTTACTTGGTAAGCACCATTGATCCCTAAAAAGAAATCTTCTGATAGGTCAAAACCACCTGTGTAGTCAATTTCAAAGCCTAGAACTTCATCGTCGTCATAGTATAAATTCAAGAACTGCCCTGCATAGCCAAATTGAGCACCCAAAGCATATCCACCAACAGAATTATTATTTTCATCAGTTGGATTCATCAATGCAAGCATTAAACTAAAGTCTCCTAAATCAAAATCAGCTTTTAAACCAACGTGTGAAAAAGGTCCATTCGAAAATAAGTATGATGTGCTATAGTTAAAGTTTCCTGTGGGGGAAATTACTTCGTAACCTAAATATGTATTAAAACGTCCCATTGTTAGTGTAGTTGTTTCGGACACATTCCAGTAGGCATACAATTGGTTGATATTATATCCTCCAACTGCTGCATCGGCTCTTGGCCCAAAAACAACATCGGCAACAACACCTGTTTTTTCACCTTGGTAAGAAAGTACAAGATTAGCCATACCTAATGCAAAACCTGTTTCATCTGCAAAAGAAGATCCAAATGATTGAGTCACTTCATCTCCATCGTCATTAGTAACCGTTAAATCGTCACCAGCAGATAGGTGAGTCTGGTAATAAGCGTCAACAGTTCCAGAAATAGAAAGTTTTGGCGCTTCTTCTTGTGCAAAAACAGCTAAAGAAGCTGTGATTGATAATAGTGTAAAAATTTTTTTCATAATAAAATTAGTTTAATTTTTAGTGATTAATAGCTCAAACATACACTTTAAACACAACACCCCCCAAATAAATAGGGTAATATGTTTTATTTTTATTTACTTAATAAAATTAACCCTATTTATTTTAGGGGTTTTATGTAAATTATTAATAAAATTATCAAATCAACATTATTATTTTTCACGCAAAGTCAATATATGGTGGTTTTAGTTAGAAATAATTTTGAGTTTGATTTCATTTGGACAGACGCTGAAATGTGAAATTTTGAAAAAAGAGGCATTAATAATTCATCAAAAACAATAGGCTCAAAATATCTAAAATACATTTTAAAGCCTTTAAAATATTAAAATCATAATAATTTATTAATCATTGTTATCAGTCTTGTTTTTGTTCTTATATTTCGTCTCTATTCTGTTAAAAACTAAGAATTTAAAACCAAGCATATGTTGAAAAAACAAGGAATGTATTTGCCAGAATTTGAGCACGATAATTGTGGTGCGGGATTCATTTGTAGTTTAGAAGGAAATAAGTCTAACGACATTATTCATAAAGCACTTCAGATTTTGGAACGCCTTGAACACAGAGGAGCAGTTAGTTCTGATGGAAAAACAGGAGATGGTGCAGGAATTCTGACAGACATTCCACATGAGCTATTTGTAAATGATTGTACTTTTGATTTACCAAGTTTTGGACAGTATGCAGCTGGTAATGTGTTTTTGCCCAAAAAAGAGAACCAGAGAAATTATTGTATCTCTGTTTTTGAAAAATGTATAAAGGATCAAGGACTTAATGTTTTGGGTTGGAGAGAAGTTCCAGTTGACCCTTCTGTTCTTGGAGCTATCGCTCAGGAAACAGAACCACAGGTCAAGCAAATATTTATTACCAAAAATAATGAACAACAAGACGATTTTAATTTTAATTTAAAACTTTTTATTGCACGAAAAAAAGCTGAACACGAAATTTATAATTCAAAGCTATCCGAAAGCAACTTTTTCTATTTACCTAGTCTTTCAACAAAAATTATTATATACAAAGGATTACTTATACCTGAAGATATAAAACTTTATTATAGAGATTTAGAAAACCCTTTGTTTGTTACACGTCTTGCATTAGTGCATCAACGTTTTTCGACCAACACGTTTCCAACGTGGGATTTGGCACAGCCTTTTAGATATATGTGCCATAATGGAGAAATTAATACGCTTCGTGGTAATGTATCTCGAATGCTTTCTCGCGAGGCATTACTCAAAAGCGATTGGTTTGGTCAAGATATAAAATCTGTATTACCCATAATTCTTCCAAATAAATCAGATTCAGCTTCTATGGATATGGCTGTAGAGTTATTATTAATGACAGGCCGCTCTTTACCAGAAGTAATGATGATGCTTATCCCTGAAGCATGGGAAAAAAATAATGAAATGTCTTCTACAAAAAAGGCGTTTTATGAATACAACTCATGTTTGATGGAGCCGTGGGATGGACCTGCTTCTATCCCTTTTACAGATGGTAATTATATTGGTGCTGTTTTGGATAGAAATGGACTAAGACCATCGCGATATTCTGTAACAAAAGATGGTTATGTTATTATGTCGTCGGAGATTGGAGTCATTGAGTTGGCACCAGAAAATGTTGCTCATCATGGGCGATTGGAACCGGGAAAAATGTTTCTTGTTGATATGAACGAAGGAAGGATTGTTAATGATGAAGAAATCAAAGAACACATTGCCGCACAAAAGCCATATCGCAAATGGCTCGATGACCAGCTCGTATATTTGAAGCAAATCCCTTATAATGATTGCCCAATTTTTCTCGATCAAGAGTCTTTAGACAAAAGAAAAGTACTTTTTGGATATACCCAAGAAGATATCAAAACAATCATATTGCCGATGGCTAATCAGGCCAAAGAGCCAATAGGATCTATGGGTAGTGACACACCATTAGCACTTTTGTCCGAAAAGCCACAACTGATTTACAATTATTTCAAGCAATTGTTTGCTCAGGTGACTAACCCTCCTTTGGACGGTATCCGAGAGGAGTTGATTACAGATATTAGTTTGACTTTAGGAAGTGATCATAATATTTTTGAAATCAATGAAGCGCATTGTAAAAAATTAAAAATTCAAAATCCTGTGATTTCCAAACAGGATTTGGATAAAATTAAAAGTTTCGATAATCCCAACTTTAAAATTTCTTCTGTTCCTATTTTATACGACATAAATAAAGGACACAATGGTTTGGAAGATGCTTTGGATGAACTTTTAAAAACAGTCTCTTCTCATGTTGATCATGGGACTAATATTTTGATTTTATCCGACAGAAAAGTTTCAAAAGACAAAGCACCTATTCCTGCTCTTTTG
>Ga0209138_1001021_pt1 | contig 25125 bp, 38 predicted proteins | sample SaaInl3SG_22_DNA_FD_184645 | JGI IMG/M metagenome (GOLD analysis project Ga0209138, IMG submission 184645) | Marine microbial communities from expanding oxygen minimum zones in the Saanich Inlet - ESP_153SG_22_DNA (SPAdes) (version 2) | ecosystem: Environmental > Aquatic > Marine > Intertidal...
CTCTGGGTTGCCAAAACGTCAAGCGATAACACCACGGTATATTGGTCAGACCTACTCACTGGATTCAAGTGGGACACTGGTAGCTCTGGATCTATTGACATATCCAAAGTATGGCCTAACGGGGCAGATGAAATTACTGCAATTACCATACATAATAACTTCTTAATTATCTTTGGTAAGACTCAAATACTTGTTTATCAAGGTGCTGATGATCCTGCTACTATGTCATTAGCGGACACTGTGGTTGGTATTGGTTGTATTGCTAGAGATAGTGTTCAGGTAACAGGAACAGATGTTTTATTTTTATCTGAAGATGGACTGCGTAGTTTTGCAAGAACCATTCAAGAAAAGTCTGTACCTATGCGAGATATTTCTAAGAACATTCGCACTGAGTTGACATCATTAGTAGCATCAGAAACTGGACGTATCTACACTGTATACTCTCCGGAAGAAGCATTCTATCTGTTACATTTAGAAACAAACGGTGTGACGTATGCTTTTGATATGCGTAGTCCTCTTCAGGACGGAAGCGCAAGGGCTACACGTTGGAACACTATCACCCCTCAAGCTCTCTGTAAACTCAGGGATGGGTCTTTATTGCTTGGTAAGGCTCAAGGTATTGCTAAATACGATGGATTCACGGACAACGGCTCCTCATACTTTATGTCATACTTTACCAACTACATTGACTTTGGTGCTCCGTCTAACTTGAAGCTACTGAAGAACTTGAAGATAACAATCATTGGTGGTAGTGACACTCAGGCAACACTCAACTGGGGTTATGACTACTCATTTGGTTATCGTAAGAAAACATTTACACTTGCCGAACAGATCATTGCTGAGTACAACATAGCAGAGTATAACATCGGTGAGTTTAATGCAGGTGTCTTGGTAAACCGTCCATCAGTACAAGCATCAGGTGGCGGTCAAGTAGTACAACTTGGTATTGAATCAGAAATCAACGGATCAGCAGTGTCTATTCAGAGACTTACTGCACAGGCTATTGTAGGAAGGACTATCTAATGTCAAACTATACTAAGACAACCAACTTTGCGACAAAGGATAACTTGGCATCAGGAAATCCTGCAAAGATTATTAAAGGCACTGAGATTGACTCAGAGTTCAACAACATCGCTACAGCCGTGGCAACTAAATCAAACACAGCAGACCCCACATTCACAGGGACTGTAACAATACCAACGCTATCTGTCTCAGGTACTGCAACCATTGGTACAATTGACGGAGGAACATACTAATGGGATTTTTAACAGACTTGTTAGGAGAGGATGGAGCAAATATGGCTACTGGATTACTCAGTGGTGCAGGTCAACTTGCAACAGCGTACCTTCCGTATGAATCCTCACAAGATATTATTGATTATTTAAAAACGCAGGGACCGGCTCTAGGGCAACAAGCACAACAGCTTGGATTGTCAGCCGCTCAAGCCGCAGAGTTTCAACCGTTTGCAGTAACCACAGGAACTGGAACAACTCAAGTTGGACCCGGTGGCGGTATTACGCAACAACTAGCGCAAACTCCAGAAGCTATTCAACAAGGACTACTTGCTCAAGCATTAGGTCAGGTTGGAGGAGCAACTCCTACTGCTACTGATTTGTATGGTCAGATGGCTATGATGCGTCAGCCTGAAATAGAACGACAACGACAAGAATTAGAAAACAGATTGTTTGCTCAGGGACGTGGAGGAGTAACTACTGCCACATATGGTGGTACTCCAGAGCAACTTGCTTTAGAAAAAGCAATACAACAACAGCAGTCTGCCGATGTCTTGTCAGCAATGACTAATGCACCTGCACTAGCCGGGCAAAATATTCAAAACATTCAAGGTCTACTAGGTGCGGCGTACACACCACAAACGCAAATGACAGCGGCTATGCAACCGGCAGTCAACCTTGCTAACATTGCTCAAGCCGCACAGCAAGGACAGTCTGAAGCCTTGTATAAGGGTGGTATTGCAGGGCTAGAGACACAAGCCGCTAGTGACACAGCAGTAGCAGGTCTAGAGCAAGCACGTACACAAGCACTAGCTCAGGCATTGTCTGGAATGTTTGCAGGTGGTAATCGGTATAATCCGGGAACTCAGTCTTTTGAAACAACCCCCTCAATGGTTGATACTATTCTTGGCTATTTAAAGTAGAGGCTACTATGGCAGAAAACAGTTTGATTAGAGATTTGCTTAAGTCTCCTGCTCAGTTAAGGGAAGAACGTTACGCTAAACTGCGTGAAGGAGCCCGGGCTAGAGCACAGCTTATGGGTGGTGGTTCGGCAACAACTGGATTGCCGGGGTTACTTACAGGATTAGCACAGCAGTCTATGGTCGCTCAAGCCCCTATGGCGGAGCAAATGGTTCGCCGTGGTATGTTAGGACTATCTAGTATTGCAGGTGCATTTCCTCAAACAACAACTAAGACTGGCTCTGCAACTATGATTGCCGGAGATGGACAAGAAGTTACTAGACCCGTCACACGTGAAGTTCCTTCTTTAGCATCGAATCTTAAGCGTGAGTTGGCTATTGGATCAATGTCACCTGAAGAACGTATGCAGGTACAGACACAAGGTATTCTACAAGCAGGTGGGACTACAGATCCTGACAAGTTACTAACTCTTGCTGAACAACTACGGTCAGCAGGACGGTTTGATTTAGCAGAGACATTTGAAACACGTGCGAAATCATTACAAAATGTAAATAAAAAGAAAGAGGCTTTGCGAGCGGTTGGTAACTCTATCGTTAAAGAAGCGGCAGAAACAGATGATCCTAAAATTAGACAACGGTTACTCCAGATCAATACCCTTGTACAAGCAGGCGAGATGGAGCCAACTGATGCTCTGAACATGATGGAAGATCTCAGGACTGGGGCAGAAGTAGACACCACACCACCAAGCAAAATTGAACTTGCACTTGTGTCAGGACAAATCAAGTCCGACAGTAGTCTACAAAAGATGATCAACCAAATGTCCACTCAACCGGGATGGTTTTTTGATAGCGTGGATGAAGACGTTGCCGCAAGTATTGAAGGTGCGGTTGCATGGAGATCTCGCCAGATTCTCGATAAAGGCAAGGGTGATGTCACTCCTCAACAGGCAGTCCAACAAGCAACCAAAGAATTGTTTGAAGAGTGGCAGGCTAAACAAAAGTCTAAGAAGCCTAAACAAAATCCTGCGCTCAAACAACAAAACGTGGATATGGATCAAGCTGTAGAAGGAGCGGCGGCTTAATGGCATCTATGATGGAAGAGTTCCTCAAGTCTGAGGGCATCAATCTAAATCCTCTTCAGCAAGTACTAGAAGAAACTAAACTTTCTGAACTAGAGCAGGATCGTGATCCCGTCATGGTCTCTGATCTTGCAACAGCCCAAGGACGTGTGCTTGGTAAGATTGAAAACCAACTATTGTCTGGAGAAACGATTCGATTTCCTGATGGCTCGTACCAAAAATTAGAGTATGAGGATAGTATGGGTGAGTCTAAAGAGTACTGGGCTAACATCGGTGCTCAAGAGTACACTCGTCAACTAGAAGAACAAACCGGAGCTTTAGACACCTTTGCGTACTATGCTATGGAGCCTATCCTGGGATTGGCAGAAGCTCTAGAAAACATTGGCGTACTCAATATTAATTTTGATGAAGAGAAAGCACAGTTCTTTAAAGACAGTGCAGAAATTGCATCAGCAGATAATCCAGTGTTAGGTACAGTAGCGATGCTTGCCGGTAGTGCAACCGCATTAGGCACAGCGGCCCTGACTAGAGCAGGAACAGTAGCGGCTAGAGGTGCGGCGACATTGGGGGCAGGTAAGACTGCACAGCTTGCTACCTCTGGTGCTGTTTCTGGTGGCTTGTATGGGGCGTTAATACCTGAGTTAGAACAGGGTACTAATCGTGGGGCTAATGTTGCTTTAGGTGCAGTAGGTGGCGGAGTCGCTTTACCTGCACTGCGTGGAATCAACATTGCTATGCGTCAGGCGGCGGCAAGAAAGGCTGAACGGGATGCGGCAAAGCTGTCAGGACTAGATCAAACTGTACAGCCTACACCGGCAGAGCCAAAGACTCAAGTTGGTAAGGCTATGAACATAGTTGGAGAAGGGTTAGACTATATCCTTGGTACTCTTCACACTAGAATCGCAACTATTAGTCAGCCTATCGCAACTAAGCTACGTGAATTTGAATTTAATTCTAAGACGATGACTGCTCAGTTGTATGATGAGTCTGCTCCTTTAGTGCAGGGTATGCTTAAGATTGAAGGACAGGTAAAGAATGATCTGTCGATGGCACTCTTGAATCGCAGGTTTGATATTGCAGAAAACATTCTAAAGAAAGAAGCCCCTGATCTAATCCCTGAGTTACGTAAGGTTTCTGCTAAGATTGACTCAGTAAAAAAAGATTTAATCAAGGCAGGATATGATCTTGAGGATGCTCCTTCCGGGTACTGGCCTCGCCTTGTTAAAGACTATGAAGGTTTGATGCAACGCTTAGACTCTACCCCACGTAATCAAGTGCGTCAAGCATTACAGGATCAGGCCAATAAAGAAAAAGTTTCTATTGATCAGCTAGATCCCTTGACAAGATCTGCTGTGATTAACAATGTTTTAACCACACCCATTCAGGGCAAGGTTGCTATTAAAGCATCAAGCTATGGTAAGGGCCGTGTCATTGAGGATGTGACTGATGACCTTCTACCATTCTACGCTACACCTGAAGAATCGCTAGAGTTTTTCTATCGGTCTGCATCCCACAACATTGCTAAAGCTAAATTCTTTGGAAAGTTTGATGACCCTCAAAGCATTCAAACATCTGTCGGAAAGTTGCTTGATAATGAACGGGCGAGTGGTAAGCTCACAGAAGATCAAATCTCAAAAGTAACTGGTATGTTACAGTCAAGGTTTATCCAAGGAGAGCGTAATCCAAATGGATTTATTAGGGCTGTGCGTGAGGTAGGGTACGCAACAACTATTGCTAATCCCTTGTCTGCCTTAGTACAGCTTGGTGATACTGCGACAGCGGCTATCATGCATGGTTTACGCAACACTATCGCTTCTATGTTTGGTAGGAAAGTTGTTAAGCTAGACGATATTGGAATGCGAGACCGTATTGTCCAAGAGTTAGAGAATACTAGCGGTGCGTTGAACAAACTATTTAAGTGGTCAGGGTTCCAAGCAATAGATAGGTTTGGTAAAGAGACTTTAATTAATTCAGCCTACCGCAAAGGTAAAGCTCTAACCAAAACTGAAGCGGGGCGTAATGCATTCCGTAAGAAGTATGGTAAGATTTATGGTGATGAAGTTGAAGCATTGATGAATGATCTTCAGTCCGGTAACATAACGCCTAACGTTAAGTTTCACTTGTTTAATGAGTTGTCTGACGTACAACCTATCACCCTGTCTGAAGTACCTCAAGCATATCTTGATAGTCCTAACGGTAGGATCATGTACATGCTCAAGACGTTTACTCTCAAACAGTATGACCTGATCCGTAAGAACATTATCCAAGAAGCCAAGAAGGGTAACATAGGTGCGGCAACTACATATGCACTCCGGTATGCTATCTTCATGTCCGTTGCTAACGGAACTATTCAGACTGTGCGGGATGCACTACAGGGGCGTATTACCAGTGGTGAAGAAGTGGTAGAAAAGTTCCCAGATGCTTTACTGTGGGAAGGTTTATCTGTTCTAGGATTTAACCAGTACTCAACAGAGCGGTATCTACAGCGTGGGGATGTGAGCGGCTTTGCTTCTAATATTGTTATGCCTCCGACACCATTGCTTGACGCAGTGACTAAAGAGTTTGCTGACGTGTTCGCTGATGCATCCTCATCCCGTGAAGCATCCTTTGAACCTATCATAAGGAACACCCCTATTGTTGGTTCTACTCTTCCTATGCTTGCCATGTGGTATAACTTTATGTTCGGAGGATTGGAAGAGTACCTCAAAGAACAGGACGCAAAGAACGATTAATAAAAAGCCCCCTGATGGGGGCAACTCACTGGAGAGTGAAACTCTAATCGACTAGCCCGTAGATTGTCCCTATCATAATCTTAACAAAAGGGATGTTAAAAACATAGCCATCAAAAAAATAAATAGTAGCATCATCATGTGACTCACCCGGCTGATGACCGTACACAGGTTGCGCTTCAACCGACTCAACAGATAATCCAAAGACATGCCAAAACCTCACTGATACTACCATCCCCAGTCATCTCCTTCCAATCCGTGTGCGTTATAGTCTGTCACCCTCTTCTCAAAGAAATTAGAAATAGAGGAACCCCCAAGCAACTCCTCCATCCACGGTAGAGGGTTCTCCTTAACCTTCCAGTTAGTCTTAAGTCCAAGTTGGAGTAGTCGGCGGTCTGCCAAATATCTAATGTACTGCTTAACATCTGCCGCCGACAAACCTTCCAAGTCACCCATCTCATACGCAAGATCAATAACCTTGTCTTCAAGTTTGACTGCAGTGCGGAACATCTCATATATATCTTTCTTAAAATCATCATTCACAATCCGTGGGTGCTCATCACAGAACTCCCTGAATAACTTAGCCATACCTTCAGCGTGTTGTGACTCATCACGTACAGACCACTCGACAACTGTACACATACCCGGCATCTTACCGAATCTTTGGTAGTTGAGTAGCATAGCGAATGCACTGAACAGGCTCATCCCTTCATTCATCACTGAGCGAGCAATCGACAATCCAGTTCCTGCAATACTATGTGTGTCAATATCGGACATGAACTCCAGTTTTGCAGACATTTGCTGATACTCTAGGAAGGTTGTGAATTCTTCTTCAGGTAGTCCAAGAGTATCATTAAGGAGGGCATATGCACGTTGATGGATGAACTCTCTACTAGCAAAGGCTGTAAGCATTGCCCGGATCTCATTGTTCTTAAACTTGGGAATATAATACTCCAAGTAGTTTGTCCCAACCGCAACGTCTGTCTGCGTGAACAACCGCAGAATCTGGGTGATATGGTTCTTCTCTGATTGCGATAAGACATCTGACTTCCAGTGGTTGACATCTGTTTGTAGCTCTAGCTCATCCTCAATCCAGTGAATACGCTCATGCTCTGTTGCATAAGTGACAGCCCAAGGATATGCGAATGGCTTGTATGTTGTATTACTCTCCAGTAGGCTCATTTAACTCTCCAACTCTGATTGGTTTTGGTATATAACATTCATAAGATTATTGTTATGATACTGTAGTCTTTCCACTTCTGATTGTAATTCAACGATTGTATCAAAGCAATCATTCAGTAGCTTCTTGTTAAATGGATCACAATCTTTAACTAATTGTAGCCGTTTAAGAATTGTTTTTGTTTCTTTCAAGGACTCTTAACTCCAACTCTAGGCCAATGATCTTAGCGTGTAGATCTCTAGCCTTATCCCACTTCCTCTTGCACTGAACCTTCAGTAGCTTCAGATACACCTTCTTCAGCTTTGTTTTTAAACTCATAACCCTCCTCCTGATTAACAGCCATCTCATACCATTAGTCATTATCCTCAGTATGCTGAGTATTTTGTAGCCACCTAGCCTTGACAACTCACACAGACATCATCGTCTTGGAAGTCTTTCAGCGCATTACGATCTACCTTAGTTCCAACCTTCTCCGCTGTAACGCCCGAAGTTGTACGCAAGTAGTATAAGCCTTTAAGCCCTTCTTTCCAAGCCTTGAGATGTGTCTGATTAACGATAGCCTTGTCCGTCCCTGAAGGGAAGAAGACGTTGACGCTCTGGCCTTGACAGATAAACTCCTGTCGTTTTGCTGAGTGTTCCACCACCCAGTTCTGATCCAGTTCAAACGCTGTCTTAAACGTATCCCTCTCACTGTCGGATAAGAACTCCAAGTGCTGTACAGAGCCTTCATTCTCAAGAATGCTTTTCCATGTCGCCTTTGTGTTCTTACCATAACCATCTAATGTTTCCTCCAAGTACGGATTGCGTACCGTATGGCTACCTGCCCTAGTGCGATGTACATAGCAATTGCTAATACGTGGTTCGATAGAAGCACTACAACCGCATAGAATGGAACTGTTAGCATTAGGAGCAATAGCAAGGAGATGCATATTTCTAACACCAGTACCCACTCCATCAGGACACTCACCATGCTCCATAGCGAGCGAGTAGGTGGCGTCAAGAGACTGGGCTTTGATGTCTTTGAAGATTGCATAGTTCTCACTAGCGGCCTGCCATGATTCCCAAGCTATGCCTTTGCTTTGGAGGTATCCATGCCACCCCATTGCTCCCAAACCGATGCTACGTTCTCTGTATGCTGAGTAAACAGCTTTTCCAAGTTCTTCTGGTGCGTTGTCAATAAAGTATTGAAGCACGTTGTCCAAGAATCTGATAAGGTCTCCAACCATTCCGCTTGTTCGCCACTCATCGTAGGCTTCAAGGTTGACTGAGGAGAGGCAACAGACGGCTGTGCGTTCTTCACTTGTTGCGAGATGGATTTCATTGCAGAGGTTGCTACCATTAATTGTGAGTCCAAGCTTTTTCTGAGCGTCTGGTAGGCTTCTTCTGGCTGTGTCGATAAAGTTAAGGTAAGGACTGCCAGTTCTGAAGCGAGCTTCAAGGATGCGTTGCCAGAGTCTGCGAGCTTTGACTGTATCTCTGACAATTCCTGTATTCGGGTCTGTAAGGTTCCATTCGGTATCATTAATTACACTCTCCATAAATTCATCAGTGATATTCACTGCATTAAAAAGATTAAAACATTTACGATTGATGTCACCACCAGTCGGTACTTTGAAGGAGATGAACTCCTCAATGTCAGGATGGCTTACGTCTAGGTATGCGGCGTAGCTTCCCTTCCGTGTCCTCCCCTGTTTGTACGCAGTCATCTGACTGTCCACTACTTTCATGAATGGTAGAGGGCCGGGAGCTTTGTCGCTGATCCCTCTCACGTCCCCCCAGTGACCACCCACACCGCCGCCCTTTACGGAAAGCCATGCTACTTCACCATTATGCTCAATAAGACTATCAAGATTGTCGCCCACGTAAGTAAGGAAACAACTAATAGGCAAGCCCCTATTGCCTCTGCCATGTTCAGGTGCGTTCGACAACACAGGTGACGCAAACATAAACCAACCCTTTGAAGCATAGTCGTAAATACGTTGTGCAAAGTCAAGGTCACCATAGCAATAAGCCACTGAAGCACGTGCAAAGGCTTCTTGAGGGCTGTTCTCATGCTCAAGCATATAGTAATCATGCATGAGCTTAATCGCTTGGTCACTAAGGCGAGAGTCTCTTTCATAGTCAATCGTTATCCCAAGGTGTGTCTTCATCAAATTCTCCAGAGAAGTAGTCGTAATTATTTTCAATGATGTCGCTAAAGCGATTTACCAAATCTTCAGAGGTAACTTCTAACAACTCCATTAGGGTTACCTCATCTAATTGCATCATCTTTTGTTTAAGTTCTTGTATTGTTATCACGATGCGAACCTACTATTTTAATACATAGTTAGCAGTTTGTCAAGATAATGTTTGGCTTTTTCAAGATCAATCCTGCCACCCTTATCATCACATCGAGCTAAGTATTTGATTACATTACCCTTGAGGAATCCTTTGAACTGCTCCTCCGACATCCAAGCCTCCATTGCCTCCCAAGGTTGAATCAGCTTGGATGTGTAGTGTGCTCCTCCAACTTGAGTATCGTTAGGACTTATCACTGTTATAGATCCCTAACTCTTTTAGATTAAATCCATAGCCGTAGTGTGCCTCCAGGGTTCCAACAAGCTTTTCTAGTACTTCTTTCCATGTGGTATCATACTCACAATTATAAGTAATGCTGTTGGTTTGTCCTAGATTTGTTATGTTAAAGTAAACGTACATTTTTACATCATCTTCATCAGTCATTAGAGTCTCCTACTAGTTTCATAAAGTGTTCTAAGTCTACTACCGCCAGAGGTCTACAACGATTCTGTTTGATGACAACTAACGGCTCATGGTTTCCACAATTTGTTTCTGCCTGTTGGTAGTAATTATATACTGCAATCTTTGCAAGGTTCTTACACTCAACAGAGTAGGGGAAGAGCTTCCTAGCTTTAGGACTAAGAAGTACATCCTCTCCCCCTGCACCCATTGACGTGCTACGGACATCATCAGGTTCTAGGCTAGGGAATCTTTCTAGTATGGCATCACGTACTGCCTGCTGTAGTTTTCTGCCTTTGGCTTTTGCTGATTGTGATTTCATACCGGAGGTGTAAACCTGTCTTCCTTGTGCCGTAGCATGTACAGTAAATGTCCATTCTCTAGAGCCCTGTCCTCACCCAGATGCTCGACTACAGTAGCCCACATCTGAGGTTCGGTCTTGTCTTCTAGTAGCTTCCTTGCTTTCTTTGGTCCGATCCCTTTGACTCCTTTGATGTTATCCACTACGTCCCCAACTAAGAACTGCATGTAAAAGTTTAGAAGTCCTTCCTCTTCTGTTATAAAGTATTTATCCTTCTTGACAAAGTTGTAGTGCCAACCAGAGACCTGATCCAAGTCTTTATCCAGTGACACTATCACTCCTTCATCCCCCAACTCCGTTAGTCTGATCGCTAACATATCATCAGCCTCCATACCATCCACTACAAGCGCATCCCAAGAGGATGAGAGGTACTCCCGTAGTAGATGATAGTGCTTAGGCTTTTCAGAAGTCCTGTTGCCCTTGTATGGTGCAGTGGTTGCTATGTCTAGGCGGAAGTTATCCTTACCTGTCAGGAATAGTTCCCATGTTTGAGACTCTGGTAGATCAAGAAGGATCAAGTCCTCTAAGAATCTTGCCATAGTCCTGATAGCGACATCCTCTGATTCCTCATTTGTTGCAAAGCCTATGCGATAATTAAGGATGTCAGCATCTACAAGAGCGCAGTTCACTTACAGGATCTCATCATCGTCTAGGGCTACAGGCTCCGCATCATCATAGGTCACTAGCTCATCAATGACTAGCTTCTTGAGTGATGGGGATACGCCTTCCTTATTCTTAAAGGTCCAAGCGTATGAGCCTACCATTGCAACAGCCTTTGATCCGTTGCCAACTGCAACACCATCCAATGTCTCGCCTGTCTTATCGAACGGGCGAATCGGTTGGTTAGACTTGCAGGTGATGAAGTATCCCTTGTCTTCTTTCTGCCGTACAGTCAGACCCATGCTCTCAAGAGCCTGCACTGCAGGATCAGACAGGTTACAAAGGTCAACCTGATACTTACCCGACATTTCATTAGGCTTGTCAAGGTTAGCCCACATTACGTCAGCCTTAATCTTTACACGTTGTGTTTGTTCCATAGCATTCTCCTTTGTTGGTGCTATAATAATATTATAACACACTTTTAATGTGTGTCAAACCAATTGTTACCTATCTTTGCTTCAGCGTCAACAGGACACCGAAACCCTAACACCTCACCCGCTGTGCGAGCAGAGGCTACCATGATTGACGCAACAGTTTCCGAATATGATCTCTGTGCTTCAACTTGGATTTCATCATGCACAAATGCAACTTGTTGTACAGACAGTCCCTGTCTCTTGAACTCTTTGTGCGCTTCAATGCACCACTGCTTCGCAATAATAGCCCCACATCCTTGTAGTAGTGAGTTAAGTGCGGCGTGTTCACTACGCACCAGTATTCTTCTACCATCCAAGCCCGGTACATACCCTTTTGCCGCCACTTTCTTAACCCTTTCCATAAGCCTTGATAGCGCAGGGGTGTTGCGATAAAAGTTCTGGAGTACTTCACTCCCCTCACTCGCACCGCCCCCGACAATACTGCCAATCTTGGCCGGTCCTGCACCGTACAGTGTTGCGTAGATAAGAGTCTTAGCCTGCGGTCTTGTAATGCCTGCGGCATCAGCGTTCTTCTGATGGATGTCACCATTCAATAACTCCTCTGTCCAGTCAGGGTCTTGCATGTAGTGTGCTAGACAGCGTAACTCAATACCTGCTAGGTCAGTACCCACAAGAACATTCCCATCATTCACTGTCCATAACTTCCTGCAGTCTTCACCATAAGGTTTAGATACAGAAGGAACCTGTCCCATGTTGGGACTATGGTGTGTCATTCTTCCTGTGACTGCACCATTAGTAATGATCGCTCCATGCACACGATCATCGTGGTCAGCCACGTGCTTAAGCCATGAGTCAATCAGACCTACTCTCTTCTGCATCATCAAGTACTCTGAGATAAGTTTTGCTTCCGGTATATCAATACCCTCTAGCGTAGTCTCATCAACAATCGGCTGTCCCTTCTCTGTGAACTTGTCAGGCTTCCAACCAAGTCCCGTCAGTCTCTCTGAGATTTGCTTACGGGATGCAAGGTTGAATACTGTTACCCTATCCTTCAATTGTTTTCCTGTCTTCTCAGACCAACGCTCCTCAACAATAGGCGGGAACACTGCCTGAACCTCATCCTCAATAGCCGACATTCTATCCGACAGAGTAGCACGTAACACTTGAGCTTTAGGAATATCCAGTTTAAAACCGTTCGCCTCCTGCTGTCGGCAGATGACTGCGATGTTGTGCTCCAGTAGTATACTCTGCGTGGCATCAGTCCACTTACCAAGTTCACGCATGAGGTACTTGTGTAGTTCAACAGTGAGTGACACGTCCTGCTTACAGTACTGTACCATTTCATCTGTCAGTCCTCCATCATAGTCATCAAAGTCTATCTTCTGATTCCGCAGTCGTAGTCCCCAAGCCCTCAGACTGTGGCCGTTTTCTAGTTGTGGATTCAAAAGTCTTGAAAGAATCAATGTGTCTACCGCTTTCGATTTCGGAATCCCAATACTCCATAGCTTCCTCAATACTGGTGCATCGAAACCAATTATATTGTGTCCGATTATTTGATCTGCTTCCCTTACCAACGGAGCAAGAGTTGATGGATCGGTATGACATATCACTTCTCCTGTTACTATATCCTCAGTTACACAACACCATATCGTACTGTGCGTCCTGTTGGTCTCGATGTCTAAGACTATCCCGGTACTCATTCATCACCTCTTTGATTGTTGGGATGTAAGTTCTGAACCACTCACCTCTGCGCTCAAAACATTTATCGTGCTTCTCTAGCATCCTATGTATTGTTGACTCTGCTTCATGGCGATTATCAAACTGTTCACAATATTCTAACACATAATCCCGTAGAGGGGAAGAGGTTTGATAACCCTGTAGTCTGTCCTCGCTACTCACTGCCTTCCCAACCTTCAACCAGTTAGTCCATGCGCTGTTGCGGATAATGTAGACTTCACCTGCAGTACTACGCTCATCAATCTCACAGTGTGACCACGCATCATCCAGTGTCTTGAATCGTCCCGGTTTGTGTAACGGGTGTGTCTTGTGGATGTACTTTCCATTGACATACATCTGTGTAGCGTTTGACTTCTTGTCATAATGAACTGCACAGTCTCGACAGTAGGGGTAGTACCCGTCCTGTCTTGCTGATTCTAGGCGAAACTCTGCATAGTCTTTTGTTTCTTTGCAGTGTGTACATTGCTTCATAGTGCTTCCTCTAAGTCCTGTTCCTTAATTTCTTTCATGCGGCCAGACTCTAGTGAGTACAGTAGATCACAAGCAGGTCCAGTGATACCGCTGAATCTATTCTTCAGCACCCTAACCTTGGTTGTGTTCCTCTCCTGTTCATCCTCCGCCTGTCCATTACGCTCTAGTCCAATCACCATGTCAGACAACTGTGCGATAGAGCCTGAGCCACGTAGCTGTGCCAGTGAGGTAGCCGCACCCTCCTCATGTCCCTTGGAGTCAGGACGCTTGAGGTGTGACACAACAATCACTGCAACCCCTGTCTCCTGTACTAGCATTCGGAGCTTGGTCATGATCTCATCAATCGCCTTACGCTCATCACCATTACTCTGTGCTGACACAATAATACTAATGTGATCGACAAAGATGTAGTCACACCCTACTACCTTGGCTAAGTATCGAACACGGTTGACAATATTATCCACGTCACTACTACCAAAGTGGTCAAATAAGAATAGTCGATCAGTACCCAAGGTAGACTGGAATGCATTGTCCTTCTCCTCCTGTGATGCTACTGTGTCAGGCAGGTGTAGTGGTTTGTCTGCCGCCAGTGACATGAGTGATAGTCCTGTCTTTCGGGTTGACTCCTCCAAGAACATCAGACCAATGTTGCTTGATGTCGTCTGCAGTATATGCCACACAATCTCCCGCAGGAACTGTGACTTACCAAGTCCACTCCCTGCTGTCACTGTCACTAGCTCCTGCAGTCTGATCCCGTAGGTCAGTTTGTTCAGTCCCTCAAACGGGTAGTCACAGTCGGCCTTGGCTAGTGGCTTCATCACCGCCTCATAGAGGGTAGCACCGGCAACAATCCCGTCCGGAGTCCAACGCTCTGCCCTCCAAAACCCATTGACAAACTGTTCCTGCTTGTTGTCTGTTAGGTACTCACAGGCATCCTTGGTTCCGTTCTCAGGCTTCATCACCTTAGCTTTGTGACTGAAGAGTTCAGCACACTCTAGCTGTGCCTGTTGTCCTGCACTGTCCCCATCAAAGCAGAAGGTAACCGACTCAAAGGAATCTATATAGTCATAGTTCTCCTTGCAGTCCTTGAGTGCTGACTGTGCTCCATTACGGACAGACACCACAGGATACTTAGATCCTAGCATCTGGTATGCGGCCAGTGCATCAAACTCACCCTCTACAATCAGAAGGTAACGCCCTCCTGCCGGGAACCTGTTCTGTCCAAACAACTCCTTGGACTCCTGCCATGATCCTTCAATCCTGAAGTTCTTCTCCCCATTGATGCGGACCTTGGCGGCAGTGCTCTTCTCCCCGTAAGGAAAGACAATATCAGAACCCCGATACCCTGCACCATACTTCTGTGCAGTGTGGGCAAGTATCTTCCTGTCCCTGAAGTCCTTATGAACTACCCCCTCAGACGCACTGTAAGCCTCTGTGTCGGACGTTCTCTGTTTAATTGGTATCACCCTACCAGTCTCCTCTGTTCCGCCCTCTGGCGGTATGTTTGAATTACAACTAAAACACTTACCCCATCCGTTCGCACTGATACTGTACGCATCACTGCTGTCACACTTTGGACATGGTAGGTGTGTCGCCTCCCAGTTCATAGGTTACTTCCTCTTACTGCCTCAATTGCAAGCCCAATGTCAGGGTCATCAATATACTCCTCTAGTTTTTGCAGTGTATCCAACACACCCCATGAGCTTGTGTACTCAGACACCACACACATTGCAACATGCATTGCCATTTCCTGTGCGGCCAACTCAAACTCCTTTGTAGATAAGTCAGTCATTATAGTCTATCCTTGTTTCTCTTTAGTCTCTTTAGTTTTATCTTCTATAACTACATAAACTATTGTCATAGCTATGTACCTATAGAGAACTATATAGATAGGGTAACACTAAAGTTCCTCAATGTCAACATCATCCTGCAAATGCAGAAGACTATAGTTTTCAATCACTTGGACATCATCCCTAACATGAGTATAACAAGTGTTGCAGAGGTCTACAAACTCTCCAGTATCCTTACTCTTTCTGACTGACTCAAACTCAGACAGTAATTTGTTGCATGCTTTACACCTCATCCTAGTACTTCCTCTATGGTTGTTAGGATACTAAACTCACGCCGACAGTACCGCTTAAACTCTACCGCCTCATGCAGTTTAGTGAATCCCTCGATTGGTTTACCATTATACATTACAATGTAGTTCATTGCTACAACTCCTTCAAGTAATTTATGTATGCCTGTTCTAATTCCTGACTGAAGAGTGTGTAGTACACTTCCTGTACACAGAGACTATCCAATTCCTTTAGTCGATGAATCTCATTCGAGATTTCTTCAATCCCCCACTTGATGGACTCATCGTACTGGTCATCGCATCCTGTTTCTTTGTCAGTCATACTCAACTCCTGTTACCTTTAGTTCTTCAGCATTGAATGACAACAACATCTCATGTTCATCCAACTCTAACTCTTTGTATACTGCTTGGTATAGCCAGTCAACATTATTACACACTGTCTGGTCATTAACAAGCAGTGTCATTGTTACATAAAACTTTTTCATAACTCATTCTTCCTGTACTCTACTAGTTTCTGTGTGGTGTACCTGAGTGACACCATTATCTGATCGAGTGTCTCTGACTCTACGTCTCCAGTGTCATGTAGTTTACCCATTGCATCATTGAGTAAGTCTAGTATCTGACCAGTCTGTTTGTCAATCAAACGATTCACCCGCACTCTATTCTCATTACTGATTGTCATCATATCCGTACCTCTTTCGCCTTGTCTAAATACTCTACTACCTTTTCGACAGAGTTCTTGATTGTCTCAAACTCATACATAATTTCATACAGTTCTTTGGTATACGTTTCAATGTCATTCAATTCTGCTCTCTGATCCTTCAAGTCTATGATCCAATCATCCAACTGGGCAAGCCTGAATTCAAAGTCTTTCAAATTGTTTTCAAAGTGTGTCATTGTTTCTGTTCCTCTTTGTTAGTCTGTTCTGTAGGTCATAGTATTCTGGTTCATTGAGTCTGAATCCTAGTAACTTAGCCGCCATCGCACCAAGTAATACCGACACAATAAAACCTATTCCAATTATAATTGCAAATGTTAAGAATTCCATACCGCTAACCATTCCTTTAAATCATAAACAGGATTGTACTGTACTACCGCCGATCCTTCTTGTTCAATTGATACCCATGCAATAATTGTCATTGTCTGTTCCTCATTTAATCCCATGAATTCTGCGCCATACCACCCAGGTTATCGCTTGCATCTCATAGGCTTTTAGTTGTTTACCATTGACACTCACAAGCACACCCGCATGTTTGTACGCAGTCTGTATTGTTGCATACTCTTTCTTTCCGATAGAAATACTACCGGTCAATCCTACTCTTTTCGCATGATAGATGTTGTATGCATGGCCATCGACAGTACAGGTATTCTCACCCATTATATTCTCGAAGAAGCACACAATCTTTTGACCATTGAGTGTCTGTTTTGTTTCCTCATAGTCTGGCATCTCACCAATAATACGCCATGCTTTTTCTTTCATCTTTCCGTATGTCGATACCTTGAATGACTCTATGCTGTCACCATTGACAAACGCAGTACATAAACTCCTCGCATTGTCAATGTTCCTGTCCCACTTGTTATTGGGTGATAGTGCCGCTGTTACACCCACCACAATATGTATCGGTAAATCTAGGTCTTCTGCTATCTTTAAACATTCACAGTATGCAGTGCTGTACCATGTTACGCCATGCTCAATCTCTTCTGGTGTTGCCAGATTGTAGATACTCAATATATTGTCAATGCTCATCATAGTTTCCTCTTTAGTGATAGTGCAGTTATGAATACTGCACCATCTCATTATAGTTTTCAAGTACTAAATCATAAAGTGTATCGGTTTTCCATTCTGCATCATCCGGTGTTTTATTCGGTAATGCTAGCAGAATATTGGTGCATGCTTCCTGTAAAGTTTGTTTCATGTAGACCGCTTTTTCAACTTCATTCATCATTAGATTGTACATTGGTTCATCATTGTTCAACCATAGCGCAGTGTTCCAATGATCGTATGACTCATAACCATTATATGTTTGCATTGTTCTATCCTCTTTCAAAGTAGGCAGTTTAGTGTGTTGCCTAGCACCATGCAATTATACTTTAGTCTAGCCTGCAAAGTTTGCAGTGTGTCGTGCTCGCATATCCAATGCAATACTAATTTTTCCTAGATGTAGTTGCGTAAATGTATTCTGTTTCTCAATACCGAACCCACGTGATTTCTTTTTACGTAGTGCGATAAAGCCTTTGAGTTTCTTACCAATTGCGAAACGCTTACGTCCATTCACAGTCTCTGTTACTTTGATTCCAAACATTGTAGTTTCCTCTTTAAGTTTCAATGTGTAGGCAGTTTAGCGTCTTACCTAGGACAATTCTATTATACTTTAGTCTTATAGGAAGTTATCCTGCTGTTTCATTTGTTCACTCACAAACTCTACGATTTCAATCCGGTCCTTTAGTGGGCATCCTTTATCCTTCAAGATGTCTTTGACCATGCTCAAGAATCCGTATGCGTCAACCTTCACAGTACCTTCAGTGTGCTCATTAAAGTTTGTCACTATCTTTGTTGCTCTGTCTAAGTTTGTTCTCATTTGTTTATCCTCTTTAGTAGTTGATGGTTGTATTGAAACATAGTCCAACCATCGAGTCAAAGATTAATTTGTTATAAGCATATTCGATTTAGTTATAACGTCTGTTATATATAAGTATGATTGTCAAGTATCATAGTTTGTATCATGTGTCAATGGCTTTGTAGTCTAAGATGATTGGTGCAATGCAATAGGGCTATAGGGTGCTACATAGACTCTCACACTTTGTCAATTAGACCATAGTCTATATTATACTTTAGTCTAATAAGCCTTGACAGTCTGTTTAGATTGTGATAGACTATAGAGGCGGCATAGAAATAGGGCCGGGGAGGGCTGTATAGTTTTGCAGTTCATTACAGTTGCCGCATAGACTTGCAAGAGAGCAAAAATAACTAAAAAGAATATTAATACTAATGAGAATGATTCGCATTAACGTCTTGATTACTATGTAGAATCTGCGCTGACTAAACAATATACTTGTTTGTTAGTAAAAAGAGCTTGACAACTTAATTATTTTATGTTATCATAGGGTCACATTTGGAGAATCTTTATGACCCAAGATACAACTATAGATACAAGTATTCATATCCCTGACACAGAACCTGCAGAACCTTTACAGCCTATAAAAAGAAAACGAGGAAGACCTAAAAAATCTGAGATCGAGGCTAGAAAAAAAGGAAACAGGGGCGTTAGAGGTAGACCACCCGGCGATGCCGCTAGGATTAATGAGTTTAAAGCTAGATTGTTGGCAACTGCCGGTGATCGAGTGATAGATAAGCTGATACACATTGCGTTAGACGATGAACACCCCGGTCAAATGGCGGCATTAAAGATGTGTATGGACAGAGTTCTGCCAATGTCTTACTTTGATAAGGATAAAGCAAACAATGGTAGGTCTCAAGTAAGTATTACTATCACAGGTGTGAACGGTGATACCACAATTGTAGGCGAAAATGATCCTATTGACGGAGAAATCATAGAGCATGAAGAATGAACTACTAGAACAAATTAAAGAAGACCTGATTAGACATGAAGGGTACGTTGCAGAAATCTATTTAGACTCTGAAAACCTACCAACCTTTGGTATCGGTCACCTTGTTACTGAAAACGACATGGAATATACATGGCCTGTTGGAACTCCAGTTACCGATGAGCGTATTCTACAAGTATTTCATACAGACTGTAATGAGGCGGTAAACGATGCTGAATGTATTATTGATAATTTGTTTGACCACCCTGATCACGTTGTCCGTGTACTGGTTAATATGGCGTTTAATCTTGGGCGAACAAGACTTTCAAAGTTTAAGAACATGGTTGCGGCAGTTAATGCGAATGATTATCAATTGGCGTCAGAAGAAATGATTGATTCCAAATGGTATCGTCAGGTTAAACGCCGTGGTGAAGAGCTTGTAGAGATTATGCGTGGCTGAGTTAAACGTTAAACTTTTACCTTGGCAACAAGATGTCTTTGAAGATACAACTAGATTTAAAATTGTAGCGGCAGGACGGCGTACAGGAAAGTCACGTCTTGCGGCTTGGTTGTTAGTGATCAATGCTTTACAAACTGAAAAGGGTCACGTGTTTTATGTTGCCCCAACTCAGGGACAAGCACGTGATATTATGTGGAGTACGCTACTAGAGTTAGCGCATCCTGTGATTAAAGGATCACATATTAATAACCTACAGATTACTTTGATTAATGGAGCAACCATATCCTTAAAGGGTGCTGATAGACCAGAAACCATGCGTGGTGTAAGTCTTAAGTTCCTTGTGTTGGATGAATATGCAGACATGAAGCCTAGTGTTTGGGAAACAATCCTAAGACCTGCACTGGCTGACCAAAAAGGCCAAGCTCTCTTTATTGGGACACCAATGGGGCGTAACCACTTTTATGACCTCTACCAGTACGGAAGTCTTGGCGATGACCCAACCTACAAGGCGTGGCACTTTACGTCTTATGACAACCCGATCCTTGATCCGGAAGAGATTGACGTGGCTAAAAAGTCTATGTCATCCTATGCCTTCCGTCAGGAATTTATGGCGAGCTTTGAAGCTATTGGTTCTGAGATCTTTAAGGAAGAGTGGGTTACCTTTGATGAGGAAGAGCCGGAGATTGGAGATTACTACATCGCTGTTGACTTGGCAGGATTTAGTGATGTGGGCTCCATTAGTAAAGGGCAAAGCAGTAGACTTGATAGCACTGCTATTAGTATTGTAAAAGTTAATGAAGATGGGTGGTGGGTAGCTGAAGTTATCTACGGACGTTGGGACTTAAACAGTACAGCAGAACAAATCTTTGATGCTGTCGAGTTTTACAAACCTGTTGCTGTTGGTATTGAACGAGGTATTGCCAAGCAAGCGGTAATGTCTCCACTAATAGATTTACAAAAAAGAAAACAAAGATTTTTTAGAGTAGAAGAATTAACACACGGCAATAAGAAAAAGACTGATAGAATAGTCTGGGCTTTGCAGGGGCGTTTTGAAAATGGATATATTACTCTTAACCGAGGCGATTGGAACTCTGAGTTCTGTGATCAGTTATTCCAATTTCCTAACCCACTTGTGCATGATGATTTAATTGACTCACTTGCATATATTGACCAGTTAGCTAAAGTACCTTACCACTATGAGGACTTTGACTTTGATGATTTTGAAATGCTTGACCCAATAGCAGGATACTAAAATGGATAAACAATACATTCAACCTACACTTGAAGAATGGGTAATGGATAAATGTGATCAATGGCGAGATCATTATGATACCAATTACCGTGAAAATCATGAAGAGTACTATCGGTTGTGGCGAGGCATTTGGTCTTCAGAAGATTCTATGCGTCAGAGTGAACGTTCTAAACTAATTAGCCCTGCACTACAACAAGCTGTTGAGTCTAGTGTTGCTGAACTAGAAGAGGCAACATTTGGACGTGGTAAGTTTTTTGATATCTCAGATGATATTGCGGATCAAAATAAACAAGATGTCCAGTTAATCAGAAATCAGTTAAATGAAGATATGCAGTTTACTCAAACACGTCGACAAGTTGCTGAGTGTATTTTAAATGCAGCAGTGTTTGGAACTGGGATGGGTGAGCTAGTTATTGAAGAAACTAAAGAACTACGTCCTGCTACTCAACCCATTATGGATGGTGCGTTACAAGCCGTGGGAGTTGAAAGAAAGGATAGGTTTGTAGTTAAGCTACGGCCTGTACTGCCTCAAAACTTTTTAATTGACCCTGTTGCTACATCTGTTCAAGAAGCTTTAGGGGTTGCTATTGATGAGTTTGTTCCTCTACACCAAGTAGAAATAGATATGGAACGAGGGTACTATAAACAAGAAGATGTTCATATTGCATCTCAAGATTTAGATCTCGAACCAGATCAAGAGTTGCAGGTTTACCCTGAAGATAAAATACGATTAACTAAGTACTACGGATTAGTTCCACGTGACTTGTTTGAAGAAGCAGAAACAAATTTGTATGAAGAGGTAGTCAACTTAACTGACAAAGAAGAAACCTCTGAGTATATTGAAGCATGTGTAGTGATTGCAAATGGCGGACAATTACTTAAGTGTGATCGTAATCCTTACATGATGCAAGATCGTCCGATTGTAGCGTTTCCTTGGGATATTGTACCGGGACGTTTTTGGGGCAGAGGTATTTGCGAAAAAGGATATAACAGTCAGAAAGCTTTAGATACAGAGTTACGTGCTCGCATTGATGCTTTAGCCTTAACAATTCATCCAATGATGGCAATTGATGCATCACGATTACCACGTGGTATGAAACCAGAAGTACGTCCGGGTAAGATGTTACTTACTAATGGTAACCCTTCTGAGATTTTACAGCCATTTAACTTTGGCAGTTTAGATGCAACATCATTTAATCAAGCGGCAACCCTACAGGGAATGGTACAGCAAGCTACTGGAGCTATTGATTCTGCAGGTATTGCAGGATCTATTAATGGTGAAGGCACTGCCGCAGGAATTTCTATGTCGCTAGGGGCAATTATTAAGCGTCATAAACGGACACTTATTAACTTCCAAGAGTTATTCCTATTACCTATGATTAAAAAAATGGCATGGCGGTACATGCAGTTTAATCCTGAACTGTACCCTGTACAAGACTTTAAGTTTGTCCCTACAAGTTCTTTAGGTATTATTGCAAGAGAATACGAGGTTACACAACTTGTTCAGTTATTGCAAACTATGTCAGCCGAATCACCAATGTATCCAATGTTAATTGAATCTATCATTGAAAACATGAATATATCAAACCGTGAGGAAATGGTAGCACGTCTTAAGCAAGCAATGCAACCTAACCCACAGCAACAACAAATTCAACAAGCACAGCTACAAGTTCAGATGGCAAAAGAACAAGCCACAGCGGCGGCACTGCAAGCACAAGCGGCTGAGTCTAATGCTAGGTCTAAAAAGTATGCAGTTGAAATGGAAATGGATCGTTATAACGCAGAGACTAATCGGATTAAGGCAGTGTCTACTAATCTTGATCAAGGTGATGCGGATGAGAAAGAGTTTGAAAAACGTTTTCGAGCGGCAGAACTTTTACTTAAAGAACGTGAAATTGTAGTTAAAGAACAAGCATCACGAGGAGTGACAAATGCTAACACAAACAGAAATGCAGAAGATCTTGGATCAAATCAACAACAGGTTCGATTACCTGAACAACAAGTTAGTCCAGTTGGAGAAGAAGCTTTTGGAAGCTCCCCGCCAAGCCCGGACCTCAGTTAAGAAAAATACAGAAAAGCCTTGACTTTTGAAAAAAAGTATGCTAAAATATCTATATAATGTAAAGCACCGATAGGAGAATGCTTTTGACTCTAGAAGAAGAAAAATACTACGATAATTATTTTTCAACTTTTGCTACTGAAGGATGGAATCAATTCCTTTCTGAAATACAAGAGATCCTTGATTCGCACAAGATTGAACATATTAAAGATGAAAAGAATCTTGCTTTTGTAAAGGGCGAAAGAGATGCGTTGCATCGAGTTCTTAGGTTTGCTCTTGGAATTAGAACAACGTACAACATGATCACGGAACGTACTGATAATGATTAAGCGGTACGATTTTAAGTGTACAGAATGTAACCACATTGATGAATACTGGGTTGAGTCGGAAGATAGATTCACATCCTGTCTTGAATGTGGTGAAACAGCACAGCGGATAATCTCAAGTGTATCCTCACATTTCAAAGGTTTCGGATGGCCCGATGCCGATGATAAGTGGGCTAGGGATCATGAGAGAGCCGCTAAGAAATAATCTTCATAATGCTAAGGCACGGAGACATAATATGGCAAAATTTATAGATGAACGACAAGAAGAAGTTGAGCTATCAGAAGAAGAACAACTTGAAACTTTAGAAGAGACTCCTATTGAAGAGGAGCAACCTCAAGAAGAACAAGCTGTAGAAGAGCAACCCACTGAACTTCCAGACAAGTACAACGGTAAATCTGTTTCAGATATTATTGCAATGCATCAAAATGCAGAGCAGTTACTTGGAAAACAAGGTCAGGAAGTAGGCGAACTCCGAAAGATAGTAGATGACTTTATTCAGTCGCAAACCATCCAAAAAGAAGAACAAGCCCACACTGCACTACAAGAAATTGATGATGCGGCTTTCTTTGAAAACCCAAAGGAAACCATTAGCAAGATACTTGATAACCATCCGTCAATTAAGCAATCACAAGAATTATCTGTTAAGTTAAAGCAACAGGAATCGTTATCTAAATTACAGACTACGCATCCTGACTTTATGACTATTATTCAAGATTCTAAATTTGCTGAATGGGTAGGGAAGTCTAAAGTTCGGACTAAGCTTTTACAGGAAGCTGATAAGAACTATGACTTTGATTCTGCTGATGAGCTACTATCGTTGTGGAAAGAACGTCAAGAGACGGTTCAAGAAACAGTAAAAGTAGAACAAGAGCAACGGAAACAACAAGTAAAAACTGCTTCAACTGGTACATCTAAAGGTTCTGGAGAACGGCCTGCTCGGAAAATTTATAGACGTGCAGATATTATTGAACTGATGCGTACTGACCCACAGAGATATGAATCACTGATGCCGGAAATACGGCAAGCATATTCTGAGGGAAGGGTTAAATAGTTTTTAGGAGATTAACATGGCTAAAGTAGCATTCCCCGGAGGCAGTACCTCCATTGTAAACAACACTAATGCGGCAACGTTCATTCCAGAACTATGGTCCGATGAGATCATTGCGGCATACAAAAAGAATCTTGTTCTTGCAAACATTGTAAACAAGATGTCTATGACTGGCAAGAAAGGTGACACGCTTCACATTCCTAAGCCAACACGTGGTTCAGCATCTGTTAAGGCGGCAAACACTGCTGTAACTATTCAGGCTGACACTGAAACAGAGGTACAAGTTTCTGTTGACAAGCACTATGAATACTCACGCATGATTGAAGACATCACTGATGTTCAAGCGTTGGATTCATTACGCCGTTTCTACACTGATGACGCAGGCTACGCTCTTGCAACTCAGGTTGACAACGACTTGTTCACACTTGGTAAGTCATTTGGTGACGGTGATGGTTCTGACTGGGTACACTCAAACGTGTACTACGTTAATGCCTCTTCAGGTATTGCGGCATACGCAGTAGACACTGTTGCTTCAGGCGACGACTTCTCTGACCTTGCTTTCCGTCAATTGATTAAGTTGATGGATGACCAAGACACACCAATGGACGGACGTTTCCTTGTGATTCCTCCTTCTGCTCGCCGTGATATCTTGGGTATTGACCGCTACAACAGTTCTGACTTTGTGTCAACTGGTGGCGTAAACAACGGTCAGATCGGATCACTGTATGGTGTTGACATCTACGTTTCTTCGAACGTTCCTGTTATTGAAACTGATGCGGCCAACACTGCAGGCGGCGATGTCCGTGGTGCAATCCTTGCTCACAAAGATACTATGGTACTTGCAGAGCAAATGGCTGTACGTTCACAGACTCAGTAC
>Ga0209138_1001024_pt1 | contig 25113 bp, 11 predicted proteins | sample SaaInl3SG_22_DNA_FD_184645 | JGI IMG/M metagenome (GOLD analysis project Ga0209138, IMG submission 184645) | Marine microbial communities from expanding oxygen minimum zones in the Saanich Inlet - ESP_153SG_22_DNA (SPAdes) (version 2) | ecosystem: Environmental > Aquatic > Marine > Intertidal...
GTTCCCTCAGGCAGCTACCTTTCAACGTCAAGGAAAAGGCAGAATCTTTATTTCCATAGAAAAAATCCTTCGCAGCGGCGGAAGCTATGATAATATAGAAATGCTCCCAGGTGATCAGATCATCATCCCAACGAAAGACATGACCGTTGAGATTCGACTCGCAAATACCGAAGCAGCAATCTACGGTAATTTTGCTTCCGATTACGCTCGAGAAAGTGTTCATGTCGCTTATGTAGTAGGCAAGTCTGCACGCTGGTACGTGAAAAACATGGTAGGTGGCTTTGGTGATGAGGCCAAGCGTACTGACGTGAATGTGGTTTACGCAAATGGAACGGTAAAGGATTTCAAATGGTACCGTCTAAACTATCGCTATCCTAAAGTTAAAGCCGGTTCTACAATTGTCGTAGGTCAACGCCCGGAAAATAAGAAAGAACGTGGAAAGCGTCAATCGGATTTTGACTGGCAAGAGTTCTCTGCAAACATAATATCCCAGGCTACTGCAGTACTTTCACTCTACGTTCTCGTGACGAGAATTTAATTTCTAGACCTTTTAATGATTTCTAAAAACCCCGCCACTGAGCGGGGTTTTTTATGCGTTAAAGAAACATTTTGATAACGCGTTAAATCGCTTGAAGTATTGCGTAGATTCGCCAACCGCAGTACTTTTATACTGCCAATAAATCAACCCTAAACATGACTAGAAACCTGTGTGTCTTCGCATTTTTATGCCTCAGTTTCGCCGCGAGCGGTCAGACCCTACGTCTTAAGTCCGACCTTGATGCAAAGGCAAAATCCAAACTGACTTTTCAAACCACAAAACTCGAAGGTACCCTACGCGCTTATCCCGACCATATTGATCTAAAATTAACGAACACCAGTAACGCGCCACTTGCTTTTAAAAACGGAGATTTTATACTTACCTCGGCACCGGGTACCGGCGAAGAATTGTGCTGTGAACTCGTGCTTATTGCACCCGGGAAAAGTGTCCGGATCACTCTAACGCGTTGCAAGGATACCGATAGATTGGGATTGTTTGGACTAAAATCCACATACGATTCGTACGAAAGCTTCATATCAGAATCCACTTTCTTTATTGATCAAGCGTTCTTTCTATCGATAGGAGAGCATAAAATTCACTTTTACACCGATCTTTAAGCAGTAGACAAGAGTCCTTTATCTGTCTCGTTTAAGACTATTTTCAGTGGTATATTAAAAACTTAGCCGGCGGCTATGCTGAAAATGCAAATCGTTGGAAAACTACAGTGATTTATGCCAACGGTTCTGCTAAACAACCAAAACCTTGGAGACTAGTAGGAAAGTACCCAGAAGTGAAGGCTGGATCCACCATTGTAGTTGAAGAGAAGTCAGAAAAAAAGAAAAAAGAACGAGAAGACATGGATTGGCAAGCTTTTGCTCAAAATTTAATAGCTCAAGCCACATCTGTTTTAACGGTATGGACCTTGGCTACGAAATTGTAAGGATACTACGTCTCAATTCAAACACATTTAAAACCCGCACATAGTGACGCTTTTTTTTGTGCTCTCTTTCGGTCACTACGTAATATTTTATTTTTATGTACCTTAACCACATCAAAAGATCAAACCATGCAGCCAAAATTTAAAATACTCATTTTTTCATTACTTGTGTGTCTGATAAGTCCTTCAGTCTCAAAAGCCACGCACTTGCTTGGCGGAGAGATTGTATGGCGGTGCCAAGACAATGGTAGCTTCGTTTTCACAATGACGTTGTACAGAGATTGTGGCGGTGTATTGCTACCCTACAGCAGCCAAATACTTGAAAATAATGCTGGTGTTTCCATAGTTTTAGACAGTGTCAATAGTGAGTATTTATTGCCCAACTGCTATACGAATACCACCCCAAATTGCGGTAGTGCCATCTCAGGTGAAGGATACATGGAAAAGGTAACGTATCAATCCGGTGAAATAATCCTTCATGGCGCTCCACCTGCTGGAGGATGGTACTTCAACTGGAGCAGCTGCTGTAGACCCAGTAGCGTGAGTAATCTCATTAATCCCAGCTCTTTAGGGTACCATTTACGCGCCTACATGTATCCCGTTTACCCCGCGGGCAGTAACTCCGCTTTAAATGCAGGAGACACTACCACGGGTATAGGTACTTGTTATGATTCCTCCCCGTACTTTCTCGAGGGACCCCAGGCAAGAACGTGCGCAAACGAAGACAATATGTTAATTAATAATTTAGGCCTCGATAGCGACCTAGATTCTCTATACTACCGCTTTGCTTCGCCTTTGACCGACTCAGGCGTCGTTGTACCTTGGGACACTGGTTACTACGACCTAAGCCCATTGCCTAGTGGTATTGGATCAACACCTGCTCAAATAGATTCTTTAACTGGAGTAATCACCTTCAACAGTAACATGACAGGCTCGTGGGCCACTTGTGTCGAGGTAGAATCCTGGCGTGGAAATTACATGGTTGGTAAAGTCTATCGAGACATCCCCATTTTTACATTGAACTGTTTACCGGATTCAGGCCTCTGCGCCTCAAGCGCTATTAATGAGCCGCCTTCATTTGAAATTATTAATGATACTGCCTCAAATCCTATTTCGGTCATACAATCCCTTTCCGGGGACACATTGTTTTATAAAATTGCAGCAATCCCTGGGGATAATATTTCATTTTCCCTCTTAGCAAAGGACCTTTCGCCACATGCAAACTGTCAAAACGAGCAACTTTCATTCGTGGGCTTCGGCGCAACGCTCAGTGATTCTTTAAACTACTCTAGTACTAATTCATGTTTATTAAACGGCCCTTGTGCGACACTGTCCTCAACCATGTTTAATGGAGGATTTACTGGAAACGATTCACTGCGAATTAATTTTGATTGGACTGTTTCAACGTCGCATCTGAACCCAATAGTTATGGGCACTATAGCGCCAGCTATTTATCCTTTTTACTTTAAGGTATCTGATGATGAATGTCCGGTGAATAAATCTTCGGTTATTATTGTCATTGTTGAGGTAGAAGATCCCGTATCGGCAGCGCCTAACGTGCAAAGCAGCTGTATTTCCATTGATTCAAGTGGGTTTCCGGTATTGAATTGGACACCTAATCCTGATACAACTAATTGGGGCAGCTATGTAGTCTACGGCATTGATAGTGCTTTTAACCCGATTCCTTTAGATACCATTTACACATGGTCAACAAGCACATTCATAGATTCAGTCAGCGCTCTAGGCACCTTATATGGATATATCATTGCTGCTACAAATCCTACATTCACTAATTCGACGTATTCTGCACCCATAACCTCTCTAGTAAATACGAGTATCTTTTTTAATGGAACTCAATTTCTCGCTTCTCCGGGATATACATTCTATCAGTGGGTGAGATGCGATACAACCGGGTATACAACTTTACCGAATGAAAACGGAAGTTCCTTTACACCGGCAGCGAGTGGTGATTATGCAGTCATCATAGTAGACGGTACCTGCAATGTCATTAGTGATTGTTTAAATTTCACCGCTCCCATTGGTCTTAAAGAAGAAGTAGAGAATGTCAACATGTACCCCAACCCAAATGTAGAGGGCAGCTTATTCTTTGATGCATGTGGGTTCTATGCAAGTGTACACGACCTAAGTGGGAAAATTGTGGTTTCACAAGAATTCATTTCGGAAGATCACCGCGTTTTAGCTATTGACAGATTACCTCAAGGTTCTTATATCGTTACGCTAACGACTGACTCCGGAGTCTACAGAAAAACATTAATTATACTATAGATGTGAAGCTCAATCACTTGCTGAATACCATGGTATTTGCTATTGCAATTAATGCCAATGCACAATCGTTAACAATCCCGACACTTCAAACCTTTTATGGTGTAAACCCTGATCATCATCTTATTGGTTTTAGCAAGCAGTATTCGAACGGTTTGGGATACCTGGGTTTTGGAACCATAAGTGCTGTAGTTCCATCCGAATATTCGGATAAATTCTTCGCAGGTCCATCTTATACTTTTTTTGACATTGCCAATACCAATTTTAGCGCCACCGTAAGTCCTGGAATTTGGACTACTGGAGCAATTTATAATTTCCCCTTATACCCTGTAAACTATGGGCTTGCGACACAGCTAAGCTATAAACTTAGTGACGCCTATTTTCTTAAATTGAATATCAATATCAATAAAGAAAAGGACTTTAACACCAATACCATCGGTTTTGCCTACAATTTAGGAGAGCGTTTTTTCCCTGCTAAAAAAGATTCAACAACTAAAAACGTCAACCTCGCATTTACCTATGGGGGGAATCTTAATGGACATATTTTCCTTCTAGAAACTACTTTTTCAAACCAATTAGGCTTTCATGCCATTACCTTGAGTGATGCCTTACATCCTTCAGCTGGGATGAAGGACCGTTACTACTTAGGTCCGTCGTTAACCTTTAATAAAGCTGTTTTAGAACCTTTTGATGTTTCCATGAGTTTAGGAATTTATACTTACGGACTAATCTATAATTTCCCAAATTACCCAATCTTACCTGCCTCTAACATAAAAGTCAGCTACAATTGGAAGGAACGGATAGCGTTTTCTTCTGGACTTATCAGTTTGCCTTTGGATGGTTTGGCATACAGTTACTTAGGAATGACCTATTCAATCTAATTATTCTCCGTACCTGCAAGGCCAAGATTCAAAATAAATAGATTTAGCCTCCTGGGAGGAACGGACATCACTTAAATAAACTCTGATCCATTTATCCGTAACATAATACTTTAAAGGATGTCCTAGTTCTTCCTCTGTTATCAAAACTTTCTCTTCAACAAAACCCTCTTTTCGGAAACAGGCAACGATATATACTGTTTCCCCAGACCTTACCTCTGATTCCACTCTTTCTAATTGCTTAACCTCATCTTTTTTTTCAGTTCCCTTAACGGATGAAAGTACATTTACAACCGTATCAAGACTGGAAAGTCCTACCTCTATTATTACACTAATTGTGTTTTTTTCTTCTTGAATCTCCTTGTTGTCGGGATTACTACTAATGGAAACACTCTTTTCGTCATCAGTAGTCCTTAACTGTGAAGTTTCAGATTTAACTTTTTCCAAAAGCACCACAAGTTTTTCCGCTTCACCATAGAACTCTTCTTTCAGTGCTAATGGTTTTTCTTTAGCACTAGTATCTATACTCTCGCCCAACAGCTGGTTAGAAGCAGGTAATTCTTTACTTTCTGAAGAGTCTAATTGTACTGTATTTATTGCAGTATGATTTACAATGAGGTTTAACTTTTCTCGAATTGCTTTTCGCAAAACTAAATCTGCCTCAACCTTATAAACGGTCTTTAATAGGCCTTTTTGCTCTGATTGAGACAAATTTTGTACATCATAGTCAGGATAATTATACCGTGCCTCCGATAATAAAGACCCTCTTAATTGATCATAAATATTTGAATCAAATTTATCGTATTCCCCTGTCGAAAAAAATCCAAAGTAATAAGTGCATGATTTATCAATGGGCACAACCGACGTCTTTGGCAAAAGTTTATCTTCTAAAGCAGTAGAATTAGTCTTTAAAAATAAATCTGTGGTTTTAGAGGCGCACGAATTTAATGCTATACCAAGGAGTATGGTAAGCACATTAAATGCAAAAGCTTTTTTATATATTTGAAAGAATCGAACCATAGCAAAACCAATGCGCAAATATAAGAATCCTTTCCTGTTCCTGTTGATGCTCTCAACGCTCGCCTCTTGTCAGGGGGATTTCGTGAGACAAGGTGATTTTGAACCATCCATAGGGGGTGCAATTAAAATACTTGAAGGAAATTTTGCTGTCCTAGATCTTTTTCATGTCGACAGTGTACCTACTTCATCTGATCAAATCATCGAGTTGTCGAATAATCTAGGCAAAGATGAAATAGACTTCAGCGCATTAATTCCGAGTGACTCGCTATACTCCCGTTCATTGTCGATTTTGGGAAGTGACAAGAACTTTTTAATTGCAGATCATGGGTTTTTATCTGCAAGCGTAAATCAGCTTCAGTTCATACAGGCCTTTGCGCCCAATGACTACAACTATTTTAATACCAACAACGGTAACAATATTACTTGGAACGGCTTTAATTCCATCAATAATTATTATTTCCCACCAATAAATTCAACTCAAATATTTGATGACGTTCACATAGATTCTGGCACCTATGAAGTAGCTCTAATAAATAATTTCGATTTTGACGTCACCGTAGGGATTTCGCTAAAGTCTAATCCAAGTGTCTTGTTTAGTCAAGTAGTCTCGATAGCTAAAAATAATTCTACGACCATTTCGTTCCAGGTAACTGATAAAGATGCAAATGCTAATTATAGCTGGACCATCTTTCAGGCAAGTTCGATCGGCATTTCTTCGAGTAACCCAGTCTTGATCAATAATTTAAATACGCTTGAAGTTCGTGTTCGTAGATCGAACACCTATCTGTCTTCGGGAAAATTCAGACCACTATCAAATACTTTTTCTTCTATCAGCGTTGAACTGCCAATTCCATTGAAAAATTCAAAAAAAATTAACTACCTCGAAGCAGCGGACATTGACTTAAACAACTTTTTCCTGGGAAGTGGATTGAATTCAACAAACTTTGAGCTGCTCAGAACTATTACCGATGATTCGGGAATAATTTATTCAGATCTCATTTATGTAATATCTAATCCTAATCCGATAAATTGGAAAGTGGGCTTGTCTTATAAATCTATACAACCTACCAAAGGCTCAGTAACGGTAAACTATCTATTAAAAAGTGCACCGAACGCCATCATAGATATAGAGCCCAACAAATCAATGTCTATAGATTACGGCTTCACTGAGTCGCCTGATATATTAGGGCTTGGTTTAAACGAGGACTGGCAGTTTTCATTTACAAGTACTACTGCACCCTACAAAGATTGGCCGGAAGAGCTTGTTCTGAAATTTGTACCGCAACAATCATTAATAAATAAGACGTTCAACGCTAAAGGTTGGGGTAATGTGGTTGTTAATTCCCAATATCAAAATCATATGGGAACCTTTGTAACCGATTCAGCGTTGCTCAACCTAGGCTCATCTCATTTAGACAGTGCTGTTTCTAATATAACCGATTGGACAATAACTGGCTTTGACGTAAACGCTTTTAATGCACTTACACCGGACAGTCTAAATGTGGTTACTAATTACACATTCAAAGCGCCTTGGGGTTTTAAAATAAATTCAAATCCGACCATTTCTTCGTCTTCAACAACTATGCTTAGCTCAAATAATGGAGAAGCTTATTTGTCTTCAGGAAAACTATTAAACTTAAGCGCTAACCAGAAAATCGATTCCCTTATAATGGCCTGTGATAGCGTAACGATATACGCTTCAATTCGTTCTAAAACCTCCTCGCCTGTTGTAAACACAGTATCGCTATCTGCTGGATTCGATACAATTCTCTCTCTTTCAAATATTTATCTTTCTCCCAATGATAGTGCGGATTCACAGTGGACGTTGGTTGATGATATTACAGCATTGACTAATAATTTACGTATGAATTATAGTGTCGACTTTGCGGCCTCAAACATTCAGCTATCAACTCATGACAGTTTATTTCTTGATCTTTATTTGAACTTATATGGATTGCCATGATGCGCTATAAATTATTTTTCATATCGCTCCTTTTTGGTTTTATACCACTTAAAGCCCAATGGTCTGTTCAGATGGATGAACTTTATGATCACATAAGCGATACATCAGGAATAGAATTATCCTTTGGAAATTGGGAACAAAAAACACTATCTAATACCTCAATAGAGCACTGGCACGGACACAGTTCTATATCGGTAAGCGAAGATGTATATGCATTTAGTGAAACCACTCAAGATTTATTCAATATGCGATTTCACAGAAAGAAATGGCAGATTGGAATAGCAACAACGAACTACAACTTTAATTCACGCTCGCTGAGTCCGACATTGTTTAATACATTATATTTAGATGAAGCTGCAGGCAGCGGCAACTACTCTGTAAGTAATATGAGCTCATTAAAACACAGCTTAAGTATTGGCCGCTCATTGTGGGGAATCGTTGATGTTACTGGGATACTAAATGGACACCAATTAAATTCGCTCTCGAGTTTAAATTACAGCGGTATTTTAACCCAATCCACTTCCGCGCTTTCCGCTGATTTCAAGGGTAGTTATTATTCATTTAATTCGGATTACTCAGATACGAGCAGAGGAACGGCTAATCTACCACAAGGAATATCCGCAACTGATTCCGGGCATTATTCTATTTATCGCTATGCGCCACTGCATCCTACATTTGGGTTTCATCTTAAAATTCGTCTTGGAAAACATATTGCCCTTACGGCTTTTGGAAATCACCTCGGCACCTCTCCAGAAGTGACTGCCGTTAAAGAGGACAACTCTTATGAATTAAACCTAAATACAGCGGTAATTGAAACTATAGATTTACTTAATGGCAGTATTAATCCCGTAATTAGTCCGAACAATAACTATACTTACCGTGAAAACAGAGAAAATACAAGAGATACCATTTTTTCTACCCGCTTACAACCACAGGTGCTTGGATCTAACTTGAGCTTTATTATTACACCAACTTTAGAATTAAACTTGAGCACCTCTCAAACAAACTACTCTACTTTTGTCAACAATAGACATAGTATTCTTATCAAGAAATATTTCGATACTAATTATCTATTAGCTGGCCTACTCGTTGAGAACCTGAATTCCAATCAGTCTTTCTATAACCTCGTCTTTGGTGCCCGATATGAAGTAGCCCCAAGACTTAGTGTTCGCTTTTACAGTAATACTGCTACAAATTTCATTTACTTAAATCAAACCATGGCGCCCAAGGGAATTTCGCGAATGCAATTCACTATCGGTGCAGAAATAACATTACCATGAAAAAGCTTTCTATAATAATTTTCTTATTTCTTATCGGCTTTACCTCAAAAGCCCAAGAAAAAGTTGAAGCCGTCGTTATTGGGCAAGGCGTTATTCGAACCCAAGATTCTAGAGAAATCGTAGCTAGATTCTATGCAAACAAGGGCGGCGATACGGTCACTATCGATATGGCGCAGTATGTTCCTATTAAAAAGGCACTTCCTAAGATCGCCCAAAGATTAGGTATAGAAAAAGATAAAACCACCATCCTAAAAGTGGTTGAACCAAATAACACAATAACATATCAAACCCTAAATATTTTGGCACCAGATTCAAATGGCAGTGCTGACAGCACCTACAATAGCCCAATATCTTTAGGCTACGCCATTGGAAGACATACTGACCAGTTTAATGTTAGACTACGTTACGACAAAGGATTTGGAATCGACTTTCATTTAGGAACTTCAATTTATCGTGGTGATTTGAATAGTCATTTTCTATTTGTGGGGTTTTCTAATGATTTCCAATCCCTGTTTGGCTCTGAGTGGGGCGGTGTGTTCTCAGCTGGTATACTCGGAATGGTCTTTTATGATAACGAAGAAATGTTAACAGGACCCGCAGGAATTATCAATATTCAAAGACCCTATTCAAAGAATTCTTCTTTTGGTCCCAAATTTATTTTTGGAGCATACAATGAAGTTGGTTTTTCAATTAGCACAAGATTCTAAAAATGAGAAAATTTATACTCTTGCTAGGCATTATCTTCTTAGCTCCAGCCGGTTACGGACAAAACGTATTGATTGAAAAAGTACTTTATTCTTCGCCAAACTCTATTGATTTATTATCGGCAAACAGAACAAGCGGTTTAGTGTATTTCAAAACAGACGAAACATTTCGCCTTCTGTACGCTGATGTGAGGAATGGAAAAATCGTTTTAGACAGCACAGTAAGCAATTTAGAATTAGTAGGCTACACAAAGGTCGATCCGGTCTATTCAATTGTTCAGCTACCAGATGGAAGTCTTTACCTATTAAACAGCATTAATAATGATTTGAAGGTAATTGGGAATACGAATAACTACACTTCCCTGCCTAAGCTCCGATACGACGAGTCTAATGATTTATTTTACGGTATTGCAAATAATAAAATCATAAGCTGTAAAATTTCTGAAGACGGGATATCTTCTGTAGATACCATTTTCGGCATTAAAGATCTATCCTTATCTGATGTGCACTCTTTTAATAACGTCCAATATTTATCTGTAGTTGAAGGTAATAATACATTTATCGCTAAAACAGGAGAAAATCATATTCAAAAACTTAGATACCCTATTAATTATGGCGAAAGCAGTAATGATATAGTGATTCTAAATAGAGATTCACTGTTAGTTTCAAGAATGGTTAGATTGGGTGAGCATCAATTAGCGCTAATATATGCAACGGAAATAGTAAGTACTCTAGACACTGTAGAGCTAGTTAAAGTAAAAGAAGTCGAAACTACCCAAATCGACTCTGTTATTAACGAAAACTATATTCCTTTGGAAGAATATACAGCTCAAAAACAGAGAGATATCGGTAAAGGGAGATGGTCAACGCTCATCGGCAGAACCACTGATGCTTTAAAAGCTATGGTCACTCTAAATGAGGCGCTTGCTGCAAATCCTCAATCCTTTTCTTACAAAGAAGATAGTGTCTATTTCATTTTAGGACCAAAAAGAGAGGTGAAGGCGCAAGCAGAAAAAGATAGTATATTCTTTAGCCGTAAAGGAATTAAAACTACCACTTACGACGTGGTTTATGACACTCTAGTAAAGCCTGCAGATGTCATTCTTCGTTTGAAATGTATTGATCGCCTTTATGGAAACATGCCCGGTTACGAAGCAAATTTCTATGAATATGAATCCAATACCTTAGTTAAATCTACGACTGCATTCGAAGATGAAGTGGTGTATTTTAGCTATCTGCCTGAATACACTTTGGGGTTAACTATTACCTCAACTGGTTATTTACCGCATTCATTACGAGTTGACCCAGAGCAAGAGTATAAAACCACAGATCAAATAGAGAAAATTATATTTTTAGATCGTGGTCAAAATCCACCGATTGAAAATCTCTCAGAATTTAATGTAACCAACGCATCAGAAGACGCTGGAAATGTAGACAATAATACGGATGCGCTCAAGAGTTATGTATCAAGACCTGTTGTACTAAAAAATATTTTCTTTGGGTTTGATAGTGATGATCTTTCTGCAGCATCAAAAAGAGAAATTGCGCTAGTTTATAATAGCCAAAAAAACGCAAAACGCTTAACCATTGTGGGGCATACTGACAGTAAAGGTCCTGCTGCATACAATCAAAAGTTAAGTGAAAAACGAGCCAGACAAGTGGAAGAATATATTTACAGCCTTGGATTCACAGGTGAAATAAAATCCTTAGGTATGGGCGAGTCACAGCCCATTGCAACGAACGAAACAGAAAAAGGCAGGAGCAAAAATCGTAGAAGTGAAATTACGATTACCTATTAAAATGCGAGTAATCTGTATATAACCGTGGCTTGTGAGTTCCCGGAAGTACGAGTGATAAACGCATCTTTTTCGCTTACTTGTACATAATTCAAGTCATCCAATCGACTATTGATTGGAGAAGGTAATCTGATTGGTCTGTTCAATCCCTCATACCAACAGAAAACGTCGAAACCATTCTTACCCGTGAGCGTACTGTAATAGAGCCTACCATCGCCATCTACAAATGGATAAACATCGTTATTCGTGGTGTTTATTTCGTCGAGAGCCTCAACTTCTCCCCACAAATTAGGACCAAGCATCTTTACACGATAAATGTCTAGGCCCCCTAGTCCACCTTCCATATCACTAGCAAAATATAAGTAGTCATCCTTACTATCGTAAAATGGCTGCGTGTAAGAATACCCGAGTTGCACGAAAGGTGGTGTAGCGCATTGACTGAACCCATAACTTAAGTCTATATGACTGAGAATGATTCTACTCTCCGCCATAAACTCATTCGTTCTGTAGTCGTTCATCGCTGCAATCATAAATGAATTACTATCATTTACCGTTACTCCAGCGATATTGTAATTGTTATTATCAATATCACATAAGTTTCTTGTGTCTAATCTAGTAATCTCATTAGACACCAAATCGTATACAAACGCTCGATACTTCTTAGACACCGATGGTAAGTTCACGAATGGTTTGTCCGAAATAAAAACAACATTTGTTCCCCCGGTATAACAGACGCCTATGCTATTGTAGGCTTCTTGAGTAACTGATGAGACGTTAAAAGACTGAAAGAAAAACGACGGTAGAAGCTTTTGTATACTCGTTTGTTCAACAATAATATCCTTTTGTCCGTACGAAAGATTAGAATAAAGCAGCGCAAAGCTTAAAAGAAAAAAGGATAGTCGTTGCATTATAAAAAGAATACTGGGGTTTCTATTATGCGGTTACCGTAGCTTTTCGCTCGAACAAAATGGAAACGAATACACGCTGTATGACTTTGTTGTGAAACATAACGTATCTCCGTCAAGGGATAGGCGTACTGATATAAAAAATTAAACCCGCTAGGACTGTTTACTTGATATATAAATCCTGCCTTATTGGGTGAAATCAATAGACCAGCGCTAAATATATCTTTAGCTCTTAAAAGAAAATGAGTATTTAAGTCAATCGGAGAATTAACGGTAACGTTTATAAGAGTAGAATATAGAAAGTCTATCCCGCCATAATCAGTAGGGTATTCTCCTCCTCCAAACAGATGAATTACCTGAGCACCGTAATTGTCATTAATAAAAAATGACGTGCGGACTGCATTTCTGAAACTGAAACCTGCGTACTTTGATTTTCCATAATAAGCACCTCCAATATCAACGTTCTGGTACCATTTCTGAATGACCCCATTCATAATCACAAAGTCATTCGGATCTATATACTGTTCACTAACTAAATCTATACCCAGCTGATTCAGAGAATATCTTATTCCTGCCGAAAAGTATTCCGATTCACTTATTCTAAGGTGATATGCCGTCGTCAGAGAAAACGAGGTGTTCACAATAGGTCCAACAGAATTTTCCATAATCGATATATTCAGACCAAAGCGACCCTTTGTCATACTATCGTAGGAGATATTTGTTGTAACCGGCGCACCGTCTAGCCCGATGAGTTGTTGATCATGACTGAAACTTAAGGAGCCACTTTGACGCCCTGCATAAGATGGACTTACAGACACTGGGTTAAACAAGTAGTTCTCTAATGCCGGGTGCGTCTGTGCACTCAAAACAAAGGTTGCAAAAATAGCAATGAATAGGTATAATACTCTCATCATCGTGCTATGTATATGTACCCAGACTGTCTCCATTTATCTGGGCGAATTTCTAAAACATAGAAATATGTTCCTGACGGCAATTCGCCATCGTTATTAAACCAAACCACCTGATTTTGATTGATTCCGCCAAATCCTGATCCTTGATTTACCGACTCAAAAACCTTATTACCATAAATATTATATACAGTGAACTTGTAATTGCCAAAGAACTGTAAGCCTGGTATTTCTAGAGCATCATTCTTGCCATCAAAGTTTGGCGTAATTACTGACGGAATGAAGAACTCACATAAATCTGGATCACAGTAGTTAGGAAGTCCATCTCCATCACAATCGTCGCCAACTATTCCATTTCTATCATAATCATACTCCAGAGCATCTGGAATACCGTCGTTATCGCTATCTAAGTCGTATGCGTTTGGAATACCATCCCAATCACAATCAGAGAATGTCTCAACTGAGTCAGGTATTCCATCACAATCTCTATCGAACGATCCTACTACCGTACTATCAAAAGCATAACAATCGTTACCGTCAATTACCTCGAGATAATATAGTCCTCCTGCTACAGCACTATCCCATAATGCTATAGTTCCATTTGACCATAGGACGTCATACGGTAGGGTCCCTCCGGAGATTGTACCTGAGATTATACCTGTAGTGTCCTCAAAACAAGTAACATTACTATCCGTGATGGCATTTACATTCAATTTGTCCGGTTGATCTATAAATATCTTTCTATTGAATGCATAAACCGGGGTACATGAATTAGTATCAGTAACTGTAATATATACAGTGTCTGAAGGCAATCTGTTGAATGCTAGGGAATCCGCGTAAATAAATGAAGTGCTATCAATATTCAGTAATGGATAAGATCCTCCTTTAGTTATTACTTCAATTCGACCAGTGCTATCATTGAAACAAAGTGGTTCGGTGATAATCACATCTGTTGCTTCAAAAAGTTCTAGACTATCAAAAATCACCCGACGATTATCCTTGTATGAAACAAAACAGGAATTAGTGTCTGCAACGCTCACATAAAGTGTGTCCCCTTGAGAAAGGTTATCCCAATACGTTTGAGTACCAAAGTTAGTGGCAATAGTATCCAAAGAATAGGTCAAGCTTGTGCCTCCATTCGCAAAAATTTCGATTATTGCATTACTGCTATCAAAACATGTTACATTTCTACTGTAAATACTATCAACTATCACACTATCCGGTTGATTGAGCGTAACGGTATCCGCTAAAAAACAACCCTTGTAGTCCGTCGCCGTCAAGAAATAATCTCCAGCCCACAAGGAATCCATAATAGGGTTATGAAGGTTTAAATGATAGCCTTTTTGCCCATATTCAGCAGTTGTGGAGTCATAAACCCATAGATAATTCCATCCGTAATTAATCTCAGTCGAATCCCAATTTCCACCTTGAATTGTTGCAGTAACTTTTCCGTTAAAGTCATTAGCACAAAGAAGATCTTCAGTAATAAAATTCACATAAATTGGGTCAGGCTCTATCAACTCTAATGAATCATAACGTGAGCTATTCATCCAATCACAACCTTTGTTATCCCGAATAGTTGGCCAATATTCATCCGGACCTAACCCCGTAAATAATGCACTACTCTGGAAATTGAGAGAGTCCACGCTGTATTCAATAATATTTCCTCCGCTAGCCCAGAGCTGAATAATAGCATCTGTACTATCATAACATTGAATTTGTGTCACCACATGAACACTATCTAGCGTTAACATATCTGGTTCTTGAACTATAAAGTAGTCTATCGAAGTGTCTCGGTGAACTTCACAACCAGCGGTATCGCGAGTGTAAACAAAATATTGACCTGCCGGAACAGTCGCAGAAGTACTATCCGCAAAAGTTGCACTTTCCCATCCGTTTTGATTGACATAGAACCATTCCGTAATGAACGGACCCTCAACATCAACTGTAACTACAGCGTCTGAATCGTTATAACAAGTCGTTGAATCATCAAACAGAACAGATTCTATATAGTGTTCATATACAATGGCCTCTATTACGGTAAGTTCAGAGAAACAGCCCGTAACTAAGTCTTCATTTCTAACCTTAAAGTAAAAATGTCCTGTATCGGAAGTCGATATTACTGGAGTAGAAACGAGGCCATTATTATCCATATCGAACCATTCTAGCCTATAAAGACTGTTGTCTGCTCCATACCCTTTATCGATAACCAGCGTATCCGGGGTTCCTAAACAGAAATATTGCGATCGTTGAAGCGGAGGTCTCGGTCTTCCTAATACCCTAACAATAGATGTGTCAACTTCACTCACACAACCCGTTATAGAATCGTACTGGCTTGCGTAATATTTGAAAATACCAACGCTATCAGTCGGTGGGACTGTCAGGAATGTTACGGTATCTATTTGTGTTAATGTGTTATAGAATAGTAATGCATTCCCAGCATATAAACTATCTGCTATGATTGTTGTAGCATCTTCATCTTGACAATACTCATAATCACGGAGGTTAGGGGACAATGGTAAAGGCTGAACATTTACGCTCTGGTAGTAATCCACGGAACAGCCAAGAGCTGTAACCGTACGAGCTAAGTATAGAGTCGTTTGTCTTGGATTTACACTTATAGTAGATGAGGTATCTACAACTATAGTATCTAACGGTGTTATTCTGTACCAAACAACTTCATTATAGCTTTGATAAGGTTGTAATGTTAATGTAATATAATCGCCGAGACAGACTGTAAAGTTGTCTACGCCTCCACTAATTTTTCCATCCGGAAGGTATTGTATTGTTATTGGTGCTTCTGTTTTTTCTGAAATACATCCAGTGATTGTATCCAGCTGAGCAACAAAGAATGTATCGTTAGAATCCAACGAAGCTCCGCTAACAGTAGGAATACCAGAAACTCCGGTAATAGTATCCTTCTCGAACCACAACAGTTCTGTATTTAGATTATTGACAAACGCTGTTAATTCAATCTGGTTGGTATCGTTTTCACAAACAACTAATGGCTTAACTACAGGTCTATTGGGTCGGCCAACAATAGAGACTATTGACGTATCTAACTCACTTACACATCCCGTGATAGAATCATACTGACTTGCATAGTATCTGAACATCCCTATGGTGTCAGTTTGAGGTGTTGGCAAGAACGTTAAAGTGTCTATCTGCGTTAAAGTATTATAGAACAATAAGGCATTACCTGCATACAAACTATCTGCTACGATTATTGTAGCATCTGCATCTTGACAATACTCGTAATCACGGAGGTTAGGGGACAATGGTAAAGGCTGAACATTTACGCTCTGGTAGTAATCCACGAAACAACCTAAGTCTGTGACCGCACGAGCTAAATAAAGAGTGGATTTAACCGGGTTCACACTTATTGATGCCGATGTATCTACAGGGATTGTATCAAGCGCAGTTATGCTATACCAAACAACTTCATTATAGCCTTGGTAAGGTTGCAATGTTAGCGTTATGTAGTCACCGAGACAAACTGTAAAGTTATCTACGCCTCCACTAATTTTTCCATCCGGAAGGTATTGTAAAGTTATTGGTGCTTCTACTTTTTCGGATACACAACCTGTAATTGTATCCATCTGTGCAACAAAGAATCTATCATTAGAGTCCAATGATGCTCCGCTAATAATTGGGACACCAGACACGCCGGTTATTGTATCCTTCTCAAACCATAACAACCTAAAGTTTGCAATAGTTGAATCGGCTTTTAACTCAATTTGGAGCGTGTCATTCTCACAAACAGCAATTGGATGAACTGTCGGAGGCAATGGTAATCCTTGCATTCTAAATACTACTTTTTTCAGGTCACTAGAACAACCAAAAATTGTATCTCGTTGAGCCACATAGTAAATTTGATCCCCTGCGTAAAGTGAATCTAATACAGGTGCGTTTGCTCTCAGACTGGTAACATTATTATAATTATACCATTCTACTTCATAGCCTGCTGTTGGTGTTGCTCCTAGTGCACCTACCCAATCGCCAAAACAAACGATTGGTGTGTCTACAATAGGTGGATCTGGTTTAGGCAATACCGTTATATGAGTTGCCACTGTGAATTTAGTCACAGAATGATCCGTTACAACTCTTCTGAATTTCTGGCTTTGAGTAAATCCAATTGTAGGGTCAAATGCTAGAATAGGATCCGTAACAATAACACCCGCGGTATCTAAATATGGCTCCCAAATTGAATCTACAGGATCATAGAGTTCCCACGAATAGAAGTATTCACCACTGCCACCACTTGCACTGTCCACAACAGATAAGTCTTGCGGCTTTTCATTATAACAAACCGTTTGCTCAGGATTTAATACCCCTGGAATTAAATCTGAAACATCAACAGCTACCCTAGAAGAACGGTGGCATCGCATTCTTCCTAAGGTATCTACATAATAAATTCTACCTTCTATTACATGTCTACCTGAGTCCAGATAGACATTTGTTAGTGTGTCATTGTAAACCACTGCGTCAACGCCATCAATAAACCACTTATAAGCAACATTAAAATCAACTTGGTGATTTAAAAACGCTGCATAATTTGTTAAATGACCTGTCGGAATCTTATAGTCGTCATCAATTTCTACAATATTGATTGGGGGTACATTCACAATGCTAATGGTTACGGTATCAGATATTGCTAGCGCTTCGCTATCAATAGCTCTGCGCATTATCCGCAATGTATCCTGATAATAAGACGGTGGTAAAAGACCAAGCGGGAATGTAAGTGTTGGTGTGTTAACCTGCAGAATAGTATCTCCAACCGGACTACCGATCCACCATTCAAATAGATAATTTCCAGACCCACCACTTGGATAAGTTATGTTGCGAACCTCAGTAGGTCTTTGACCCGCACACAGCTCAACATCATAACCAATAGTACCGGGGTCAAATGCATTTACATGAACCCGAACACTATCAATACCTATACAGCCAGTGGAATCGCGCGTACCTCTAACTTTATACCATTTTGTACCGACAGAGTTTGGTTGCAAAGTTAATTGCGCAGGAGATGTTGAATCCGAACCTATTACTCCGTCATCCCAGCTTCCTGGGCCATAGAAGACGTATGTGTTCGCTCCAGTAGCAGTCAAAGTAGTTAGTCCACCATCTGGAATAACTACTGGAGCCGCTGTAATATAAACGCCTGTGTCTTTAAATATATCTATCCCTATCATTGAACGATCACTTTCACAACCATAGACATTAGTTGCTGAAACGTAGACATAAACATCTTCCTCTGGCTCACCTAAATTGTAAACACCTGTCGCTTGCCCAAAGAATGGGTCTTCGTAATAGTTGTAAATCAAACCTGGTTGACGCTGAATTTGATCTTCAACTGGGGCTAAATCACCACCAAAACAATAGGCTGTATCTCTAGTTACTGGAGCGGCAGGTGTTATTGACTTACGCATTAAATATGGCGTAATAGGACCTGCACAATTTTCCTTGTCGACTAAACCTACATATATATCTACACTATCTATCGAAAGGAATGGTATGTAGTACGGTGCAATCAATGTTGGGTTTGAGCCCCCCGTATCAGAATACCATACTAGATCGTAGTTTATACTATCGTAATCAAATAGCTCGTTTAGTCCGAATGGCGCTTGAGATGAACAAATGACAGTGTCAATACCTCCGAATAACGCTTGTGGCGTTTCTTGATTCAAATTAATTCGAACCTTAACACTATCGAAGTCGGACTCGCATCCACTGATAGCATCTACCTTGGTTGCGTAGTACCAATCCACTGTTGGAGCCAATCCTTGCAAAATGAAATCAGCAGTTGTATCACCTGGGCCAAACGGCTGGTTATAGTACCATGACAATTTGAGCGGTGAGTAAATCTGATTTGTTGCCAATTCATAGTTTGGCTGATTACACAACACGATCGAATCATCTTTGAAGATGTCGTTCGATGGTTTTGGATTCACTCCTATCTGCAGTTGAGAAGGCTGGCTTTCACATACCCAATTCTTTCTCGTTAACCAATATTCATATACCACCGGTCCTGCTCCAGGCAACACAGTAGAAATTGCCGGCGCCGTTACCAAAGGTGTGGCATTCGTCACATTTGGCGTGGTATACCATATCAAATTAGCTGTAATAGAGTCATTGATATATGGCGCTAATCTATACAGCATATCACCTGCATCTTCTCCCTCACAGTAGCTAAAGGCAATTGGATCAACACTTGGTGTAGGAGGCGTTGCCTTAACAGTTAACATCGCTTGCGAATTACCGCTGTAACATCTCAAACCATTCATCGTCACATTCGAACCGAAGGTGAAGGTGTAAATGAATGTTGTATCATGATCGATTGTGATTATGTCATTGTTCCATTCAGAAATGGCATTGCCGTCCACATCATAAATTCTCAACACATAGTTAGAACCTGTCCAGTTCTTCACCATGTTGCCAAGATTAAATGCGGCTCCGCTACACACTACAGTATCTCCAACTATAGGTGATTCAGTTGGAGTTTGAATGGTGTACAAGTCCATCTCCGCACGAGCCGAGAAACAGTCTGTTTGATCATCTTTATACGCAACCCACAAGCTCGTCGGATTGCCTGTGACAGCGACTTGGTCAAGGAATACATTATTGCCGAAACCTAGTGGAATCTCGGTATCCTCTGAAATGTACCAGTAAGGCGTCAATCCAAATGGAACATTCAAGAAATCACTCAATGGCGTAACATAATCATCACTACACATGTACAAATCAACGTGAACAGGCGTAGACGGCATCAAGTGAACCGATATAGGTACAAATGCACTTGCCTGTGAGCGACAAGTTAATGCCGTGTTTCCAGTTGCGTCCGTGGATCCTTCGCGGTAACCAATAGTGTAATATGCTCCTGCAATGGACGGTGCGTAATAATTCCATCCCGAATCTAGAACATTAGACGTTCCGTCTCGGTACCACTTGTACTTAATTCCAGTCTCTGGGTTGACGATTTGCAGCAACAATGAATCTTGAGGACAAATAGTCCCATCTTGTGGCGATACAATTGGGCGATCTATGTCTAATTGAAGTATATCGAAATCAAATGTATCAGAGAAGCAACCATTATTTTCTGCTACAATTTGGTATTCACCTTGAGGAAACTGTGCCATTGATCCCTGACTCTTAACTACACCAGGGTTGTTTTTATCGTACCAATAGTAGTTGTAATATGAGCGCAAGGTTACAGTGTCAATGCGAACTTGCTTGGTCGATAGACCATTTGTAGTGCTTTCACAAATATAGTACGGTGGAGCACCTTCGGTATTAGGATTGATTGGACTAATATTCTCAACAATCAATATATCATTTGATACAACCTGACAAGTACGAGGGTTTAAAGATGTAGAGTCCGCTCCGTATTTTAAAATAGCGTAATACGTCCCCCCTTGAGAAACAGTAAGTGTCCCCGTTGTTATAGCGACTAATGGATCAGTGGCATATAACCCTGTAACATCTCTTCTATACCACCAGTATGAAGCTCCGGGACGAACTGTTGGGTCAGGTAAATTCGTTACATATAATGTTGTGGAGCTTGTCACCGGTGTTCCTGTCGGTGGAGAAGTACACAATGATAAGTTCGTAGCCGTGATGATTGGATCCGGTTCTTCGTCCACTCGCACATAAACAGGAGCGCTAAATTTATTTTTACATGATCCTGCATGCACTCCGCTATACTTCTGGGCTCTAACTCGATAATTTCCGGTCAAGCTAATGTCAAATCCATAATTCTGTGGCACCGTTGATCCTGTCGCACTAGGATAGTCAAAATAGCGACCAGGAATATCTTGCCACTGGCCATTAGATGCTTGCATTTGGAGATGATATCTATTACCCACATCATACGGGTCTAGATTGGTAACAACGAAGAATGACGTATCGTTTGGACAGATTAACCATTCTGGACCTCTACCTACCGGCCAATTCGGCGGTAATGGTGCAGGCCATATCTGAGGGGCAATTAATGGTCTGAATCCCGGCGTCTGAACACTATCAATATCTACTTTTGAGTAATATGAAGTTTCACTTTCACAGCCTTTGGTAGAGATGTAGTCTGTACTGTAATAACCTGAAGCTGTTGTAGGTACGTCGTTAATAGTCAATACTGCGGAAGTATGTGAGATTAAAGTATCTACAACTCCTAAAGGTGTCTGTTGATAGTACCATCTGAAGCCAACAGATCCAGACAAGAAGTTAGAATCTGCCGTGTTATCCATTGTGCGCAGCACCATAGACTCTCCTTCACAGAAGCTATATTGATCATGAAGTACCGGTGACGGTGGTGTTGGATTGACAATAATTTTAAAGTCATTATCAGGCGCTTTTGGACACTTGTAATCACCGTTTACTTTAGCGTAAATCTCTGCAGTGTAGTACAATCCAGCTGGTGTTGTCGCATTTGCAGTAGGAACAATGAGAATTTCAGTATCATCAATAAAGTTTCCATTTTCATCGTACCATCTTACGATTTCATTGAAGCTTCCACCGGTTGCAATTTTCTGAAGCGGTCTAGTTAACTCTAATTTGGTCAACTCATCTTGACATACCTCTTGGTTGTAACCTTGAACTAATTGGATATCGTAATCTTGTATAGTTATACGCTCTATTTCTATTGATGCGTCGCTTAAAATAGGGTTACACAAATCTTCATCTACCTCTACCTTATATATCCCTTCTCCTAGTCCTGTAAATCTTGGCGTCGCTCCCAAAGAATGAGTAAATGATGTCGCAGGTAACCTCACGAAGGCGCCGTTAGCGTCTTTTTGATATAATGTGTACTCTGCGCCAATGACTGGATTCGAGACTTCAAGCGTTCCAACAGAATCAGCACAAATTTGATAAACACCATTGTCAGGATCGGCAACAGCTTCAAACTGAGCTTGTACCGGAGGTACGAAATCATACTCCATAATAAACGTACGATTACTCATACATCCGTTCGCATCCGTCACTGAAGCATAATAATAACCTCCACTAGATATGGTTAGTGCGTTGCTATTCGCACCATTAATCACATCTGTTTGACTTGGGGCTAAACTATTGTTTGTTTTGTACCAAGACCAATCATAAACAGCTGAAGTTGGCGCATCTGCTTCGAGAATGTCATTTGCACCTATACAAACTTCAATGATAGGTGGGGTCAGGGCTGTACCTGCATACTCTGGACCTGCCGGTCTATCGTAGGCTGTAATTCTCAACGTGTCTGAATACGTTCTACAAACTTTACCATTCGAAGCGCTCATAGCGCTCATTAAATAGTAATCAGTCAGTTTCGTGCCAAGGCCACTAAATCCTGGTGTAACAGAGAGGTCGTTGGTGTTAGGAACGTTAATTGAATGATCTGAACCATTCGTTACGAGTGAAGTCCCTCCAGAAGTTATATCAATAGCGTTCCATAAGTAATATGCTCCCACGGTTTCACCACCATCCAATTCTAGGATAGTTGTACTGTCCGTACACAAGCTGCTGGGTTCCGAAGGTGCATAAGTGATGTCTGGTTTATTTAACAGAATTTCATCTATTGACATAGAAACTGTTCCAAATTCTTCACAGTTGCCCTGTATCACCTTAACTCTATATTCACCTTCTTCTACATCTGGGAATACATTAGAATTAGGCACTGATGAATCGTAAATAAACTGTAAGACGTTTGATTGCGTTGGGTAAGGGTTGAAGTTTCCGCTTATTAAATCCTTTCTGTAGAGCTCATACGTGGCACCATTCAACATAGGGGTGCTCACTCTAAGATCTATCGTTGAATCCTTACACACATTGAACACTCCTCCTGACCAAGCTGTAACTGGTTCTAATATTGGTGGCGTTAAGTCACGAACAAAGAAATCAATTGTGGTAGCTGGTCCTGGGCAACCAGAATTTTCTGCAACTGCCGCAAATGTATATGTTCCTCCTGCTGAAGGTGCTCTAGTTAAAGTGTCGCCAATCCCAACCTGAGAGTTTAGAGTACCATCAGGATTCACATAATACCACTTGTAATTTGGGTTAGGGATAAGAGCGTCAGATGACAGCGCAACAAGGTCAATATCTTCTCCTAAACAAATAGTGTCTGTTGGGTAAGCTGTAACCACTGGTGCTGATGGCGTGTTACGAACATCGATATTAAAGGTATCCGATACCATCGCACAAGCACCCATAAGGACATGTTCTGCAACAACATAAAACTTAGCATCAAATGACAGTACGCCAGTTGTGTTCTCTCCAACATTTACTTGTTTAATTGGGCCATTCGATGTCCCTAAGAAAACATCACCAGCACTTTCAACTCTGTACCAACTAAATTGATAGTCAGTTACCGTAGATAAATTGCTATAGTCGGTCCAATTATTCAACTGAAGATCAACAGGATCGTTTTCACAAACAGTTAAAGGTAGGTTTGTTCCTGTAGGGTATGCTATTTGCGGCTTAATAACCTCAACGTCTTCCATGAAGAGGGAATTGCCAAAGTCGCTTTCACAACCATTAGGGTTTATGGCGAAGGCCTCGTAAACTCCTACTTGATTCATAGGGTCAAAGGTGTCTCCTTCTTGCGGATATTCTAACGTGGATACCGCCGGACCTTGGTTGGTATTGTAGGTTCGATATAATTCATATCTATAACCATTTTGAGGGGACTCTATTTCGATTTCATAGGCAGCAGAACCTGGAATACTAATACAGATGTATTCCGTGTTATTCGACGTATGAGCATATCTAATTGTTGGTGGAGTAACCACATCTTTAGTAACCGTTATTTGACCTGAATTCGCGCTCCTACATCCCGCAAGAGTATAACCTGTCAAATAAAGTCTTCTTGAAGTTATTGTTGGATCTGATATATTAAAACTAATTGTCGTTGAATCAAATACTTGCGCAAGAGGTGTTACATTAGGATAATTCGCGTCATATAAATCAGCATCATACCATTCATAGCGGACGAATGGCACCAATTGATCTGGCTTCAAATCTACGACTGGGTCAGAAGCACAGACATTAAATGTTGTATTTATAACCCCGTCTGCCAGTATCACTGGAGTTTCTGTGGGACTATAGTGCTGCTCAACTATTAAGGTGTCGATTGGAGATACACATCCACCCATACTTGCCTGCACGTAATATTCAATAAACCTATTTGTGTGAGTTGAATCTTCATAGTGACCATTAATCACATTCGGAGACCAGGTTGCATAATTTCCAGCAGCCACGTTAGTAAATTGATTGACTGCTCCAATAGTTGATGAGTCTGGCGCTGAAGATGTTACCGTGAATACTGCTGCCGGGAATGCCGTGTAGGCTTGTTCATTATCTATATTGATATTTAAATCGTTGATATTACATAACGCTCCGGAACCAAATACTTGAGATAATTGCGGCTTTGGAAGATCTGTTAATAGAACCACAATCTCTTGCGAATATTTGTGAGAACAACCATTTTGTTCCGCTAATATTCTGTATCGTCCGGATTGTGTTGGATTATAACTAGGATCAGTTGAGGTTACTGAAGCGACACTGTCCCACTGGCTTGCTATAGCGTTATAGCGAAGAATAGTATAGCTTGCATTAGTAACAAACGGAGCGTTCATTACTATTTCTGCACTAACCGCACAATTTGTGTATGTATTATTACTGCTATTATAGAACGTTGGTGACTGGAAGAATGAAGGTTGTATCAAATCCTCAACATCTAGCTGGATATAATTATCACTGATCTTTGAGCATCCCAGTGCGTTTTCATAAACAGCGAAATATTTACCCGCTTGATTAGTTCTAGGCACGTTAAATCCAGTGGCAAAGAAAACAGTATCGTTCGGGGTAACGGCGGTATTAATTTTATACCATGTAACTGTACCCGTTGTACCAGAAATATTCGTTGATAGCTGAATA
>Ga0209138_1001031_pt1 | contig 25055 bp, 23 predicted proteins | sample SaaInl3SG_22_DNA_FD_184645 | JGI IMG/M metagenome (GOLD analysis project Ga0209138, IMG submission 184645) | Marine microbial communities from expanding oxygen minimum zones in the Saanich Inlet - ESP_153SG_22_DNA (SPAdes) (version 2) | ecosystem: Environmental > Aquatic > Marine > Intertidal...
ACCTCATACCAACTAAGCCCTGCGTCACTCAGCATCGCATCTGCCAACTTGTGTTTGTCCGCGTCTAAATCATCGTCAGTTTCTGGCAGCTCGCCGGATTTTATTTGTCGAGCGAGCTTGGTTCCCGGCTCAACGATTAGCGAATAGGCAGAGACATGACCGGTGCCAAGTTCTATCGCCTGACCTAGGGTTTCCTTCCAGGATTCCATCGTCTCTTTTGGTGCTCCGTAGATCAGATCAACACTCGTTGCTAGGCCGAGGTCCTTGGCGGCTGTGACAAGCGGGGCAACAAGTTCAGGTCGGTGAACCCTCTCAAGAGTTTTCAAGACCGAAGGATCAAAACTCTGGACCCCCATACTTAGGCGGTTTATACCGACGCTGTGAAGTTCTTCTAGATACCCAGGTGTTGTTGACTCCGGGTTCGCTTCGAGGGTGACCTCCGCATCAGACTCGAAACTGAAGTTTTCTTGGAGTGCATCCATAATGGCTTTTAGTTGATTGCCCGAAAAAAGCGAAGGGGTTCCACCTCCAAAAAACAAAGTGGAGATTGACCTAGCGGGATAGCCAGATTTCGACAGGATCTGCGCACTCCACTCGATCTCCGCAATTATGGCCCTGTGAAAGTCCTCTTGTGAGACGCTCCCGATCTCCTTGGCGGTGTAGGTGTTGAAGTCGCAGTAGCCACAGCGAACCTCACAAAAAGGAATGTGCACGTAGACATGAAACGAGCTTTCCGTGCCAAAGAGGGGCGGAATAAGGTTGCTTTCTGGCCAGGCAAGCCCCAGCGGCAAAGCAGACCCCACTACTTTTTCTTTTCTGACTTCGAAGACTCGTCGGAGGAAAGTGCTGCGATAAAGGCCTCCTGAGGAACTTCAACGCGTCCGACCATCTTCATGCGCTTTTTACCCTCTTTTTGCTTTTCGAGAAGCTTGCGCTTTCGACTGATGTCACCGCCGTAGCACTTTGCCAAAACGTCCTTGCGAATGGCGCGGATGCTCTCTCTGGCAATGATTCTCGATCCGATTGCTGCCTGAATGGGAACCTCAAATTGCTGCCTTGGAATCAGTTCGCGGAGCTTTCCCGTGATCCTGGTGCCCTGAGCATATGCCTTGTCACGGTGAACAATTGAGCTGAATGCATCAACCTTTTCACCTTGAAGGAGTAGATCAACTTTGACCAGGTCTCCCGGTAGGTAGCCGTCGTCCTCGTAATCCAGCGAGGCATAGCCTTGCGTCTTGCTCTTCAGTTGGTCAAAAAAGTCAAAGACGATCTCTGCCAATGGCAGCTGGTAGCGCAACTGCACTCTGTCCTCGCCCAAGTACTGCATGTCAATCATGGTTCCACGCCTCGACTGACACAGCTCCATGATTGTGCCAACGTAATCCTTGGGGCTCAAGATTGTTGCCTTCACAATTGGCTCTTTGACCGACTTGATTTTGCCCTCTGGGAACTCCGATGGGTTGGTTACCGTGAACTCGGTATTGTCCTCACGGGTGACCTCATAGACCACCGATGGAGCAGTTGCAATAAGGGAAAGGTTGAATTCACGCTCGAGTCGTTCGGTAATAATCTCAAGGTGAAGTAAGCCTAGGAACCCGCACCTAAAGCCGAACCCCAGAGCCGCCGAGGTTTCAGGCTCATATACAAGAGAGGCATCAGATAGGCGCAGCTTGTCAAGTGCCTCGCGAAGGTTTGGATAATCGCTGCCATCGATTGGATAAATGCCTGAATAAACCATTGGATTTGGCTCCGAGTAACCCTTCAGGGCCTCGGTGGCAGGCTTGCTCTTAGTTGTGACAGTGTCGCCGACCTTGGACTGTCTAACGTCCTTCACGCCGGTGATGAGGTAGCCCACTTCTCCTGCAGCTAGCCCCTTTGTGACAGTTGGTTCGGGGCTGATAACTCCGATTTCAAGCAGTTCATGAACAGCGCGAGTCGACATCATTTGAATTTGCTCACGAGGTGATAGTCGTCCGTCTATCATTCGGACGTAGGTGACCACTCCTCGGTAACTGTCATACACCGAGTCAAAAATCATTGCCCTAGCTGGAGCGTCTGGATTACCAGAAGGTGCTGGCACTCGCTCAACAATTCGGTCAAGCAGTTCCGCGACGCCGTCGCCGGTCTTTCCTGAGACCCTCAGGCAATCCGCCGGGTCACCACCGATTAGGTTTGCCAGCTCCTCGGCATATTTCTCAGGCTGTGCTGCTGGCAGATCAATCTTGTTTAGCACCGGAATGATCTCTAGATCGTTTTCCATTGCCAGGTAAAGGTTTGCGAGGGTTTGAGCCTCGATACCCTGCGCCGCGTCAACCAACAGCACTGCACCTTCACAGGCAGCCAGCGACCTGGAGACTTCATAGGTGAAGTCCACGTGACCCGGAGTATCGATCATGTTCAAAGCAAAAGTCTTGTTTTCCAATTCCCAGGGCAAACGAACGGCCTGAGATTTGATAGTGATTCCCCGCTCCCGCTCAATGTCCATGCGGTCAAGGTATTGGTCACGCATCTGGCGGTCATTCACAATTCCAGTGAGCTGGAGCATGCGGTCTGCCAAGGTTGACTTGCCATGGTCAATGTGAGCAATGATGCAAAAATTTCGCAATTGCTCTTGTTGAGTCAGGGAAGGCTCGAGTGCAGTCCGTGCGCGTGGAGACAAATAAACCTCTTTGGTGGGATGAAATACTTGTTTATTGTCCCACGTTGCTTGCCCCTTGCGAGCCAAACTGGTAGAGTTTTGCCTTGTTCGCGAGGATTTCTTCGCAAAAAAGTTTTTCGCCAAAGAGAGTAGAACATGGCAAATATCAAGTCAAAGATCAAGAGAATCGGCACCAACCGCAAGTCCGAAGAGCGCAATAAGGCTGTTCGCACCGAGGTTAAGTCAGCAATTCGCGCAGTGCGCGATGCCAGCACAGCGGGTGACAAGACAGCTGCTGCTGCTGCGCTAGTTGGAGCAAACAAGACAATCGACAAGGCAGTGAGCAAGGGCGTCATCCACAAGAACCAGGGTGCCAACCGAAAGTCAGCTATTGCCAAGAAGGTAAACGCTCTCTAAATAAGTAATTCAACAAAAAAGCCGGGACTTGGGTCCCGGCTTTTTTTTATTTGGTGAGGATGCCTATTGTGACTTTGACATCTTTAGTAGCAGTTTCTCTATCGAATACTCGGGGTCACGACTAGCACCCTTGGTGTCAAAGTCTGTTTTTGCAGCCAGCTGGACAAGCTCAATCAACTCCGATTCACTCCAACCACTCAGTTCTCTTCTGGCTTTGTCTATCTGCCAGGGAGCCATACCCAGTGCTGCTGGGGATGCATTCCTGTCATTGAAGAGCCTTGCCAACTGCCTAATTTTCATGGATAACGCGGCAGTTAGGGCCACTGGGTCAATCCCTGTGGCAGATCCATGACGAAAAAGTCGGATGGCTTCGGTGGCATTCCCAGCCAGCGCAGCGTCTGCGATCTTGAATGCGTTGGTTTCCTGACGGCCTTCAAAGCTTGCTTCAACATCCGCAGGCGAGATTTTGGTCTGTCCCGACTTGGCCATTTGGTCGCAGGCAGCACCCAATTCACCCATGTCTGAACCGAAAGCGGCAACCAGTGCCTTGACGGCTGGTTGCTCGATTGGAATGCCGAATGCCTTGAATTCTCGGTTTACAAAATCAATTCGATCCGAATCCTTCTTCACCTCATCGCATGCGACATTCATCGCCACGGAGGCCATTTCCTTTTTCACTTTGCCGTTATGGCCAACCAGGTTTGGAGTCCTTACGATAACTGTGCAGTTGTCCGCGGGGTTTGACATCAGCCCGTGGAGATCTTCCAGCAGCCCTTCGCTAGCACCTTGGATAACTACAAGCCGAGGTTCATTGAAAAGTGATGGAGCAGCCAAACTAAGAAGCAACCCGGGGGAATACTCCCCTTCGGAGACTTCGCTTATTTCAAGATTTTCGTGTTCAGCGCGCAACTGGCTTTTTATCTGGCGGATTGCCCTGGCGGCAAAGTAACTCTCGGGCCCAGAAACAATTACCAGGGGCCAGGCACTGGCCTGATGCCAACTAACCGTCTTTCCGCTACTCACACTGTCAGCTTACCCGCGACGCTAACGACCCAGTTGCCTTCATCAAAGGACATTGCAACAGCTCCAAGCTCATCGGTTCTCAACACCTGCGATCCAGCTTGCCGCGCATGACTTAGAGCCTTGGAAGTGGGATGACCATATGGATTTGTTCCAACCGAAAATACTGAAATCTCTGGGGTCAAGAGCCTAAACAACTCGTTGGATTGATCGGCGGATCCATGATGGGCGACCTTTAGAACTAGAGGCTTTGAAGAAAGCGCTCTAAGACTGGCCTCACTGTTCCGCATAAGCCTGAGCTGTCCTTCCTCACCAAGATCGCCGAGAGCTAGGACGCCGAATTGAGGCCCACTGAAGCTGATGATCACAGAGGCATCATTGCTGTCTTTTGCCTCCTTGGCCTGAGCTGAAGGAGCGAGCACCCGCCAATTTAGATTTCCAAGCTCCCCACTCATGCCTGCGAACCCGGAAAGAATCTTAACTCCTGACTCCTCCAGCGCATCATTGACAATCGCCACCAGAGGCCTATCGTCTCTAAACCCAGAAATAACCGCTGTTCCAACACTTCTCCCAGAGAGTGCACCGGCTATTCCTCCTGCATGGTCGGCATCAAAGTGAGAAATAACCAATAGGTCTATAACCTCGATACTCAAGTCCTCAAGGCAGTTATTTATTGGGGCAGGCTCTCGACCGACATCGACAAGGGCAATTCGCCCAGCGCTTCGAACTAGCAGCGCATCACCTTGACCAACGTCGCAATTGATGACATCCCAGTCTCCTGCGAAATCGCGATGCCGAATCAAGTCGCTCGTTGACCAAGCGATGGAAAGCAATAGCGTTCCGGCCAGCCCAGATGCTAGAACCGGCCGGAAACGGGCGAGTCGAGGTTGGTATAGCGCAAGGCAGATAAGCACTGTGAGCGCCGCTAAGGCGACTCCAGCCGGACCTGCCACGAAGTGAACACGAGCTGCCGGCCAGGTTGAAACCTCTCCAGCAACCAACGTGATCCACCAGGTGCCAAGTGATGCCAGCCAGCTAACCGCCGTCGATAGGGCAGGAAACGGGAATGCCAGAATCAACGCCAAAATCCCCAAAATCGTGACCGGTGCCACAACTGGTTCCACAATTAGATTTGCCAGCACCGAGTAAACGGGAATCGACGGCTGCAGCATCAACAGCACGGGCGTCGTGGCAAGCTGGGCAGAGAAGCTGGCCGCAATACCGATAGCAATCAACTTCGGCATGTACTGAGCCAGCCAGTTATAAATCGGCAACGCCATAGTCAACAAGCCGACTGTTGCCAGTGCCGAGAGGGCAAACCCAAAATCTGTAGCCAACCCGGGATCAATCGCTAGCAAGAAAATTACAGCCCATGCCAGTGAAATGATTGGCTTTGTTCCGCGCCCCAACCACAGCCCAATGGCCACGAATGTGGCCATTGTGGCAGCCCTTAAGACGCTGGATTCAGGGCCAACAACCAATACGTAACAGACCATCACCGACAGGGCGAAGCTGAACCTTGCATTTCTTGAGATTCCTGAAGAAGCTCCTATCAGGTAGGCAACGCCCATAATGATTGCAAGATTCGCACCCGAAACCGCAACGAGATGAGTGAGCGAGAGAGTTTTCATCTGAATGGCTACCTCAGGAGATAGCAGGTCTCGCTCCCCTATGGCCAGGCCTGCGACTAAGGCTTCAGAATCGGGAGTAACTCCGCCGAGTCGATATAAAAATGTCGCACGAAGGGTTTCTATGAACTCGATTCTTGGGTAAGAGACTTTGATTTGGGAACTAGACCCAGGTTCAGCTATGACCCAGAGGATAAGCCAATAGATTGCGGCTACATAGACAATCACAAAGTCAGATTGGCTTTCAACTGCCCAAAGAGTTTGCTGCCGATACCAGTAACCTCACGGAGCTGGTCGACACTTGCAAAAGATCCAATTTCGTCTCGGTACGCCAGAATGCGACCGGCCAAAGCAGGTCCAATACCTGGAAGCGATTCAAGTTGTGAGGAGGTAGCTCGATTCAAAGAGATGAATCCATCGGTTTCTGAGGTGGCCATTTGCGACTCCGCGAGAATGACCACTTGCTCTCCATCAGAGACCAATCTTGCAAGATTTACGCTTGACTCAACGGCTTCCGAGGTAAACCCACCGGCAGCTGCGATTACATCTCGAACCCTAGATCCATAGTCCAGCTCGTATAGACCAGGTTCAGTGACCTCACCGACCACATGAATAAAAATCTCTCCAGAGACGGTGAAATTGCCGCTTGATCCTTCAGCCGCTTCTTCCGGTTTTGGTGAGGAAGTGTTTGAAAGCAGGACCCCAAATAGCAATGCCACAAGGCCAGCTCCCAAGTAGAGCTGCTTGCGCTTTTTGGGTTCAAGGCTGTTGAGCCAATCAAGTACTTTCTGCATTCATACAGCATGCTCCTGAGGCCAGGTGGGTTGCAGGGGTTAAAGAAAAGCTGTGGAGAAGCTACTACTTGGTGGCTATGTTCACCAGCTTCGGTGCTCTAATAATGACGTTTGCAATTTCAAGCCCCGCAAGGGACTTTGCCACCTGGCTTGATTCCATTGCCAATGCTCGAAGGTCCTCTTCAGAGATTGCAACATCGACTTCGAACTTATCTCGTAGCTTCCCATTCACCTGAACAATCGCGACTACCGTGCTCTCGGTCAATAGTTCAGGTTCAACATCCCGGAAGCCAGCCAAGGCTACCGAAGGTTCATGCCCGAGTAACTGCCACATATCCTCTGCGGTGTACGGAGCGAAAAGCGACAGTGCCTTGGAAAGCTCTTCTGCACCCTCTCGAACTGCGGGGTCTGTTGGTCCAGGCCCCTGATCGATAGCCTTCCGCAAGTGGTTGGTTAGCTCCATGGCCTTGGCAACGCCGACGTTGAACTTATGTGACTCGATGGCTTCGGTGAAACCTTGCAGGAACTGGTGAGTGTGCTTTCTGACTGTGGCATCTCCGGTTTTATCATCGACAGCTGGAGCAGATTCAACGTCTTGCGCGATGCGCCAAGCCCTAGCCAAGAACTTGGCTGAAGCAGCAGGAGAAACATCCGCCCAATCAATATCGTCCTCGGGGGGTCCCGCAAAAGCCATGGTCAAACGAATCGCGTCGACGCCATGGATGTCCAACTGATCACTCAGGCGAACCAGATTTCCACGAGATTTACTCATGGCAGAACCATTCATCAAAACCATTCCCTGATTCAGCAATCTTGTGAATGGTTCTTCGAAGTCCACCATTCCAATGTCATGCAAAACCTTGGTAAAGAACCTTGCGTAGAGCAGGTGAAGGATTGCGTGAGTCACGCCGCCCACATACTGGTCAACAGGAGCCCACTTCTTGGCCTCTTCTTGGCTAAAGGGCACCTCGTCTGAGGTTGGATTCAAGAACCTTAGAAAATACCAAGAGCTGTCGACAAAGGTGTCCATGGTGTCAGAATCACGTTTTGCAGGTCCCGAGCAGCTGGGGCAGGTTACATTTAGCCATTCGCTGGCAGCCCCAAGCGGTGACGTGCCCTTGGGCTGAAGGTCCAAGCCCTTGCTCTCAGGCAGTTCAACTGGAAGCTGGTCGGCGGGCACTGGAACTTCACCGCAGTTTTCGCAGTGAATGATAGGAATCGGCGTACCCCAGTAGCGCTGCCTCGAAATCAACCAGTCACGCAATCTAAAGTTCTTAGCGCCCTTACCGGTGCCCTTTTCTTCAACGATCTCAATTGCCTTAGCAATGGCATCGGTTTTCGAGAGGCCATCGAGTGGGCCGGAATTCACAATTACACCGTCGCCCGAGGTTGCAATACCAGTTTCTGCAGGGTCACCCTCACCGGTGTCAACAACCATTCTGACCTGAAGATCCATGGCCTTGGCGAACTCAATGTCACGCTCATCGTGAGCTGGAACCGCCATGATGGCTCCGGTGCCATAATCGGCCAACACGTAATCAGAAACCCAAATTGGCAAACGTTCGTCATTTATTGGGTTTATTGCAAAGTGGCCAAGAAAGATGCCCGTTTTCTTGCGGTCAGTAGCAAGGCGCTCTATGTCGTTTGCCTTCTTTACTCCATCCAGGTATTTCTCAAACTCACTCTGAGTCTCCTTTGGTGCACTTGCTGCAAGCTCTTGAGCAAGTTCACTGTCAGCGGCTAGGACCATGAAGGTTGCCCCGTAGAGAGTATCTGGCCTGGTTGTGAATACCGAAACCTTTTTGTCCATACCCTCGATTGCAAAGTCAATGTTTGCGCCCTGTGAGCGACCTATCCAGTTGCGCTGCATGGACAGCACCTTTGAGGGCCACTTGCCCTCGAGTCCGTCTAAGTCATCAAGGAGACGATCCGCATAGTCGGTTACCTTGAAGTACCACTGAGTCAAGGACTTCTTTGTGACTGAAGAGTCGCACCGTTCACACAAACCTTGCACTACCTGCTCGTTAGCAAGCACGGTTTGGCAACTCGGGCACCAGTTGACGTTGGAATTCTTTCGATATGCAAGTCCGCGCTTATAAAACTCTAAAAACAGCCACTGGTTCCACTGGTAATAACTAGGGCTGCAAGTTTCAAGCACTCGGTCCCAGTCAAAGCTGCAGGCATAGCGCCTCATGGAGGCTTTTTGCTGGGCAATATTTTCATAGGTCCAGGCTCTTGGGTCTAGGCCTCTCTTGATGGCAGCATTCTCGGCGGGAAGACCGAAGGCATCCCAGCCAATTGGGTGCATGACGTTATAGCCGCGCTGAGACCAGTACCGAGCAATCACGTCCCCCAGGGCATATGCTTCGGCGTGACCCATGTGAAGGTCGCCAGACGGGTATGGGAACATGTCCAGAACGTACTTGGTTGGTCTCGAGTCGTCTTTTTTGGAAGAGTCAAAGGGCTTCAGATCATCCCAAACTGGAAGCCACTTATCTTGAATGGCGCTTGTGTTGTACTCTTCTTGCAATTTGGGACCTTTTGATTGACGTGTCCTATAGGTTACCAATTCACCGAGGCGCTCATCGCCTCAACCAGCGCTATCGCCTTCAATTTAATCTCTTCGTGCTCAGCCTCCGGGTTGGAACCAGAGGTAATTCCGCCACCCACAGAAATTCGCACGGTATTTTCGGTGAAAATTGCCGTCCTAATAACCATGCCAAGATCCATATCCCCCGAGGCCGCTATCCAGCCGATTGCACCGGAGTATGCACCTCGCTGGCGCTTTTCCAGCTGGCTTATCAGCTCACAGGCTCGAATCTTTGGAGCCCCGGTCATAGAGCCGCCGGGGAGCATAGCCCTCAAAGCATCTAGACCTGTCAGCCCCTGCTGTAGTTCTCCTGAAACATCGGAGACCAGCTGATGCACAGTTGAATAGCTCCTGACTGCAAGCAGAGCTTCAACCGTGATTGATTCGGCCTTGCAGACTGCCGAAAGATCATTTCGAATCAAGTCCACAATCATTAGGTTCTCGGCGCGCTCTTTCTCGTCTGTCACAAGCGAAGCCATGAGCTGCCTGTCTGTTTCCGGATCCTCGGACCTTGCCCTGGTGCCCTTAATCGGAGAGCTCATCACCCTGGAACCAGAAACCGTAAGGAATCGCTCGGGTGAAATGCTTAGGTACTCAACACCAGCCACCTTTAGATAGCTGCAATAGGGCGCCTGGTGTTTTTTCCTCAACCTCAGAAAAAGAGCCAAGGGGTTTCCCGTGAACTCCCCCTCAAGTTCTGTGGTCAGGCAAATTTGATAAATCTCACCTTTTGATATCTGCTCCAGCGCAAAGTCGATATTGCCCAGATATGTCGATTTATTATCCAGCGCGGTAAGTTCAGCGGCTGTTGCGGCGTCGTGGTGCAGGTCGTAAACAGCGGCGTCACCGCCGGCAATTGCCAATCGGAGTAGTGCCGCATGGAACCATTCGGTGAAAGAGTCTTTTGTGTCGAATTCACCAATAAAAAACATTGCTCGGTTGTCATGATCGTAGACAAAGGCTCTGTCGACGTTGATGCCTGAAACGACAAGCGGTCCAGAATCCGGACTGGAATACTCAACAACCCCAACAAACCCGGGCCTGAAAGAGAAGGGAAGATCTTCAGGGTCGTCTCTTGAAGGTTCTAGGTCGAGGGTTGCTGTGGCAATCCCTGTGCCGATTACAGAAAATCTAGAGTCATGGTGATGCTCTCGGTCTAACCAAAAACAGTTGGGTTGACCGGAAAAGAAAGAGACAAACGTGTCAGCAATTGGGCTCCAGCCAGCAATGCGTTCGTAGTAAAGAGTCATTTGAGCTACTGCCAGCCCTCTATTCTTGATAACCAATGAGTGTTTCTGGGGACTTCTTTCAATTCACCGGTGGTGAATTGATTTCCGTTGCCCACGCTATACCAGCGCCGTTGACTGTGGCTGACAGTTGGCTGGTTTCAGACGGATCCGTTCGAGAGATAAATCGGCATTTTCAAAGGTTCATGAACTCGACAACGGGAATTGAAGAAGATTATCTGCTCCAATTTTTTGACCGAGTAATCACCATGACCCCCACAACTGGCGATTGGTTTCCACGGATTGAATTTCGAGAGCAGTTACCGCCGGGCGGGCAGCTGTTTTTTAGGCTGCGGCAGTCTCCTGTAAGAACCCTCCACTGCACTCTTTGGTCACTCGACGAACTCGACCCGAGGCAAACACCGAGAGTCAAGGGGCCCGACTTGTCTGTGTGCCAGAAACTTCGCAGGCAGGCGAACCTTCACGGAGCAGACGAAGCGGTCATTCTTAGCGAAGACGGCTACATAGCCGATGGAGCTCTATCCGCAATCGTGTGGTGGCGAGAAGGAAAACTATTAGCACCGGATGACTCGGTGGCTTGGTTGCCATCAATCACCAGGGAGATTGTTTTTGAACTAGCAAACCAAGCCGGTTTTGAAACCGGTACTGAAAAAGCGAAGCCGGAAGATTTGGCAAATTGCGAAATTTGGAGTCTGTCTTCACTGCAAGGAATTAGAGGTGTCACCAGCTGGCAAAACATACCGGTCGGTAAGCACAACATGTTGAACTCCTTTAGAAAACGACTACTTATGCTGGCAGCAGATGCAAGTGACGATAACCCCCTAATTGCGTAGCGAGGACTAAAAGATGTGTGGTCGATTTGTTGTTGCCAGAGAAATCTCTGCTGTTGCCGATTTATTTGAAGTAGAAAACTTCCCGGTTGATGCGAGTCTTATTAGCTACAACATTGCACCAACAACCAAGGTCCCGATTATTCTCGAACGAGAGATTGAATCGCTACCGGTCAGAGAAATTCACCTAGCGCGCTGGGGCCTAATGTCAGCAATTACAAAGGATTTTTCGGGACCACCACTTTTTAATGCTCGTGCCGAGACAGTTCTAACCAAACCGAGTTTTGCCGAGGCGGCCATTACTAAACGGTGTGCAATTCCAGCCAGTGGTTATTTTGAATGGCAGGGCACCGGTGATGACAAAACTCCATTTTTCATTCACGCGGCAGATCAAATGATTTGCTTTGCCGGAATCTATAGCTGGTGGCGCGATGAAACCAAGCCGGTAAATGACCCCTCCAGGTGGATTCTCACCTGCAGCATTCTCACTCAGGATGCTCCTGAGAACCTAGTGAAAATTCATGACAGGTCTCCAGTCTTCCTCCATGAGGATGCGTTGGATGCCTGGATTTCTCCTGATTACGAAACAACCGATCAGCTCATTAGCCAGCTCCAAGCTGAGTCGAGTGAAGTTGCCGCGGGCTTGCAATTTCACAGAGTCAGCTCTGCTGTTGGTTCGGTAAAAAACAATTCCGCAGAGCTAATAGCGAAGATCTAATAGAAATTTTGTAAATGTCCTAAACAGGACTTACACTTCTAATTATTCGAACAAATGTTCGATTAGTTAGAAGGGGCGCTGGCTGTGGACTTTGAACCTGCCACGGGCATCATGTTGGATGCCGATGGTGCGCCGACCTGCTTTACCTGGCGAGATGAGGTGTTTATGGCATCTTCTCGCCCTGTGCGCTGGTACTCCAGGGCACTCTGGTGGCAACATGCCGAGCAGGCAGCCGTTGGTCAAGGGCAAAACCTAGTTGAAACAGAAATGTGGCGCCTGTGGGCGGCAGGCCACGCTGGTAGATACTTTTTTCAACTTCGACACCGAATGCCGGATGATCAATGGGAAGTCGAAAAAGCCACCCCCTAAATGAGCTTTACTCATCTCAACGTAAGCTCCGCATTTTCTGCCCACTATGGAGTGAATAGGCCCAACCAGCTTGCTTCAGCGGCTGCGGCAATGGGATTTTCCGCACTGGCAATAACGGATCGAGACGGTCTTTACGGAGCAATAAAACACATCGGTGCCTGCATTCAATCGGGAGTCATCCCAATTGTTGGCGTGAACCTAGAGGTAACAGCAGATAAGTCACTCGGACGTGTCGTGATTCTTGCCCACGGCAACAACAGCGGAAAAGGTTGGGCCACTCTCTGTCGAATAATCTCGCAAGCTCAAGAACACCGTGGCAAGAAAAAAGAAATTTCCATATCAATTACTGATTTGGCTCGCTTTTTCAAAGACGAAGCCAATTGCACTATTTTGCTGGGCCCAGAAAGTTCTCTTGCTGACCTTGCACTGACTTCACGCAGTTCAGCGCTGAAGCAGTTAAGGCAATGGCATGAGAACTTTCCCGTGCCGGGATCCCTAGCCGTTGAACTTGTGAACCACATGACCGAACCTGGCACCCTTGGCTCTGCACTCCATGCCAATTTGATGCTCGAGCTTTCCAGGCAGGTCGGAATACCAGCAATTATCACCAACGCCGTCCGCTACATAGAACCGGATGGTGCGCTGACCGCCGACATTCTTGACTCGGCTAGGAACCTAGAGGCTTTAGGTCTGTTTGCTCCACAGCCGAACGCTCAAGCCTCACTGAAATCTTGGCACCAGATGGCGGCAATCGCACTTGAAATAACCGAGGATGCTGCCAGATCGGTTGAGCTACTAAAGGCAACCGAGAGGCTTGCTGAGAAGTGCTTTCTAGACCCAGAAAGCGATTGCGGCTGGAACCAGCCAAAGACACCTGAGCAGTCCGCTCTTGGGATCACCGGCAACCCGTTTGAAGTGCTCTGGCAAAAAAGTCACGCTGGTATTTCTCTAAGATACCCGGGCATAAAGGCCGCCGAATTAGCCTCGGTTCAACACAGGCTTTCTCAAGAGTTGATAGCGATCAACAAATTAGGTTTCGCAACATACTTCCTAACGGTTGCAGACGTTGCCCAAATGATTCGAGACATGAGAATACGAATTGCCGCCAGAGGTTCTGGTGCTGGATCGCTAACAAATTACCTACTCGGCATCAGCAACGTGGACCCCATTGAAGAGGGCTTGCTCTTTGAAAGATTTTTGTCTACCGAGAGATCGACCCTGCCTGATATAGACATAGATGTTGAGTCGGCCAGGAGACACGAAATCTACCGCGGAATTTTTAGACGCTACGGCGGCAACAGGGTCACCTTACTTTCGATGCAATCAACCTACCGAGGACGCGGAGCAGTAAGAGACGGCGGCATGGCCCTCGGGCTCGAAGATGACCAGGTTGATGACATAGCAAAGAACATGTGGCGCTTTTCAGCCAGAAACTTTCGCGCAGAGATGGCCGAGAAGCCTGAGCTTGCGGAATTCTCAAAGCTCACCGAAACCGATCGCAAGCTCAACCTACTGGTGGACATCACTCAGCGTTTAGACAGGCTCCCTAGGCACATCTCCATGCACCCGTGCGGCGTAATACTTGGCGACTCACAATTGCTTGACCTGACACCAACAGAACCAAGTGGCATGGGCTTGCCCATGAGTCAGTTTGATAAAGACGACATGGACCCCATGGGGTTTCTAAAACTAGACGTTCTCGGGGTCCGCATGCAAAGCGCTATGGCTTACACGATCAAAGAAATAGCAAGAGTAAAGAAAAAAACAATTGATTTAGACGGAGTCCGAAAAGACGACCCCGACGTTTACAAAATGATTAGAACAACTAACACTCTTGGCCTGTTTCAAATTGAAAGCCCAGGCCAAAGGGAGTTGACAGGCAAGCATCAACCAACAAAGTTCAACGACCTGACAATGCAAATTTCTCTATTCAGGCCAGGGCCGATGAAGGGAAACATGATCAAGCCGTACCTGGATGGTAGACACGGCTTTATTCAGCCTGATTTTATGCACCCGGACCTAAGGGAGATTCTTCAAGAAACTTACGGAGTGGTTGTTTTTCACGAACAGCTGATGAGAATTATGAAGGTTATGACCGGCTGCACATTGGCCAGGGCAGACGAGATGAGAAGGCAACTTGCAAACCCAATAAAGGCCAAAGCGGTTGCAAACTATTTCAAGAAGGCCGCTGCCGCCCGAGGCTATAAGACAGCTGTCGTCGAACGGGTCTGGTCGATTCTGGAAGGATTTGGCAGTTTTGGTTTCTGCAAGGCCCACGGTGCGGCCTTTGCGGTTCCCACCTACCATTCGGCGTGGCTAAAGACTCATTACCCAACCGAATTCATTGCAGGCCTGCTTACCCACGACCCTGGAATGTATCCCAGGAGGCTCTTGCTCGCAGAAGCAAGAAGGCTGGGTGTGGAACTACTGGGGATAGACGTGAATCAATCGACGATTGACTATGTAGTTCAAGAACAGGCAGGCCGCTTAGGTGTCAGGGTCTCCCTGGGAGAAATTTCAGGAATCTCTAGACCCGAGATTGAGCGAATCATATGCGAGCAGCCATTTGAAAGTGTCACAGACTTTTACCTAAGGGCAAGGCCATCAAGAAGAACCCTGGAGAAGCTTGCTCTAATTGGCGCGCTCGATGAAGTGGCTGGCATATCTAAAGAAGACGCTGTTCATAACAGAGCAGACCTGCTTGTGAAGATAAGACAGCTGAGCTCCAAAGCGGCACCAACCCTGGATAAAAATCAACTCGCATTCGATCTAAAAAACCTAGATCAAATACCCACGGGAAACACTCCAATCACGGACAGCGAAAAACTGGCGTCTGAGCTTCAGGTAACGGGCATGGACATCTCTGAACACCAGATTGAGAAGTTTCAATCAATGCTGAATGAAATGGGAGTAGTGAGGGCGAGTGAAATTGGATCGCTCAGAAGCAATACCGAAGTATTAGTCGCTGGCGTTCGAGTTGCCACCCAGACTCCGCCGATGCGAAGCGGGAAACGAGTGGTCTTTATAAGCCTGGATGACGGCTCCGGCCTAGCTGACGCCACATTTTTCGATGAGGCACAGCGAAGGTGTAGCCACCTGCTTTTTCAGAACAAGCTGCTTTTGATTTCTGGAAAGACTAGGCGTACTGGAGCAAAAGGAGTCTCAATACTTGCTGAAAACGCCTGGGATCTCAGGCAACTTTGGCAGCAGTGGGAAAGACGCGCCTCTTAGTCCTGATTGAAGATTGCCAACAGGCGCAGGATTTCAACGTATAGCCAAATTAGAGTTGCCGTGAGGCCAAAAGCAGCTCGCCACTCCATCTGTTCTGGCCAGCGCTGCGATACACCCTGACTGATAACTTCAAAGTCAAGGTTCAAGGTGAAGGCTGCAAGTCCGACACCCACAAGAGCTATTAGCCAACCAAATGGTGAGCTGTAGATGCTGATACCTGCAAACATTGCAAACCCGAGGTTTACCAAGGCAAACACCAGGTAGCCCCCGATAGCGAATGTCATAAAGCGAGTAAAGCGCTGGTCAACCTTTACCCAGCCGAAACGGTAAGCCGCAAACATAGCCCCCGCAGTTGCAAAGGTCCCGATTACTGCCGTCTGTACGATTCCAGGGTAGACGGTTTCCAACAAACCACTGATACCACCGATGAAGACTCCCTGCACGAGTGCATAGGCCATGTACAGGCCAGGGCGAACCTTTTTGCTAAAGCTTGCCCACAGACCCAGGCCTAGGCCAACAAACATCGCGGGGAAAAACAGCGTGTAGAGCTCTAGATACCAAGTGGCTCCGGCACCAACAAGAACAGCAAGAAACATACCCAAAACCTTGGAAGTGGTTCCCTCCATGGTCATTGGATTCGAGGTCATCCGATCGAACTCAGAATCAACCTGCTGTTGCTCCATGGATGCAGCCTGAAGTCCCGATCTCATGCTCCGATTAAACGCTGGGTTATGCGATGCCACGATTGTCCTTTCGTTGGAAAAAGAAGTTAGTGAAAATACTAAGCCAGTTGTCTGGAAATTTGCTGGAGATGCGTCTGACTTATCTGATGTCCACCCGGGTGACGCAACAAGCTAACTTCAGCGCCTGCGCGCTCTAGCTCACTTACCCAAATTTCAGTTACCGCTGCCGGAGCGTAAGGATCTTGATCGCCATTGCCAATCCACACTCTTTTCCCAGTCAAGTCTGCGTCCAGTGCTGCCGCAAAAGGACGAGTACTTCCCAACAGAACCGCCCCGCTTAGCAATTGAGGATTCCTCGCCAGTAGGGCGGCTGCCGTATTGGCTCCATTCGAGAAACCGACTGCGATGAACTCGTTGCCGGCAAGACCATACTCTTTGGTTGCAGCTGCCATGAAGTCTGACAACTCAGAAACTGCCTGCTCAATGCTTTCCTCGTTGAACGTGCCGTCGGGATAGCGCTCAAAGAACCGGTTCATGCCATTTTCAATGTGCAATCCTCTCGGGCTGAGAATGCTGGCATCTGGGTCTAGCAGTTTCGCTAGCGGAAGCAAGTCATGCTCGTCGCCACCTGTTCCATGAAGCAAAACCAGTGTTCTACTGGAACCCGCTTGAAACAGATGCGGCCTCGTCAAATCCCGGGCGTTCAATTGTCCACCGTAAACGGAGTGAGTGAAGCCTGAATCTGGTCTCTTGAAGGCTCGAGCCATGGTGGTAGTTTCAATTTCTTGCCCAGCTCCAAAAGGGGCTCATCAATATCAAAACCTGGTTCATCCGTTGCGATCTCAAACAAGACTCCTCCTGGCTCTCGGAAGTAAATGCTCTTGAAGTACTGTCTGTCAAGAATCTCAGTCACCTGAACACCGCGAGACAAAAGCTCCTGCTGCCACAGGGTCATGGTTTCAAGATTTGGTGCACGAAAGGCCACGTGGTGCACGGTTCCTCCGGCTTGGAGCCCCCTGTCCCGAATTCCACCAACGACATCGACCAGTGCGCCGGTACCGCCTTCACCCATTGAAAAAGTAGAGCCGGATTCAAGGTCAGAAGAGTGCTCCATACCTAGCAAATTTGTCAGCATGCCAGCTGTGGGGTCCACCTCGTTCTGCGAAAGAGTAACTGCGTGCAGTCCTTTGACTGCGTGCTCGGCGGGTATGGAACTCAAGCCATCCCAGCCACTCCTCGTGTCCGATTCAGTGGCGGTCAGTTCAATTCTCATGCCGTCGTAATCAAAAACGGTTAGGACTTCAGAGTCACCGCGCAACACAGGAGCGTCCACCTGCAGGTCCATTGACTTGAGCCGCTTGTGCCACCAACCGATTGATTCACCGGGCACGCTAAATGCAGTCGCAGTGGTGAGCCCAGCCCCCTCCTTACCTTGAGGGACCCCCTCCCAAGGGAAGAAAGTCAAAATGCTTGCCGGAGAACCCTTTTCGTCACCGTAATACAAGTGCCAAACATGTGGTGCGTCGAAGTTGACGGTTTGTTTCACAAGCCTCAGACCAAGGACTTTGGTATAAAAATCGACATTCTTTTGCGGGTCACGTGCGATTGCCGTGACGTGATGTATGCCGTGAGGATTTACTGCCATGTGGTCTTCTCCGACTCTTATGAATGATTGCTTCAGTATAAGTCAAGGGTACTAGACAAAATTTTATTCCGGATCTTCGGAAATTGATACCACGGTGGACCTGAGGGGACTCGAACCCCTGACCCCCTGCATGCCATGCAGGTGCGCTACCAGCTGCGCCACAGGCCCGTGAACTGCCTTAGTCTACACAGAAACCTAGTTTGTTGGAACCACTGGGCAGTCACTCCAGAGCCGCTCAAGAGAATAGAACTCACGCTCTTCCTCATGCATAACGTGAACAATTAGATCTCCAAAGTCAAGCAGCACCCATCTGCCGGTCTGTCTTCCCTCACGAAACCTGGTCTTGACCTTGTGTTTGAGAAGCTCATCCTCGACTGAGTCGGCTATTGCTTGCGCCTGGCGCTCGTTGCTCGCACTAACAATCAAGAAAATCTCTGCAAGTGCAAAAGGCTCAGTCACGTCGAGTGCTACTAGGTTTTCACCAAGCTTGTCAGTGGCCGCCTTGGCGGCTATTTTTACCAACTGAATGGTCTCGTTACTTGCTGGCAAAAAATTAGCCTCCTACGGCACCTAGTATTGTCACGGCTGCAAGTATCGCAGTAACCACGAGCCCTAGCGAACCAATGGCTAGCGCCCAGGGCTTCCACCAACCTTTTCTGAGAACTGACTGCGGCACTACCCCCATAGTCGCTCGCTGGTCAACTAAATACTTTGCACTAATTGGACTCACGGTGGAAACTACCCCGGTCACGCTTTCAGCGCTTGAAGACAAACCATCGATGTCAAAGCCTGCGGTTTGAGAACCAGTGGCAGGGTCGGAAACAATTGATATTGATCCGGTCGTCACAATCTCACCCGTATCTAACGGAAGCTCAATTGCTTCACTGGTTGACGCAAGAACTATTGACTGAGTGCTTGGCTCGGCCAACAGATTAGTTCCTGTGAAAACAAGTTCATCTGGAGCTTCAAGGGATTGAATCTCCGAAGGCTTCTTAGGCAATGCCGCAATCTCTGCCTCATCCACCTCTTTGAGCGACTCTCTTATCAGCCTTCTGGATCCAGTCTCACCGGCTTCGACATAGCTGGATTGAGTCTTCTGCGCCAGAGGTGGGGAGACCTCGGATTGGGCCGGCGCGGTTATTGAATCGGCGTGCAAACCGAGTTCCCTGATTTGCCTCCGCGTGAGTTGCGAAATGTCCGGCTGATTAGACGCCTGGGTATCCGGTGCGGGAGGCGTGGCTACGGCTGGCGTTGCCACTGAGATGGTTGCGGCTCTACTCTCCTCAGCCTGGGGAGTTACTCCCCCGGCTCTCTCTAGCTCGCGAAGCTGTCTTCTAGTTAGCTGTTCACTCACTTGTTACCTCTGTAAAGCTGATGCTTCGCAATGTACTGCACGACTCCATCCGGAACCAGATACCAAATCGGCTTATCTTCTTCTGCGCGCGAACGAATGTTTGTAGAGCTTATTGAAAGGGCAGGGACCTCGAGCACAGAGATTGTGCCCTCGGGAGCTTCCGGTAGCTCCAGAACGTGACCGGGCCTACTAACGGCAATGAATTCTGCCAGGGACCATATTTGGTCAATTTCTTTCCAAGCGAGAATTTGAGCGATGGCGTCGGCTCCAGATATGAAAACTAGATCCGCATCTGGATATTGACTTGCAAGATCTCGCAACGTGTCAATTGTGTAGGTGGTTCCAGGTCTATCGATATCTATCCGACTGACATTGAACTGCGGGTTGGCGGCAGTTGCGATAACTGTCATTAGATAGCGGTGTTCAGCCGAACTTACTGGCTTCTTGTGCCAAGGCTGGCCTGTAGGCACAAAAATTACTTCATCCAAACCCAGGGTCGAAGCAGCTTCGCTGGCGGCAACCAAGTGACCGTGGTGGATTGGGTCGAAAGTTCCGCCCATCACACCAACGCGTAATCGCTTGGCAGTCATAAAGGACTAGTGGCTGGCTTTAGAGCCAGCGGATTTGTGCGAATGGCGATTAGCCACATCCCGGTAGGACCAAGTAACAGCGCCCAAGGCGATAAAGGTAATCAGGGCAATAACACCAAAAAGAATTGCGGGCATTGGTAGTTCAGAGTGGTGAACAATTACACCCTCGGCAAGTAACACTGAAATCAACATCTCTCCTTCTTTGTCCTCTAGCTTAGTTGCGAATTTGACCGCTGCCACGAACCAACCACTTGGTTGAAGTCAATTCAGGCAGACCCATAGGGCCTCTGGCATGAAGCTTCTGTGTCGAGATTCCAACCTCTGCGCCAAAGCCAAACTCTCCACCATCTGTGAAACGCGTTGAAGCGTTGACCATCACCGCTGCAGAGTCAACTTCCGCCAAGAACCTTTCAGCATTGCCAAGGTCTTCGGTGAGAATTGATTCGGTGTGCTTTGTTGAATACTCGGCGATGTGCTCAAGAGCTTGATCTAGGCCATCAACCACTCGAATTGCCAGCTCCAGCGCTGAATACTCAGTGACCCAATCTTCCTCGGTTGCCAAAATGGAGTTAGGCATAAAGGCCTGAGTCTTTTGGCAAGTATGAACCTGAACACCGCTTGCCTCGAGTTCGCTAGCCAATCTAGGCAGCAACTGTGATGCGATAGCTTCGTGCACCAATAATGTTTCAAGGGCGTTGCACACCGACGGTCTCTGAACCTTTGAATTGATAATTATTGGGATGGCCTCATCCAAGTTCGCGCTTTCATCAACAAAAATGTGGACCACGCCATCGCCGGTTTCAATAACAGGCACCGTGGATTCGGTCACAACGGTCTTGATGAGATTCGCAGATCCTCTTGGAATCAGCACATCGACGTATTCTCTGGCCTTCATAAGTTCTGCTGCACCCTCGCGACCAAATTCGTCCACGGTCGAGATGGCCTTGGACGGCAACCCAGCTTTTTCCAACCCCAATTGGATAAGTGAAATCAGAACCCTGTTGGTATTCTCTGCCGCCGAACCACCCCTTAGGACCGCGGCGTTTCCGCTCTTTATGGCCAGAGACGCAATATCAACAGTGACATTAGGCCTTGCCTCATAGATGCAGCCGATTACTCCGAATGGCACTCTGACCTGGCTAACCTGTAACCCATTCTCGAGCTTCATTCCGCGAACGGAATCTCCAATCGGGTCCGGTAGCTGCTTTATAACCCTCACAGCTGCCGCTAGAGCATGAATACGCTTTTCATCCAACATAAGACGATCCTGCAAAGACTGGCTCACGCCACCGTTGATGGCGCTTGTAAGGTCTTGCTGGTTTGCCTTGAGAATTCCCTTTACATTGCTCTCAAGTTCAAGAGCTATGTTTTCAAGAGCCAAGTTTTTTTGGACTGTCGTCGCCAGCGCCATACTGGAAGAAGAAGCCTTTGTCTGCTGCAGTGTGTCAGTAATGCTCATCTTCAAAATCCTAATCCCTGGTATTTGGTTCGAACCAAGTGAACTTGCAGTCTCCAGCTAGGAGCTCAGTTACATTCGCGGTTGCTGTCAACATAACCCCAACACCATCGCTGGTGGCGAGTCTTGCCGCGGCAAGCTTCGTGAGTGCTCCCCCGGTGCCATATCCTGTTGAAGTTCCTGAAACTTCAATGCTGTTCAAAGGGTCACCAAATTTCACCACTGCCACATGCTCGGCACCCTGCTCCTGCGGTGGTTTTGTATAGAGACCATCAATGTCACTCAGTAATACCATTAGGTCTGAACTAGTCAGCGCTGCGACCCTGGCCGCTAGCTGGTCATTATCTCCGAAGCGGATTTCATGAGTTGCCACCGAATCATTTTCATTGATGACTGGTACCACGCCCACTTCCAATAGACGCTCGATTGCCTTCAGGGCATTTATAGAAGATTTTTCTTGATCAAGATTTTCCACCGTCAAAAGAATTTGCCCTGGCAACAGGTCGTGCTTGGAAAGTGCGGCTTCGTAGCGACCCATGAGCTTTGCCTGGCCGATGCTCGCAAGAGCCTGCGAGGTTGGCAAGTCATCCGAACGAACAGTGAGACCCATTAGAGGAGCTGCGGTGGCAATTGCACCAGAACTAACAATGACTACTTCCTTGCCAAGCTTCTTCAGCTCAACCGCAAAGTCGACTATCAAAGCCAAGTGCGGCTCATTGCCGCCGGTAATTGAACTAGATCCGACCTTTACTACGATCCGTTTGGCAGAGTGAAGAATATCTACTGTTCTCAATTTCCATCTTCTTCTGCGAAAACGCTCGCCTCTCGCACTGCTTGGCGCTCTTCGCGACCCTGAGCTCGCTGGTCCATCATTGCGTAGTACTCGTCGCGACGTGTTTGGTTGGTTCGCCTCGGGCCAGAGTCACTCATTCCGAGTCCTTCAGCAAGCTCCGCTACCGAGTCAATCAGTGGATCCCAATCGAACACAACACCGTTGCCCTCTCCTATTATTACTGTTGAGCCGCGCTTGGCCCCTTGTCTCACTAGCTCATCCTCGACACCAATTTTGGCAAGACGCTCTGCCAGGAAGCCAACGGCCTCGGTATTACCGAAGTGAGTCTGGGCAACCCAGCGCTCTGGCTTAGCACCAATGATGCGGAATACATCCTGACCAGATATAGACTCCTTCCGCACCAAATACGCAGAGTCGTCGACCTTGGATTGAATTAGCGAGAAACGCTTTTTCGTCCCGACTATTTGGTGCTCCCTAGCAGTTTCAACCACTTGGCTCAGCGCGAAGTTGAGTTCCTTTAGCCCCTCGTGAGTAGCAGTCGAAATCAAAAAGACAGGATAACCAAGGGCCTCTAGATCATTTTTTACGAACTCCGCCAACTCTTTGGCATCTGGAACATCGACCTTATTCAAAGCAATCAGCTGAGGCCGCTCGTGGAGAGGAGTTTGGCCTTCTGGGACCTGATAGTCACGCAGTTCGCCAAGAATTATGTTTAGGTCACTAATCGGGTCTCGACCAGGTTCCATTGTGGCGCAGTCGATCACATGCAAAAGAGCACTGCAGCGCTCAACGTGCCGAAGAAACTCTAGCCCCAGTCCTTTACCTTCGCTGGCACCTTCAATCAAACCGGGAACATCGGCTACCGTGTAGCGCCTCTCCCCTGCTTGCACCACTCCCAGGTTTGGATGGAGTGTCGTGAAGGGGTAGTCAGCAATTTTTGGCCTTGCCGAGCTCATGGCTGCAATCAGTGAGCTTTTGCCAGCGCTAGGAAAACCCACTAGTGCGACATCCGCGACCACTTTCAGCTCAAGGATGACCTCACCCTGCCAACCGGGAACACCGAGCAGGTGGAAGCCGGGGGCAATGCGCTTCTGGTTTGCCAGTGCTGCGTTACCCAAACCACCCTGACCACCCTGGGCGATGACGATCTCCATGTCTGGTGCGTCGAGGTCAGCCAGCAATTTACCCTTGGCGTCCTTGACAACTGTCCCCACTGGAACCTTGAGAGTTACGTCTCCACCATGAGCGCCGTTGCGGAAGTCTCCTGCGCCAGCCGAACCATTTAGCCCAGAACGGTGAGGTCGGTGATGGTAGTCCAGAAGAGTGGTTGTATTTAGGTCCGAGACCAAGGAGATTGTTCCACCATCGCCGCCATTAGCGCCGTCAGGTCCGGCAAGCGGCTTGAATTTCTCTCGCTTGGTGCTGGTGCAGCCGTCGCCACCATTACCTGCGGATAAATGCAGGGTAACTTGATCAACGAATGTGACCATTTATTCCTCCAAACAAAAAAAGGCGAACCCGTTTCAGGTCCGCCTTTTTGCAAAATCTGTTACTGGGTAACGATGTTTACTACTCGACGACCCGCTTTTGCTCCGAACTTCACGGCGCCTGCTGCAAGTGCGAACAAGGTGTCGTCCTTGCCACGGCCAACATTCACGCCTGGGTGAAAGTGCGTGCCGCGCTGACGGACAATGATTTCTCCGGCATTTACTGCCTGGCCATCGTGACGCTTTACGCCCAAACGCTGTGCATTTGAATCGCGACCGTTCCTTGTGGAGCTAACTCCCTTTTTGGATGCCATTGTCTAACTCCTCGTTACTTAATCTCTTTGACCTGGACACGAGTTAGGTCCTGGCGGTGGCCCTGACGCTTCTTGTATCCAGTCTTGTTCTTGTACTTCTGAATTGAAATCTTTGGACCTCTGGTCTGCTCTAGTACTTCTGCAACAACCTTGACCTTGGCAAGCGCCTTTGAGTCTGTGGTGACCTTGTCGCCGTCTACCAATAGAACTGCAGGCAGTTCAATCATGCCTGTTGAAGCTGCAATACGGTTCATGGTCACGATGGTGCCGACCTCAACCTTTTCCTGACGTCCACCAGCGCGAACAATTGCGTAAACCACGTTGAAACCTAACTTTTTAGGGAAATCTTGTCAGCCCACAGATGGTGAGCAACAGCCCGTAAGTTTAGCAAGGAAAACTTGTAGGGGCAACACCTAAATCAAGTATTTACTACTTTGATTCAACTGTTTTTCCAGCCGAGGTGGCCCTGCGACGCTTGGGCTTGGCTTCGACCTGAGGTTCCGGAAGAGAATCCAGCACCGCATTCAAGATTTCAGTTTTTCCTTCAGGCTCTTTGCTCTCCACTGAAGGAGCTGACTCCTCCGAGTGACCTGCTGATGCAATCTGGTTAACCACTGACTTAAACGCGTCTGCTTGTTCGGGTGAGACTATTTTTCTGACAACCTGAGGCTCTGATTGTGGCTTGGACTTTTCCTTGCGCTTAGCCTTCTTGGGTTCTGCTGTTTCAGGCATCTTGAAGCGAGGCTCGTCGTGGACAACGACTCCCCTGCCGGCGCAGCAATCGCAAGGTTCCGAGAAGGTTTCCAGCAAGCCAAGGCCGATTTTCTTTCTGGTTAGCTGAACTAAACCTAGAGAAGTGACCTCGCCAACCTGATTCTTGGTGCGGTCTCTTGAGAGACACTCCAGGAGCCTTCTTCGAACCATTTCCTGGTTCGACTCTTGAATCATGTCGATGAAGTCAACAACCACGATGCCACCGATGTCTCTTAGTCGTAACTGACGAACCAGTTCCTCGGCGGCTTCCAGGTTGTTCTTTGTAACAGTCTCTTCAAGGTTTCCACCAGAACCGATGAACTTACCGGTGTTCACGTCAACAACAGTCATCGCCTCGGTTCGGTCAATCACAAGTGACCCACCGGATGGCAAAAAGACCTTTCGGTCAAGTGCCTTAATTATCTGGTCGCCGAGTTTATAGGTGTCGAAAATATCCTCGTCAGACTTGTGCTGCACAAGTCGCTCAAGCAACTCCGG